>ERZ834769.3098-NODE-3098-length-11282-cov-4.849470_pt1 | contig 11282 bp, 9 predicted proteins | sample MGYA00519690_ERZ834769 | MGnify/ENA primary metagenome ERZ834769 (study PRJEB31850, sample SAMEA3708760) | human gut metagenome | biome: human gut; feature: human-associated habitat; material: faeces | place: China | collected 2014 ... | reverse complement strand
AAGATATTGATTTAAAAGGAAAAAGAGTATTTGTTAGATGTGATTTTAATGTTCCTATGGACGAAAATCAAAATATAACAGATAATAGAAGAATTGTAGCAGCATTACCAACAATAAAATATTTAATAGAACAAGGATGTAAAATAGTATTATCTTCACATTTAGGAAGACCAAAGGGAGAATTCAAAAAAGAATTTTCACTTGCACCAGTTGCAAAAGAACTTTCAAAACAATTAGGACAAGAAGTATTAATGGCTGAAGATGTTGTTGGAGAAAGTGCACAAAAATTAGCTGAAAATTTACAACCAGGACAAGTAATGTTACTTGAAAATGTTAGATTTCATAAAGAAGAAACAGACAATGATCCAGAATTTGCAAAAAAATTAGCAAGCTTCGGAGATATATTTGTAAATGATGCATTTGGAACAGCACATAGAGCACATGCTTCAACAGAAGGCGTAGCACATTATTTACCAGCTGTTTCAGGATTTTTAATAGAAAAAGAATTAAAATTCTTAGGAGAAGCATTACAAAATCCAGAAAGACCATTTGTATCAATATTAGGAGGATCTAAAGTATCTGATAAAATAGGTGTAATAGATAGTTTATTAGAAAAAGTAGATGTATTATTAATTGGTGGAGGAATGGCTTATACATTCTATAAAGCATTAGGATATAAAATAGGAAATTCAATTTGCGAAGATGATAAATTAGATTTAGCAAAAGAATTAATGAAAAAAGCTGAAGAAAAAGGCGTAAAAATGTTACTACCAATAGACAACAAATTAGGAAAAGAATTTTCAGCAAATACTGAAACAATGTATGCAGATAGAGAATCAATACCAGATGGATGGGAAGGATTAGACATTGGACCAAAAACAATTGAATTATATGCTGAAGAATTAAGAAAAGCCAAAACAGTAATATGGAATGGAACAGTAGGTGTAGCAGAATTTGCAGCATTTGCTGAAGGAACAAACAAATTAGCACAAGTATTAGCAGAATTAGATGCGACAACAATAATTGGTGGTGGTGATACAGCTGCAGCAATTCAAAAAGCAGGTGTTGCAGATAAAATGACACATGTTTCAACAGGTGGAGGAGCATCATTAGAATTTATAGAAGGTAAAAAATTACCAGGAATAGAATGTTTATTAGACAAATAGGAAATAAATAGTTTGAGGAGAGAAAGGCAGTATAGGCAAAATGGAAAATCTAAGGAATCCTAGAGTATTAGGAACACAATATAGAGTATATGACAAAGACAGAAAATATAAAAGAACAATAGATAAAACAGATGAAAAAAACTTAGATGAAAGTGATTGGCTAAAAGGAGTTACATGTTTTGTTATAAATGAAAAAGGAGAAGTTCTTATAGAAGTAAGAGCTAATAAAGGACTTACACCTGGAAAAAATGATTTATGCTCAGGACATTTAGATAATGATGAAACAGAAACTCAAGCTATGGTAAGAGAATTAAAAGAAGAACTTGGAATAAACCTAGAGGAATCAATGAATGTTGTAAAAGTTACACAACAAGGTGTTCCTCTTGGCTTTGAGAGTTCTAAAAAAATAAAAAATTTCTTTATAACATTTTATTGCTTAAAAAGAAATTCATCAAAAATTGAAATTCAAAAAGAAGAAATAGACAAATATGTTTGGTTACCATTAGAAGAAACATTTCAATTATTAAAATGTGGAAGAACAAAATTTCCTAAAAATTTTGATTATAGTGATATATTTGAGAAAGTTAGAAATATTTATTATAGCCAAAGCAAAGGAAATACTCAAAGAGAGGAATAATTATGATAGTAACATTATCAGGAATAACAGGAACTGGCAAATCTTTTTTTAAAGATGCGATATCAAAAGAACTTAATTTTAAAAATTTAGCAATTGTTACAACAAGAAATAAAAGAAAAAATGAAGTTAATGGTATTGATAAAGAATTTGTAAGTGAAGAAGAATTCGAAAAACTAGTGAAAAATAAAGAAGTTGTAGTTGATTTTGAATTTCTTGGAGCAAAATATGGATATAGAAAAGAAAAACTAGAATCAAGTGAAAATCAAGTAACAGAAGTACATTATAGTACTATATATGAAATAAAAAAACATACACCAAATATATTTTCAATATATATAATACCAAAAGATATTGAAAGAGCAAAGATTGAATTGAAAAATAGGGAGCTTCCAAGTGAAGTTATAAAAAAAAGATTGCAAGAAATAGATGAACATATAAAAGAATATTCTGCAAATAAAGAATTACAAAAACAATTTGATTGTGAATTTGTAAATGACTACACTGATGAAGCAAAGAAGAACTTGATTAATATAATAAAAGAGAGACTAAAAAGTAATAATGATGATTATAATTCGAAAATTATAAATGTCTAGAAGTTCTCTAAATTATAGAAAGGAATTGGATTTTTTATGAGAAGAAAAGTAATTGCAGGAAATTGGAAAATGAATATGCTTCCAAATGAAGCTATTAATTTCATTGAAGAATTAACACCACTTGTAAGTGACACAAAAAATGAAGTTATTTTATGTGTGCCATATACAGATTTATTTTATTCATTACTAAATGTACAAGGAACAAATATAAAAATAGGTGCCCAAAATATGCATTGGGAAGAAAAAGGAGCATATACAGGAGAAGTATCTGCACAAATGTTAAAATCTATAGGAGTAGAATATGTAATAATAGGACATTCAGAAAGAAGACAATATTTTGCAGAAACAGATGAAACTGTAAATAAAAAAGTAAAATCAGCATTAGCAGTTGGATTAAAACCAATAATATGTGTTGGTGAAACTCTTGAACAAAGAGAATCAGGTCAAACAGAAGCAATAGTTACAAGTCAAATAGAAAAAGCATTAGAAGGTGTATCAGCAGAAGATTTAGAAAAAATTATTGTAGCATATGAACCAATATGGGCAATAGGAACAGGAAAAACAGCAACAAAAGAAGATGCAAACAATACAATAATGGAAATAAGAAAAAAAATAGCAGAAATATATGGACAAAATGAGGCAAATGGAGTTATAATACAATATGGCGGAAGCGTAAAATCATCAAATGCCAAAGAATTATTTGAGATGTCAGATATAGACGGAGGCCTTGTAGGAGGAGCAAGTTTAAAATCTGAAGAATTCGCTAAAATTGTAAATTATGATAGATAATTGGTTCAAAACAATACAACTATTGTTATTTGAATTGGAAAGGGATGAAAATAATGGAAAAAGGACCAGTAATGCTAATGATATTAGATGGTTTTGGAATAAACGAAAAAACAGATGGTAATGCTGTAAAACTTGCAAAAACACCTAATATAGACAAACTAATGAAAAAATACCCAAATACAATAATGTATACAAGTGGATTAAAAGTAGGACTACCAGATGGACAAATGGGAAATTCTGAAGTAGGACACACAAATATTGGAGCAGGAAGAATTGTATATCAAGAACTAACAAAAATAACAAAATCAATAGAAGATGGAGACTTTTTTGCAATTCCTGAATTCATAGAAGCAATTGAAAATTGTAAAAAACACAATTCAAAATTACACATATTAGGATTATTATCAGATGGTGGAGTTCATAGTCATATTAGACATTTATATGGACTACTTGAAATGGCAAAAAGAAGAGATTTTGAAGATGTATATGTACACTGCTTTTTAGATGGAAGAGATACACCACCAGCATCAGCAGAAGGATATATAACACAACTTGAAGAAAAAATGAAAGAAAAGAAAGTTGGAAAAATAGCAAGTATATCAGGAAGATATTATGCTATGGATAGAGATAAGAGATGGGATAGAGTAAAAAAATGTTATGATGCATTAGTAAGAGGAGAAGGAAATAAAGCAACATCTGCAACAATAGCAATAGAAGATTCTTATCAAAAAGAAGTATTTGACGAATTTGTTGAACCAACTGTAATAGTTAATAATGATACACCAATTGCAACAATTGGAGAAAATGACTCTGTAATTTTCTTTAACTTTAGACCAGATAGAGCAAGAGAGATAACAAGAGCAATTGTAGATCCAGAATTTGATGGATTTGAAACAGAAAAAATCAACACATATTTTGTATGTTTTACAAATTATGATGAAACAATGCCAAATGTAAAAATAGCATTCAAAAAAGAACCATTAGTAAACACATTTGGAGAAGTTGTAAGCAAAAATGGATTAAAACAATTAAGAATTGCAGAAACAGAAAAATATGCACATGTTACATTTTTCTTTAATGGAGGAGAAGAAAAACAATATCCTGGTGAAGATAGAATATTAGTACCATCACCAAAAGTAGCAACATATGATTTACAACCAGAAATGAGTGCACCAATAGTAACAGAAAAAGTTGTAGAAGCAATAAATGAAGATAAATATAATGCAATTATATTAAACTTTGCAAATCCAGATATGGTTGGACACACAGGAAGTTTACCAGCAGCAATAAAAGCTGTAGAAACAATAGATGAATGTGTTCAAAAAGTTGTAGATGCAATGTTAGCACATAATGGAACAATTTTAATAACTGCAGATCATGGAAACTGTGAGCAAATGATTGACTATAAAACAGGTGAACCACATACTGCACATACAACAAATCCAGTTCCATTAATACTTGTAACAAATGATGAAACATTAAAAGTAAAATCTGGAAAATTGGCAGATTTAGCACCAACAATGTTAGAAATATTAGGAATTGAAAAGCCAGAAGAAATGACTGGAGAAAGTATTTTAGAAAAATAAGAATTATAAACTATTAATAGCGAAAAAATTCAAAACCCGCTATAAATAAGGGTGGATAAAAGTGATTAATAATACTAAAAAAATTAAAGAATTATATGAAAATATACAAAGAAAGCTTTTCAATATAGTACCTGGAAAATGGGATGAATTATACCTATATGCATCAATAATAGAGAGACTTGGAAAAGTTCAAGTTGGAGAAATGTATTTCTATTTTATGCCAAGAGGAATTTTAAAAAGAAAATTTATAAATGTATATGAAGTCCCAAACAAGTACAATATAGAAGAGGAAGAATATTTAAAACTAGTAGAGCTTTTATATGATGAAATAAAAGAACTAAGAGAAGAATTTAGAAAAACAAATCAAAAAGTATGGTCAAATTTAACAATATCAATAAAAAATGATAGAATAACATACACATTTTGCTATGATAATTTGTTAGGTGGCCAAGATGAATATTATGATCACCATATATATTGGAGAAAAAAATATTTACATATAGAACCATGTGGAAAAAAAGAAGAAAAAGCATTTAATAAATATTTATCTACTAGAAATTTAGAAGTTCCGAAATCTGATGAATATATTACTGGAATTTACTTAAAAAGACAAGTAAATGTGGTAAAATATGATACAACAGATGTTGATGAAAATCAAAGAGTTGACTATCGTGTAGCAAAACAAGAAGAAAGTAAAATAAAAAATCAAATATTATGTAATAAATGAAAGGAGCAATAAAAATGATTTATTCAAAAGAATTAGAAAATATGTGCTGTGTTGCAAAAGGAGTAGACCATGGACCAGCACCAATTCCAGAAGAAGGAAAATGGGTAAAAGCAAAAGATATAAAAGATATATCAGGATTAACACATGGTATTGGATGGTGTGCACCACAACAAGGAGCATGTAAATTAACATTAAATGTAAAAGATGGAATAATCCAAGAAGCATTAATTGAAACAATAGGATGTTCAGGAATGACACATTCAGCTGCAATGGCAGGAGAAATTCTAACAGGTAAAACAATATTAGAAGCATTAAATACAGATTTAGTTTGTGATGCTATAAATACTGCTATGAGAGAATTATTCTTACAAATAGTATATGGTAGAACTCAAACAGCTTTCTCAGAAGGTGGACTTCCAGTAGGAGCTGGACTTGAAGATTTAGGAAAAGGACATACATCACAAGTAGGAACAATATATTCAAGTTCATTAAAAGGACCAAGATATTTACAATTAACAGAAGGATATATAGTAGAATTAGGATTAGATAAAGATGACCAAATAATTGGTTATAAATATGTTCATTTAGGAAAAATGATGGATAATATTAAAAAAGGAATTGATCCTAAAGAAGCAATTGAAAAAGCTTCTGGTACATATGGAAGATTTGACGAAGCTGTAAAGAAGATAGATCCAAGAGAAGCATAGAAATAGAATTAAAAAAAATAAATAAGATGTAAAAATGGGAAATGTCTTCCCTTACAATAAAAATAGGAGGAATAAAAGATGGCAGTAACATTTGAAAGTTATGAAAGAAGAATTGATCAAATAAAACCAGTTATGGAAAAATACGGAATAAAAGATTTTGAAGATTCATTAAAAATCTGTACAGATAAAGGATTTAATCCTTATGAAATAGTAAAAGGAGTTCAACCAATTTGTTTTGAAAATGCAGCTTGGGCTTACACATTAGGTGCAGCAATAGCAATCAAAAAAGGATGTAAAAAGGCATCAGATGCAGCAAAAGCAATTGGAGAAGGATTACAAGCATTTTGTATTCCAGGATCTGTTGCAGATGATAGAAAAGTAGGATTAGGACATGGAAATTTAGCATCAATGCTATTATCAGAAGATACAAAATGTTTTGCATTTTTAGCAGGACATGAAAGTTTTGCAGCAGCAGAAGGAGCTATTGGTATAGCAAAATCTGCAAACAAAGTTAGAAAAGAACCATTAAGAGTAATTTTAAATGGTTTAGGAAAAGATGCAGCACAAATAATATCAAGAATAAATGGATTTACATATGTAAAAACAGATTTTGATTATTTTACAGGAAAAGTAAAAGTAGTAGAAGAAATAAAATATTCTGATGGAGAAAGAAGCCAAGTAAAATGTTATGGTGCAAACGATGTTAGAGAAGGTGTAGCAATCATGTGGTTAGAAGATGTTGATGTATCTATTACAGGAAACTCAACAAACCCAACAAGATTCCAACATCCAGTTGCAGGAACATATAAGAAAGAAAGACTAGAAGCAGGAAAGAAATACTTCTCAGTTGCTTCTGGTGGTGGAACAGGTAGAACACTTCATCCAGATAATATGGCAGCAGGACCAGCTTCTTATGGTATGACAGATACAATGGGAAGAATGCATTCAGATGCACAATTTGCAGGATCATCTTCAGTACCAGCTCACGTAGAAATGATGGGATTAATTGGTATGGGTAACAACCCAATGGTTGGTGCTTCAGTAGCAGTAGCTGTTGCTGTTGAAGAAGCTATGAAATAGTTGTATTATTAATTTGATTACATTTATAATAATTGATTCATACTATATACATGATATGATAAGAAAGGAAAGAGAGTTTTATGAAAGATTATTTAGAAATTGAAAGTGTAGAAGCATTAGAGGTATTAGATTCAAGAGGAAATCCAACTGTACAAGTTGAAGTTACAACATTTGATGGATCACATGGTGTAGCAATGGTTCCATCTGGAGCATCAACAGGAAGCTTTGAAGCTGTTGAATTAAGAGATGGTGATAAATCAAGATATTTAGGAAAAGGAGTTTTAAAAGCTGTAGAAAATGTTAACTCAGTTATAGCTCCAAAATTAGAAGGAATGAATGTTTATGACCAAGCTGGAATCGATAAAATGCTTATCGAATTAGATGGAACAGAAAACAAAGGTGTATTAGGAGCAAATGCTACATTAGGTGTATCATTAGCTTGTGCTAAAGCTGCTGCTGCATCATTAGGAATGGAATTATATAACTATATTGGTGGACCAAATGCAAAAGTTATGCCAGTTCCAATGATGAACATCATGAATGGTGGTAAACATGCTGATTCAACATTAAGTGTACAAGAATTTATGATTATGCCAGTTGGAGCAAAATCATTCTCTGAATGTTTACGTATGTGTGCTGAAATTTATCACAACTTAAAAGCTGTTTTAAAATCAAAAGGATTAGGAACAGGTGTTGGTGATGAAGGTGGATTTGCCCCAAACGTTAAAGATGAAGATGAAGCACTTCAATTAATAATGGAAGCTATTGAAAAAGCTGGGTATAAACCAGGTGAAGAAGTTGCTTTAGCATTAGATGTTGCTGCAACAGAATTATATGATGAAGCAAAGAAAATAGGAAAAGAAGGACAATATCATTTCTGGAAAATAGGTGTTACAAAAACAGAAGATGAAATGATAGACTTCTTAGAAGATTTAGTAAACAGATATCCAATTATCTCAATCGAAGATGGTTTAGCAGAAGAAGACTGGGCTGGATGGAAAAAACTAACAGACAGATTAGGATCAAAAATCCAATTAGTTGGTGATGACTTATTTGTAACAAATATGAAGAGATTACAAAAAGGTATTGATTTAGGTGTAACAAACAGTATATTAATCAAATTAAATCAAATCGGAACATTAACAGAAACATTAGATGCTATCGAATTAGCTAATAAACATGGAATGACAGCTGTTGTATCACACAGAAGTGGTGAAACAGAAGATACAACATTAGCAGATGTTGCAGTTGCAATGAATGCTGGACAAATCAAAACAGGTGCACCATGTAGAACAGATAGAGTTGCTAAATATAATAGATTATTAAATATCGAACATCAATTAGGTGATGTTGCTCAATATTTAGGAAGAAAAGCAATAATAAAATAATTTGACTTTATGTCAAAAATAAAGGCAGGAGACTAAAAAGTTTCTTGCTTTTTTATATAGTAGGAAAGTTCTCCTTGTAGGAGGATTTTCTGTACTAGATAAATATGGCGAGTCTTAAATTTTCTTAAAATTTTTATTTGATAGAAAATCTTAGATTCGCTTTTTACTTTGAGTTCATTACCAAATTTAATAAATTAATTGATTTTACATAAAATACATGATATAATAGCCAAGATGAGGCTCAAGAAGCCTTATAGAAAAACATAAATATCAAGACAGAAAGGAACAAACATCATGGCAAAAATCAACATACCTGTTTTGGCAATTGAAGAAAGTGTTATTGTTTCTGGAAATTATACAATTCTCCTTAGAAATAATGATACAAAAGCTGATATATATAACACGGAAGGAGAAAAAATAAGTGAAGTATTTGGATTTAAAGATGTGGATAGCTTATTAAAAAATACTTTATTTGGTAAAGAGGCTTTTATTGTATTATCAAAAGACAGCTACTATATTAAGAATTATGAAGGAAAAGTTATTCAGAAATATAAAGCTGAAGGAAAATATATCGTAGGTGCAATTAAACGCATTTTACAATCTAGTAGTACAAGTAAGTTTTATAAAGGATTTAGAGAAAGAGTAGTTGTTTCTAGTCAATCTGATTCTTACAAAAACAATTTTGAAGTTGGAACAAGAATTTGGATTTCTGAACATTATTTGATTGAAAAAAACAAGTGTGGTGAAATTAAGATTTATAATATATCAAATAATAAGTTGTTAGGAACTATTCCTAAATCCAATTATAAAGATAACCAAAGTTTACAGATGATTCTTAGAACAAACTGTTATTGGTTTGGAATTCATTGGAATATGATGATAAAAGAAAGAGATGGTTGGACAGTTGTAACTCAAGATGGAAATGTTATGGCAAGAGGTATTAGTGATGAGTTATTAAAAATGCTTATAGGAAATAAAGCAGAAGAAGGTGAAGAAAAAGTTTTTAAATACAATGGCTTAGAGATTAAAGAAAGAGAAAGACTTTATAAGTTCTCTAAGGTATTGATAGTTGAAGAATTTAATACAGGTAAATTCAGGTTTTATTCATCAAACGGAAATCATATAGTAACAACTTTAATTGAAAAAAGGTTAACAGATTGTTTTAAGACAACTGAAAAATGGATTGCTGTTATGATAAAAGGTAGTTATTATTATGATCCTGAATGGCAAATCTTTGATTATAATGGTAAAGTAATATGTGAAAGTGTTTTCCGTATATTTCAAGTACGACAAATGCGTTATGCCATTGGTTCTAGTCTGCTATATCCTAATAATGAGACTTTATGGATATTTAATTTTAATGGAGAGTTTAAAACTAAAATTGAAGGATATAGATTTGAATTTGAAGATGAGAATTATATAAAAATTTATAGTAGTTCAGGATATTTTCAAATTTATGATTTAAATGGAATAAAGGTGACAGATTTTTCTTTTGATGAAGAAAATGATATTGTATGGGAAGATTATACTAGCATTATATTTCACAAAATAGATAGGGATAATGAATATGTTGAATATAATTTGAAAGCAAAAGAAATTCATCATCTTAAATGCCAGGAAATCAGAGTTATAGATGATTCTGATGAATTGATTGTTATGATTAGAAAAAATGGTCAATGGGGAGTGTTTAAATATGTAGGAGTTGATTTTGAAAATGCTGAATTCTATGGCTTTAAAGAAATCATTCCAATTCAATATGACAAAATCTCTGGAAATGGTTATTATTCCTATGCAAAATATACAAGTAAAGATTTGTATGGATATCAGGAGACTTTCGAAGATGTTTATGATCAAGATGGCAACTTAATTATGACTGTTGAGTTGTAAATAAAAAAGACCAAGTAAGATTCTTTAATAGAATTTTGCTTGGTTTTTTATGATAAAGTTAGAAAAATTATTAATATGTATCTATTGAAAAAATAAACTTATTAATATATAATTATTTTAAGCAAAAGCAAAAAAAGAAAGGAACAAAAGAATATGAAAGAAAAAGGAATTTTACTTCCAATTTTTTCACTTCCAAGTAAATATGGAATAGGAGACTTTGGATATGAAGCATATCAGTTTATAGATATATTAAGTGAAAATAATATAAAATACTGGGAGATATTACCAATAAACGAATGTGATAAACACCCATATTCTCCAGTAAGTTATTATGCATTGGAAGAAGATTATATTTCAGTAGACAAATTAAAAGAAGAAAAACTAATACAAAATGCAGAGACAAGAGAAAATAAAGATAGAGTAATATATGATAATTTTAAAGAAAAATATTATAAAGAAGCATATAGAAATTTTAGACCTAATAATGAATATTATGAATTTATAATATTGCAAGAAATAAATGAATATGCAGAATTTATGAGCCAAAAAACAGGAAATGAAAAAGACTATTATTTATTTTTGCAATATATATTATATAAGCAATGGATGGAATTGAAATATTATGCTAATTCTAAAAATGTTCAAATTATTGGAGATATGCCAGTATATCCAGTATTTGAATCAGTTGAAACTAAATACCATTCAGAATATTTTGAAATGGA
>ERZ834769.3090-NODE-3090-length-11305-cov-6.475467_pt1 | contig 11305 bp, 7 predicted proteins | sample MGYA00519690_ERZ834769 | MGnify/ENA primary metagenome ERZ834769 (study PRJEB31850, sample SAMEA3708760) | human gut metagenome | biome: human gut; feature: human-associated habitat; material: faeces | place: China | collected 2014 ... | reverse complement strand
TGGTTTCGTCAACAGGAACATTTGTGTCTTGTAAAGACTACGATGATGACATTGATCGTATCGACAATACGTTGAACGATCTGAAGTCACAAATTGCAGCTTTGGAAAGCAAGATTAATGAAGGTAAGTGGATTACCAGTGTAACTTCTTCTGCTGACGGAGTGGTTATCACCATGTCCGATGGTCAGACTTACAACATCACTAACGGTAAAGATGGTGAAGCAGGTGCTGCCGGTACAGAATGGACTATCTCAGAAGATGGCTTCTGGGTATGTGATGGCGAAAAGACTACCGTGAAAGCTGTAGGTCAGGATGCAACACCTGAAGTGAAGAAAGAAAACGGTAAATGGTACTTGTGGAACGGAACTGAGTACGAAGAATTTACCGGTGCTGTTGCTCCTGCAACCAACATTCCTTATTACTACGCTGATACACAGGACCCCAACAACTATGTGATTTTGGTGGTTTGTGACAAAGATGGCCAAAATGCAAAAGAAATCCGTCTGCCGTTGAACGAAGGTTTGGCACAAATTAATGTATTGAATGCTAATTTTAATGTTACTTACAGCATTGCAAAAGAAGGAACCAATTGGCCGACATGGGAAGGCGGTTCAAAAGATAAACCGGCTAAGGGTGAGTATATGATAGGACAGACTGCTAGCTCTGTTCTGGTTCAGATCTCTCCGGCTTCGTATGATTTGTCTGGAAAGACTGTGAAGGTTGTTAATACCAAGGGTGAGGAATTACCTATCAAATTGGGTAAGGCGACTCCTGTTACTGATGCTAGAGCTGCTTCTCCTGTGGGATTGTATGAATTTCCTGTAGAAAGTATTGTTGTAAATGATGAAGTGGTTGAAGAATACGCAGATATTCAATCTCTTCAAGCTTCAGTGGTTGTGAACGAAAATGTTTACTCAGTGTTCAATAATAGTTTTGTATTCCGTTTAACTGAAGCTGAAAATAACAGGATTTATTTTGGTACATACTCTATCAATGAAGAAGGAAACGAAATATTCTCAAACACAGTGAAGGCTAAACCTGGTGAATCGGTAACTATTGTTCCTCAGAGATATCAAGTAGGTCAATTATTTGATTCATACATCACAATGGCTAATACTGATCAGGCAAAGGCTGACTCTATCCGTTATGGAATCTCTTTCGATGGCATGACCATTAATTTCAATGACAAAGCAGCAGGACAGGTTGACTTTACTGTACATTATCTGAATGTGTTCGGTAAAGTGTATTCATATAATATTTATGTGAAATTCAATGAAGAGGAATCAAAACCGGAAGAAATCACTTCTATCGTAAGCAAGAATCATGTGGCAACAGAAGTGACTAAAGATACTGAACAAGCATTCACCGCTGACTTGAAGCCTTACTTCGATGCTATGGGTAACGACCAACGCCTTATTTGGAATGATGAATATGCTGGCTTGGCTTACTATCGTGAGGTAAAATGGGTATATGAAGATCCTCAGACAGGAAAGACCATGGAGAAAAATATTAACTTACTTAGCAATGTTGTGGCAGTCGATTCTGAAGGTAAAACGACAAGCGAAGCTAAGAAAATAGCAGGTGTTAAGGTTTACTTCATAAATAACTATAACAATAGACTGAATGATTTCATCGAATTGGGTGGTGAGTTTACAGCCAAAGTTGCTGTCCATGCAACTGTTAAGGGTAGTTCAAATAGTAAAGAAATTGCTATTCTGAACTTGCCGTTCACTATCGAAAAACCGAGCGATGCAACATTGAAAGCTGCTTATACATTCAACCCGTCATACAACAAAGATGGTGTGATAACAGTTTATGGTAAAACAATCTCTAATGACCAAATTTTCTCTACTGGTACAGTGAATGGGTACAAATCTGTTAAAGCAGAAGAGGGTAAGATTGATATTGTAGAGGGTACTATCAAGTTTATTGACAATGTTACTGAATACAATAAGGCTTATACATTGACAGGAGCTAAGGTAACTTACGCAGGTGCACAGTTCAAAATTGATGACTTCAAGGTAATGTTCGCTAATAGCAAAAACTTCACAACAGTTATGCCTGCTGGTATTTCTATCATCTCTGGTAGTGGTAACATAGTAACTGTGAAATATGGTAAAGCTGCTGATAAGAATGACAAGAACATCTATTACCGTGTAGATAACATCTCTGGTGAGATGGACGCTATCAAAAGTGTTGCTTGTGAAGTTGAAGCTAAACATGCTAGCTACTTGACAGCAACAGGAAGTAAAGACATCACTCTTACTGCTGTTACCGGTGACGCAAACAAAGTATCTGTTGCAACTCCTGTGAAAGTGACTTTGACTATCACTACTTCAACAGATGAGGTAGTAAAAGATACAATCACTGTAACTTTGAATCCTTATCCTGCTCAGTAATCCCATCGGGAACCAATGGTCCTTTATTAAGACTTTAGGATAAACTTCCAAGCGGAGAGAGAATCAATTTGATTGAATCTAAAGATTTCTCTCTCCGCTTTCTTTTCATTTAAAGATCTGACACTATGACACTTGAAAAACTTATTCAGACATTGAAGGAGAGTGGTCAATCCATAGCTGATTCCGTTATGGCTCCGAAAGAACTAAAGATTACAAAAGATGTCGTGATTGCAGAATCTATCAAGTTGACTTCCAAAGACATTTATCGCGCATACTGGCATTGCCGCGATTTTGAAATCACCCACCTGTGGCAACGTTCTGTTTTTCTCACTGCATTTATTGTACTGTGTTTCTCGGCCTACGGTTGCTTGGCGGCGGATATGCTGTCTGCATTACGAATGCCTACAGATACTCCTTCGGATACTTATTGGCTTATAGCCCATGAAGCCGCTATTTTTATCTCCCTTATCGGCACGGCTCTCTCCTTGTTATGGATCATGATGGCCAAAGCTTCGAAAGCATGGGCCGAAGTTTACGAATGCGCCATTGCGGCTTATGAAGAAGATGACAATTATATAAACGAAATGGAAGTTCAAAACAAAATAGGTTCCTTTCAATTCGATAATTTGAAAGATTTTAAGACAAAAATCAATGAAAAGAAATTCAGTGGATGTATCTTAAAACCTGAGGGGGGAGCCTATTCGCCTTCCAAAATCAATTGGGCTATCGGCTCGGTGACATTGTGCATTTGGACACTATTGATATTGCTTCATATTATTGGAGCATATTGTGTAGAAGTATGTTGGGGCATAGGGCTTATATTGATTTCAGTTGTTTGTTATGTGTTACTATTTGTTGTACTAATTTTCTTTGTAAAAAGCAAAACCCTCTCTAACTATCAGAAATAATGAGGCACAATCCGTTTGACCACTACAGTTCCCGCAATGCCCGTATCAATATCTTGCTGGAGAACTTTCATTTTTTCCATCGTCCCACAACAAGTGCCATGGACGAGAAGGTGGATCCCAAGTATATCGGTAAATCCAATCCCATGCACCAACTGTACAACTGGATTAAATACAATGAGGCGAACAGCGGTTCTTATCTGGTAACCGGCTATCGAGGTGCCGGCAAATCGAGCTTAGTGGGCAAGCTGATGAAAGACTTGCAGCGGGAAGAAAACAGGTACGTTATGTTCCCCTTACCATCAATTTAGGGCAAGAGAATATAGAAGAAGTGGAAATTCTGTGCATTATCGTAAAACACCTGTTGGGCTTGTTGATGAACGAGAATAAATGGATGCGGCTATATTATTCGGTCAAGCATTACCTTTTCCTTTGGATGCTAATGTTTGCGGCTATTTTTGCTTATTTTTGAATCGATGATAAAAAGGATATAGCTTTCCTTGTTTTGGCAGGTATGCTGGGAACACTTATCGCAATGCATCTTCTGGCTGGTTACAAGTCGGAAGTACGTGCCATCGTCAAACTGCGCAACATTGTGCAAAGGCTGAATGCCTCGATACAAGTAGAATCGGATAACACATTCGGCTTGGAGTGGGAGAAACTGAAGCCGCAAATAAAAAACAGGAAAAGCAGAAATATAATGCCTGCCACTGCGCAGGAAATAGAATATGACTTGATAGAAGTGCTGGACCTGATAGTGGGAGAAAAAAGAAAGATAGTGATTATTTTCGATGAACTGGACAAGACGGATTCCGCCAAGCGACATGAACACTCCGAAACTTTGCCCGAGTTTGAGAAATTATCTGTCCGACCCGAACAAAAGGTGTCTTCGCGCACGCGCAAACAAGAAGTGTTACGCATCATTGCCAACATGAAATTCTTTTTCTCTACCGCCAGGGCTTATTTTATTTTCATTGCCGGCAGGGAAATGTACGAGGCTTATCAGGACATGTCCGACAGGGATTTTTCCATCAGCAGCATCTTCAGCGGAGTGATTAATGTGGACAGCTTCCTGACCAGCAGCCGGAATACCAACAACAGCAACTAAATGACCAAACAGTTGATATGCAAACAGTTGATGCCCCCTCATATCGAGGACTTGATAGCACATGCAGCCACAAGGAAATACGACCAGAAGAATATTTATTGCTTGAAAAACTATTACTACTATCGCATAACGACAGGACAGCGATATTATGAAAACGAATGGAACGCCGAACGAAGCCCTTTACAGACAACGGATTTGGAAAGAGATTCTTTTTCTTTATCACTTCATCAGTTACCTTACTTATGTAAGCAATGGATCACCTAAAAAGATGACTCTATTTTTTGAAAAGAACATACGTAAAGGGAAATACCTAGAAAAAGAAAACAAAATCAGCAGAATTTATCAATGGAAGGATAAGAAACAAAAAAACTATGACATAAAAGAGAGTGACTCTTACCTATCTTTTGGCTATTATACCCAAGAGAAGGTGAATTTCATCCATCACCTGACCTATCCCATCATGCAGACCATTATCAACCGCTCCAATCTATATGGCGATAAGCTGTTGGTGTCCTCCTCTTTTCTAATTTCACACATCTTCAAATTACATAACAATGGTTTTTCGTGGCGCAATCTAGAACAGACTCCTGAATTGCAGGAAATAAACAAGACACCAGAAATAAGGGAATACATCGGATCCATCATTGACTTTATGAACCACACCCATCTAACTTCTATCGCTTGTGGTCTGTTCCATTATAAATTCCCGATGCGGATTGCGGAAGAGATTTCCTATCATTCCAAGATTTCAGGCGAGGTTTCCGCCCTGTTTAACTTTTCACTGGATGAAATGCAAAACATCAAGAACCATTATATGCGGCTGCTGAAGTACAACGAACACGAACAAGGAGTGAAACAATATTCCCAAGCCAGTATCCATCATTCATTAGGGGATACCTATATACAGGAAGAAAATTATTCGGATGCCATCCGTGAATATGAAAAAAGCATGGAATATGTCATGCCGGTCATCAAAAAACAGGAGGGAGGCATACAGCAGTTAAACTACATCTCTTTCCTGAACCGTACGATGTTGAAATTAGGGCTTGCTCACGAAAAACGCAAAACAGATTATTCCGCTTTTATCGTTTATGAAGAACTGATACTTTTGTTGAAACGGTTTGCTCCGACATATCGAACTTTGTTCGACAATATGAGAACCCTGCACTTGGCTTTGGTTGCCCGTTTATATACTTTGGAAAAGATAGATACAACAGGTATCCGTTACGCCCATTTGACTGAAACATGTAAAAATTTTCATAATATGTTCAATCCTTATTCCAACTTTTTGGTAGCGGCGGACTTTTACCGGAAACTGGGTGATATTTTGTTTTATAAAAATCAAGCGTATGACAACTTTTTCCAAAAGCATAGATATTCTACTGAAATATTTTATAATAAGAGTTTGAGCCTTATACTGAAAGCGAACTGTAGTTCGTTTCATTGCACTGATGGCCGATGTGTCTATTTCTGCAACAAAGCATTGAATATAAAAAACAGGTTGAGCGCATCCAGGAACGTAAACAAACAAAAAATTACACCAAAGCCAGACAAATGCACTACCAAGGGAAAGCTTATCAAGAAACAATCAGAAATTTATTTTTCCTAGAAGATGATTTAAACAATGACACATTGCAATTTTATATCGCGTTAGAACGATTCAATATTACTTCCGGTATACTATATAAAGCGGAAAGCAACCTAAAATCAAGATATAGCGCCAGATCAACTTATCAGATAGACAAATACTTCAACAAACTAACGGAACAAAGATGAACGTCTTTGAACATCCATCTTTGTTCAAAGGTTCATCACTTCCTGTTCAAAAGTTTCCTTGTTTCCTATCGCCTTATTACGCATCTTGCTGCGATAATTATAAATCGTTGCCAAAGAATACCCCAAGAAATGGGCAATCCGATTACTATCAGTCACTCCCAGACGGATCAAAGCAAATATACGCAATTCCGTAGTCAGCAACTCGCCCGATTTGGGATATATTCTTCCTTCCTCTACCAATAACTCATTAAAAGAAGTAATGAAATGAGGAAATAACTCCAGGAAAGACTTATCAAACTCATTATAAAAATCCTTCCGTTCATCTCGTATGAACTGCTCGGATTTAATCGCTTTAAACAAATCGTCTATACGGGAGGCCATTGCCAGTTTCGCCAAAGAACGACGATAAAACTCCAACTTGTCCAGATAAATCACACATCTGTCCAAATAACGGGCAATGTATACTTCCTTGATCTTCCCCGTCTGTGCCAACTCAGCATTTACTTCCTGCATCTGTTGATTAGCCAGACTCAGATTACGGCGCATCACTGACAATTTCTTCATCCATCGGTACAGATAAAAAATAGCAGCAAGCAAAAATAAAGAAAGTAAACTGACACTGATTAAAAGAGTACGGGAAATCTGCCTCTCTTTCTCTTCTTTCAATTTATATGCTTTATCAATAATAGGAAAGAACTGCGTTACCTCAATAAACCGCAAACGGGCATTACAGGCTACCGCATCCTCCATTGAACAATTCAAATACTTATAGGCACGATCCAAATCACCTACCTCATACATCAGTTGAGCCAATTTCTGTAAGGATGCATATTCACGAATAGACGATTTCAAATCTGTAATAGCGGTCAAGGCCAGATAATAAATTTCTTTCTGAATATCTCCCCGCATATCGTAAGCCTCGGATAAAGTATAGTAAATATACCCTTTTTGCCGTTCATCCGGCGTTTCTTTCAATAGGTCCGACAATATAACCAAAGCAGAATCCACCTTGCCATTAATAATCTTTTTCTCGGCCCATACAATGCTCCTGTCTACACAAGGATCAGTAGCAATAAGAATAGAATCCCTGTAAGCATCGGTCTTTTTCAAATATTTCACTTTTTCGGCATCATTGGTGGTATAATCGGCCACCCAACCATAATAAGCCCGATAGGTCCGGTAATAATAAGCCAAAGTCTCCCGTTCCAATTCCAACGGGTCTACCCGCTCCAATTGTTCCAAAGCCTCGTTATACATTCCCATCACCCCCATCACCTCGGCACGGTTAATGACAATCTCATTCTTTAACTCCGGATGATTCAACAGAGGCAACAAATTCATTTTTCCATTAATATAATACAATGCGGAATCAGCTTGATAATGCAGATAAGCGTTAAACAAAGAACCGCAAAGTTCATATTTCTCCCTATTATCTTTAGAACGGTGAAGACGTTGCTTTAAATCCACAATCTCTTTTTCCTTCTGCACATGACAAGCGGTCTTATTATCTATGACCCGATCCAACCTTTTCAACACTTCTTCATTGCTGTTTTTATCAGCAAACAAAGGAGTTGTCAAAGTCAACAAAAACAATATAAAGAAATAGGTTACATTCTTCATCTTATATACTTATTATAGATTCACAAATATATAAATATAAGTAATTAGAATAAAGTTTTTCAACGAAAATATTTTCATTGACGTTTATATTTTCAGCAATACATCAAAGACGAATATGCCTAATTATCAATAAGTTGAGTCTATAAAACATTTATATTTTTATTCTAGTACTCAAATCTCAGCTATTCCACTCCTACATTTGCAACATCCAAATGAAATGAAGATATAAACACTAATTTCTATATATTATGAAAAGAACATTCGCACTTATGGCATTACTCGCGTTATTCGGTTTGCAACACACAGTGTCCGCAGCCATAATTAAAAAAGTAGCCCCAACCTTCTGGTGGGCGGATATGAAGAATCCCGAACTACAGGTCCTACTGTATGGCGACAATATTTCTTCCAGTGATGTAAGCATCTCTTCTAAAGACATTCTTCTGAAAGATGTTGTGAAACAAGAAAATCCCAATTACTTAATCTTATATATGGATTTATCGGAAGCTACTCCGCAGACTTTTCATATTACACTGAAACAAGGTAAAAAGCAAACTGTTGTGCCATATGAAATAAAACAGCGTAAGGCAGATGCTTCCAACGTGGAAGGCTTCAACTCAGGTGACGTATTATATCTGATTATGCCAGACCGCTTCGCCAACGGAAATCCCTCGAACGATGTCGTACCGGAAATGTTGGAAGCAAAGGTAGACCGTAACGATCCGTTCGCCCGTCACGGAGGCGACCTCGCAGGTATTGAAAATAATCTGGATTATCTCTCCAACTTGGGAGTTACGGCAATCTGGCTGAACCCCATACAGGAAAATGACATGAAAGAAGGATCCTATCATGGCTATGCCATTACCGATTATTATCAAGTAGACCGCAGATTAGGTAGCAATGAAGAATTCTGCAAGCTGGTAGAACAAGCACACAGCAAAGGAATGAAAGTTGTTATGGACATGATTTTCAACCATTGTGGCAGCGAAAACTATCTTTTCAAAGATATGCCTTCCAAAGACTGGTTCAATTTTAAAGGAAACTACACACAAACTTCTTATAAAACAGCGAGTGTACAGGATATCCACGCTTCTGATTATGAACGCAAGATAGCCGTAGACGGATGGTTTACAGAATCAATGCCCGACTTGAACCAACGCAACCGCCATGTAGCCCGCTATTTGATCCAAAGCAGTATCTGGTGGATAGAATATGCAGGGATTAACGGCATCCGTCAAGACACACATCCTTACGCAGATTTCGACATGATGTCAGAATGGTGTAAAGCCGTGACCGACGAGTACCCTGATTTCAACATAGTAGGTGAAACTTGGTTGAACAGTAATGTGCTGGTTTCTTTCTGGCAGAAAGACAGCAGACTGGCTGCTCCCAGAAACTCCAATCTCCGTACCGTGATGGATTTCCCGCTGATGGAACAAATGAACAAAGCCTTTGACGAAGAAACAACTGACTGGAACGGCGGATTATATCGTCTTTACGATTATCTTACTCAGGATTTGGTATATGCAGATCCGATGAATCTGCTCGTTTTCCTTGATAACCATGATACTTCACGCTTTTATTTAAATGAAGAAGCCACGCAAAATATTGACCGCTACAAACAAGCACTTGTATTCCTGCTGACCACACGTGGCATTCCCCAGATTTATTATGGGACAGAAATTCTGATGGCTGCAGATAAAGCCAATGGCGACGGTCTGTTACGTTGTGATTTCCCCGGAGGTTGGAAAAATGACCCACGCAACTGTTTCAATGAGGCTAACCGTACTCCGCAGCAAAATGAAGCCTTTACTTATATGCAGAAATTACTCCAATGGAGAAAAGGGAATGAAGTCATAGCCAAAGGCAGATTGAAACACTTCGCTCCCAACAAAGGGATTTACGTTTATGAACGAAAATACGGAAACAAATCGATAACGGTTCTCATGAATGGAACAGACAAAACGCAAACCATAAACCTGACTCCATACAAAGAAGTACTTCCAACAACATCAGCCCATGATGTTTTAACGGATCAAAATATCGACTTGAATAAAAACCTAACACTTCCGGGGCGTGGAATGCTAGTTTTAGAATTTTAAAACAACCAGTAAAAGCTTATAATTTAATACCAGTACATATTATGAATTTAAAAAAGAATCTTTCACTTATCGCATTTCTCTGTATCTCATTCATTGCAAATGCACAACAAAAACTGAACTCTCCGGATGGTAATCTGGAGATGACATTTACTCTAGATAGCCAGGGCACTCCCACGTATGAACTGACCTATAAACAAAAGGAAGTTATCAAACCCAGTAAATTGGGGTTGGAATTAAAAAAAGAAGACGCAAACGCCAAAACCGACTTCGAATGGACTGATAAAAAAGACATAGACAAACTGGACATCAAGACAAACCTTTATAACGGTTTCGAGATAAAGGATGTCCGGACATCTACCAACGATGAAACATGGCAGCCGGTATGGGGAGAAGAAAAAGAAATCCGTAACCATTATAATGAATTGGCGGTCACATTGAACCAGCCTGCCAATGACAGATTTATAATCATCCGTTTCCGCCTGTTCAACGACGGTCTGGGTTTCCGCTATGAATTTCCGCAGCAGAAGAACTTGAACTATTTCGTGATCAAAGAAGAACATTCACAATTTGCCATGGCAGGTGACCACACCGCTTACTGGATTCCGGGAGATTATGACACACAGGAATATGACTATACCGTTTCCCGCCTGTCGGAAATCAGAGGATTGTTTTCAAAGGCTTATACGGAGAACTCCTCGCAAACCGCATTCAGCCCCACCGGTGTACAAACTGCCCTGATGATGAAAACAGACGACGGTCTGTACATCAATCTGCACGAAGCAGCTTTGATAGACTATGCCTGCATGCACCTCAACCTGGATGACAAGAACATGATTTTCGAATCATGGCTGACTCCGGACGCACAAGGTGACAAAGGATATATGCAGACTCCCTGCACTTCACCGTGGCGTACCGTCATCGTTAGTGATGATGCCCGCAACATTCTTGCCTCACGCATTACGTTAAACCTGAACGAACCTTGCAAAATAGCAGACACTTCCTGGATCAAGCCTGTGAAATACATCGGCGTGTGGTGGGATATGATTACGGGAAAAGGTTCATGGGCTTACACGGACGACTTATCCAGTGTAAAACTGGGTGAAACAGATTACAACAAAACAAAACCTAACGGCAAACACTCTGCCAACACAGCCAACGTAAAACGTTACATTGATTTTGCAGCAGAGCATGGATTCGACCAAGTATTGGTAGAAGGCTGGAATGAAGGTTGGGAAGACTGGTTCGGAAAAAGCAAAGATTATGTGTTTGATTTTGTAACTCCCTATCCCGACTTCAATGTGAAAGAACTTCAAAGCTACGCTGCAAGCAAAGGCGTAAAACTGATGATGCATCATGAAACTTCGGCTTCTGTACGTAACTATGAACGCCACATGGACC
>ERZ834769.3089-NODE-3089-length-11307-cov-3.364380_pt1 | contig 11307 bp, 5 predicted proteins | sample MGYA00519690_ERZ834769 | MGnify/ENA primary metagenome ERZ834769 (study PRJEB31850, sample SAMEA3708760) | human gut metagenome | biome: human gut; feature: human-associated habitat; material: faeces | place: China | collected 2014 ... | reverse complement strand
ATTCAAAATTTTCACTGATTTTCATTTTCTTTCCTCCTTTTTAATATCCGTTTTGTGGCTCACGGTCACCGCATTTCTTTTTCTCACATCTCTTTAAGGCAAGTTCAAGCTTCAGGTTTGAGTTCTCCTCTTTTAGACTAAACAACTCATCCTGTACCTTCCGAAGTCTGTCAGTTTGCTCAACAAACCGCTCTTCTTTATCTGACAGCTGTTTTTGCAGGAACTCATTATATTCCCTCAAAGCCTTGAACTCTTCTGCATCCGCATGAGCATCTTCGATACGTGCATTTGTCTTCCGAGTAGTCCAGAATTTGATTCCCCATTTTATCGCTTCAAAACCTCCCAGCGTCCCGATTATCGTTAGTATATCGGTTAATTCTACATTCACTTCACACCTCCTTCGTTTTATTTGATTACCTTTGTTACCGGTTAATTTGTTGCCAAATTGTTTGGCATGATTTCAAATTTAAAGGTTCCCGCCTCCGGTCTGTGAAGATTGGAGGCGGATTTTTATATTATTCGACTGGTTGCACCACATCAGCAAGCGGTTCATCCAAGATCTTCACATACGTCGGCATCGTGAACTCGGAGAACATCCCGTTGCGGTCGATGAAGTCAACCCGCTCTTTGAGATATGACAGTTCTTCATCTGTCAAGTCTATATCTGTTGTTTCCGTTATGGCCGCTGCATCTGTAAAACCTATGTTGATCTGGCCACCTCCTAAGTCTTTAACGACAATCCGTTTCTGATCAACCTCCGAAATGGTAATCTTACGATCGATCGAGACTTTCAGTTCCATGTTTTTTCTCGTGTCAAACTGCGGTAACACGGTGTTGAGTATTAATACCCGGTCTTTTAATGTTAAGTTCATATTCTTTTATTCTATATATAATAAACCTGTTGCACTATCCTATTTCACATTATATTTTGTTCCAGATGCGTCTAAATCATTAACCTGAACCAACGATGGCAATTGACTTGCTTTTATGCAAGTCCTAAATATCCATGATGCATCTGATTTAAAATGTCTAACAAAAAATCCTATTTCCCTATAAGCCGTTGCGTCTGGATTGTATTTCATTACAATAAAACCACCAACATTGTCTAAAATTCCTTGATAAGTTTTTTGAATTTCTATTCCTTTAGCTTCCCTTGCAGCAAACAACCTAACATAGTTATTGCTCCAGGATTTGTCGGTTAAATAAATACTTGAAAAATCAGAACTACCACAAGTGATATTTATAGCATTTAACATTTTGACATTAACATCTCCACTTTGATCAACTCTAAAATCAGCACTTTCTGGAACTGATCCACCAGCCCAAAATCTTATTGAACTATTAGATGTACCATATCCAATAATCCCAGCTTGTCCATTTCTTAATGAAATAGCATTATTTGCCGTAATAGTCCCATTTGAAATCACGTTACCTGAACTATCAACAGTAAAAGTTGGAGAAGTAGGTGGTTGTCCATTCGCCCCGGCTGTTCCTCCAGACCAAATACGAATCGTACCGGAAGCGGCCATTCCTCCTGTGCTTCCAAAAGCAATTGCGCCTGTAGTTATAAGTCCACCGTTGATCTCCGTTATCGTATTGTCATACTTCGAAGCAAGAACCCATGAAGAACCATTATATCTATAAATATTCACTCCGTCCACCCATAAGTCATTTGTCCGCATACCGGATGTTGGAGCCGTCGTTTGATAAAATACCCTTGCCTTGTTATTTGCAGTCAATTGGGCGGTGTTAGCTGCATTTGAAGCATTCTCTGCATCCGCCAAGGCATCATTTATCCCATCATACAACGGTTGTAGGTTAGGGCGGTCGGAAATATTATTATAACCGGATGTTCCGGAGGTGAACTTGATTTTTCCCTCAATTGTAGCACCATTGATCGCCGTTATCTTTGCATTCAACAGATCGATCACCAACCGGGCTAACTTGTCCTTTATCAATCCTGTTGTAATCGTCTGGCCGGCTATCTCGGTATATCCATAATTCGGGAGCCAGGAACGTACGCCATCCTCAGGAGTATTCAACACCCCCACCCAGAAATGATAGTACCCTGTTTCATCCTCTAACTTTATCTGCCGTTCACTGACATATATTGAGCCATTTTTCCCTTCTTTAGGACATTTGGCATAGACATAATAGGCAAGCGAATTATTTAGCCGGAAAGATGCCGCCGGGATAGCCCATTCGCGGATTTCCTCGCTAACGGTGAAGTGCACTAACTTTCCTGCCGTATTCTTGAAATAGTTGGCATCATTATCTGCATTCGGAATGAACTTCACCCCTATAAGTTCCATCTGCTGGGAATTAGTACCGACGATAAGTTGTGCCGTATGCACGGCCAGCGGCTTGATAAGTTCGGTGAAATAATCCCCTTCCGGGTCAAACATCATCCCCAAAGTTTCCATCACGTCCCGCCATGAACGCTTAGTGTGCTCCCGGACTGGCTTTACTTTATCTTCAATCTCTTCCGGCACTTTATTCACATCATCCACCAAATCCTTAAAACCATTCGATTCAAGAAAATCAGACAAGGTAAGTTCATACCGGTATGAAGGCGTACCGTCTTTCTCGATATACCTTTTTACCTTGGTCACGCGAATCTCCCGATCGATATCCAACTGTTCGGAATACACACCGACCATCTGGCCACAGGCGATAAAAAGGTTTTGCAGACGAAAAATGACCTCGTCACATTTTCCACGCAGCTGGATGCGTTTCTCGCACTTGCCGTCCAACCACGCTTGCGACTCTTCCTGTAGCTGCAATGAGGCGTTATCCCGATAGCTTTGCGGCATCTTCAGGCCGGTAAGGATAAACTTGTCACCGACAGAGAAGTTAATGTCACCGGGGACTTTCAAAGCGTTCTCCTGGTCATTCTGCTTTAGTTTGAACTGTTTCAGGTCATTGTCCCAACTGTCTTCGACGATTGCAAGGTCATAGCCGGCCAAACCGCCATCCTGGAATGTAACGATTACTTCTACCCCGTCCAACAGGCAATCGGTAAGGTTGAAATCCATACCGGAAGCTCTCAGAGTGTAGTCGTCGATCTTCTCCGTCACGGCAAACTCCCCTTTCGGAAAGACATGGTCGAATTGCACGGACTGCTCGATCCGGCCGTACTTCTCTACGTTCTTTTCAATGGAAAGCCGACCTTCGGGCAAAAGAAGATAATCAGCCCCATAATCGGAACCGAGGTTCTTATCTGAACCATAAGGATAAAGAACTGTTACAGGTGGCGTATCATCAACAGCGGACACTTCCAGTTCGGTAAAGCCCATGCCTTCGCCCTGCGCTAATATAAGGCCATTGCTGGCATATTCTCGCTTGCCGATGTTCATTGTCTTGCCGGATATCCAGTACTCGGAATCCAGCTCTTTGATGAGTTCATCAAGGACGGTTCCGACGGTTTTATCCTTAAATGAAAGAGTTATCATACGGGACTCGATACATGAGCCGGCAACCCAACCTGAATCTCCCCGGTTCATGTTCGTAACCATCAGGTTCAGCCAGTCACGTGCGGTTCCGGTATAGTAGTCGAAGTTCTTCTTTCGCTCCGGTGTGCCATGAAGAAAGAATTGCACGTCTTGTGCGTCGTACTTCGATGAATAGAACATCACGGTATATTCCCAGCCAAGAGAAGTCTCCCTTTTCGTCACCTTCTCATTATGCCGGATCTTATATTTTGTCCCTTCGAAATCTATATAGTCGTTGATCCGAAGCTCTACCACGTTGCGGGAAAGAAAATTCAGAGTAAGAGTATGCTCACCCATGATCTCTTCGACCGTATAACTGTTATCCTTCAGATAGACGTCACAAACTACTGTATTTCCGCGCTTTATTTCCATGCTGCTAAATTATTGCTGATTCGGTTCGACAGGCCGGATAATCAAATATTATAAATGACATTCTGACTGTTGTCGTGTTTTAATATATAATCGTTACATTTGCATAGGTCGTGCCGAAAGGCGCAATATTGTTTATTTAACCGCCTCCGATCCGTGATAGCTCGGAGGCGATTTTTTAATAGTACTTCAAAAAACTGAAGCTGCTCGCAAACTTTCTTTCAGTACACGGTTTCCGGTACTCATCCTCTAAGGCGTACGCCTCTCTTTCAAAGACAATCTCATGATACGCTTTATCATGCGCCTCCTTCCATGTTTTGCCTTTTTTATACAGGAAGATCCTGACGGTATATTCTACCAGATACCAGACGTAATACAAGAAGATTGGAATAGCCAACAATGCCAGCATCCACCAGCCGTAATGATCGAATGCGAAGCAGGTGAACATGATCCCGACGGCAAGTGCCAAGCCTGCCCCGAATAAGGTCTGGTACTGTTCGACGTGTGATGCTTCGTGATATTTTGTCTTTTCTGACAATTCTTTCACTTCTGTAAATACAGCTCCGAAGAGCATAATCGTAACAAAATCAGCAAGGAAGGTCGTGGCCTTCGCGATTTTCGAGTTGTAATAAATTTTCATACCGTTTGTTTTTTATGGCCTTTCGGCCGGTTTTACTATTTTTAATCCTTACATTTGTAGAGGCTGTTCATGCAGCAGCCCTCAATTTTTTCCTATACAGGGGAGCCTCACTGCGAAGCCGGGCTCCCCTTTTTGTTTCAAATCTTTATGGATATGAGCTAATTGATACCTAACATTTCCATCATCATTCTAACCTTGTCCTCTAATGCTCGATAGTCGGATAGAGTGACCTTTTGAGGTTGATCCGGTTCGTCAGTCAAAGGATCGTCTGGGAGCTGCTCATAAGACTCGTCCGGTTCGAGGTCTGTCGTTTCATCGAGGATTACGTCTTCTTCGACAGGAGCGTGAATTTCTTCAAAGTGTTCCGGGAGTTCCAATAGGGGGACTTCCAGTTTTTTACCTCCGATCTGGTAGGCGTAGCCGAGGAATATTTCTTTCCCTGCTTCCCACCCGTCGCTGATCCGGCGGAGTACTTTGCCTTCGTCTGCCAGAATATGTCTGTTGTTTAATTCATCTATTCTCATACTGTTTCCTCCTCTAACGTTTCATTCGGAAAATCGGTTGAGAAATCCGATATTGGTTTAATACGACTTGCATAAGCTGACCAATTGGTAGCTGTCCTATATGCGTCCACCGCGTCATCGGGAACATAGATGGGACAGGTGTTGCCGTTTGACAAAGAACCGCTCTCTAAGCTAAAGGGAATACTGGAACCAAAAATAACGTAAGCCAACCTACTACATGATGATATTAGATTCATTGTTTTTGTTATATTTATCCAATTCGCCAATGGAGTAAAGTCTATAGAAGCTAAATAGTGGCTATTTGTAAATAACCAAGAGATATCCGTCACATTTACCCATCCAGATAATGGCGTTAGATCGATATTGGTTAAGTCCCTATTAGAAAACATGCTTTCAATACTTGTCACATTCACCCAGCCCGATAACGGCGATAAATCAATGCTATGCAATCCTTTAATGCTATCAAACATTCCAATAGCACTCGTCACATTTACCCAGCCGGATAATGGCGTTAGATCCATCGTTGTTTTGGAAATACAACTACGAAACATATAGTCGACTTTCGTTACTTTCTTCCACCCGGCTAATGGTCTCAAATCAATATTTGTCAAATTGGTATCTGACCCCCAGCTGTCACCAAAAAGCTTGCTTGCATTCGTTACATTCACTAAATCTGATAAAGGTTTAAGGTCAATAGGGGTAATTAAGTTGGAACATTTAACGAAAAGGTACTCCACACTTGTTCTATCCGTATCATTTTTAAATACATTGCCAAAGTATTTCAAATTTGAATAATTTCTAAAAGTAATATTTTGAACCTTACTTTCCCCTATACTCCAATAAGCGATTAAAGAAGACGAGTCAGCTATGGCAGAAGTGATTTCTGCACAATTACTAATTTCAATTTGATACACGCCACTATCCGCGTAAGTGTGTGAATAAGGTATGCTCCCTGTTCCTGAAGCGATAACAGAAGTTTCATCACCCCAATTAACAATATAGTCAACTGTAGTCGACTTTATAGTCAGTGTGACTTTTGGAGCTACCACCAGCATCTGGATGTTTCTATTTTCCTCAGGTTTGAATTTAAAGACATCAATATTTAGAGTTATATTATACGAGTAATTTCTACCTAATGAGATATTGGATTCTCCTGTATTTGAAATATACTGGTTGGCTATAATGATATACTCATACTTTCCGGAGTCCGACATTATCTCACATATTCCATTTTCATCTGAAACAACTTCTCTTTCATCATATTGTAATATAGCACCTTGAATAGGAGAACCAAATTCGTTCTTCACAGTGAATGTTATTAAAGAAGAGGTGTAAGATGTTTCAATGGAAGCTGATGTTCCGACAGATATTCTTTTTGTCACATTCAAATAATCAGGATGAGAAAGAGTATATTCATAGGTCCCTTTTTCGAGTAATAATATACATTCGCCATACATGTTTGTTACTGCCGACTTGCCATCACAAGTAACAGTTACACCCTGTACGAGTTCATTTGCACCGTTTTTAACAACAAATTTAATTTCTACGGCAGCGTAGACATATACTGTAAATGTTGAATCATTCGTTATTGCATTGAAAGAAAATGTACTACCAGCATAACCTGAAGCTTCTACTGTACCAGAGACAGCTTCCCCGCCACGGTCAAGAGTCGCATACCCCTGGCTGTCAGTTACGTACACCTTGTCCCCAATAATAACCCGCGCACCGGAAGGGTAAATGCTTTGGTTATATACCTGTACACGGATTTTACGCAATGGAATATAGGTTATCTTATACGATTGGGAACGAGTCCCTGCAACCAGGTATGTATCGGAATAGTCCTCATGGTTGTCGCACCTGAAAGTAAATTCGATCACCGAATCATCGTCCGCTGTAACCTTGTATGTTGTCTCATTTACCTTAACCGCATCAAAATTGCATTCAAACGTTGAGTTTGCGATAGTCTTCGATTGCGAGCTACTGAATGTAAACGTCGTGATCGTAGGCGCTTTTAAATTAGTATAAGTGACAGTCAATTCCGGGAACGCCGCCCTGATTGCGGCCAGCTTATCCTCGACAGCCGTTACAGCGTGGTACTTACCTGTCACGACAGCAGTCGCAACGTTATTGCCTTTCTCGTCTACACCGCCGAGTCGGATCAGCTTGTACAATGTGTCCAAATTAGCCCCTGTTGCGTTCAAGTCAATCAGGCGAACGCGGTTTAAAGCAGGGGTAATCGCCGACAGACATCTGTCCACAAGCGGAAAGATGTTAACCCCTGGCGTACTTTCGCTGATAATCGTAGAGAGTCGTTCAACTCCTGCGATCTCGAAGAAGGCATCCAGCAATTTAGGCTGGTTCTTCAGGGACAAATTAGTAACTGTTCCGGGCAGATACAACTTGTAAAGATTCCCGGCAGCGGCTAACACGACAGCGGTGATACTTGTGCCTTGCGCATAGATTTCCTCTATGTTTTCGCACTGCGAAAGCTCAACCGCTTGTTTCAAATTTGGACAGTTTTGAATATCCAACTTGCGAAGCATTTTATTTGAACCAACAGACAAGACGGTCAAGTTATCATTGTGATAGCCCTCCACATCGGAACCGATATGTAACTCGGACAGACGGACGGCTTTACTCATGTCGATCGTGCCGGCATACTTTCCGGCTAAGTCACCTAACGACTTAACGCGGCTTGCGCCGTACACAATTGTTTCAGTGTCATTGAACTGGATGGCCGGTGCTTCGATCACTACCGCCACATCTTTTTGGCAGCGTTTACCGACGATATATGATCCGAATTTTACCCGCACATATTGATCGGCAAACGGAACGATAGTAAAGTTTGCATCCGGTTCTACGCCCGCATAGCTCTGCGGGGTATAGAGGCGCATCGTCGCATAGTCGATCAGGAAATCGCCGGCGTTATATTTGGAGTCCATATACAAAAAGCGATTGTACAGCCACCATTTCCGATGTTCGGCACGTGATCCCTGGCAAGCATACAGGTATGATCCGTTGCCGTCTTCAATCAAAGGATCAACATATTTAAACCGGCCGTCAGCATTGTAGATAGCCTCACACCATTTATCCGACTGTTCACCGTTCAGGACAGCCAGAACAGACACATAAGATAAATGTGTACGCATCTCTCTGTACATCTCGGCTAATTCATCTGCAAAGGCCGCTTCTACATTGTTCCATAATACCGATTGCTCGCCGTTGAAGACGTTCAACGTGTCGATCGTATCATGATATTCGACACCATATCCGAAAGCAACCAGCCCTTCGTTGTTGATCCCGTTGCAGGTATCGTTATCGTAGAAAATAAACCGCCATTTCCCGTCCGATGCAAAACGCGTCAGGAACATATTCTTCGCCCGTTGGTCGACCATACCGAACAGTTCGGTTATCAGGTAATAAGACAACAGGTTGCGCAAGTCAAAATGTTCGGCTACTTCCGCTTTGAATTTATTCGTATCGTTAGCCGTTGACACAACCCATTCCATAATAGCCATGAGGTTGACGGGCTTTCTGGCCCCGGCTTCGTATTCGGCATTAATCGCATCATCATCCGGATAACGGGCTTCAAAATCATTCAGCCAATCTGTACCGGTGAAGTCTGCCGACTTAAACAATGAACGATCAGATGTATTGTTCTTGAACTCCCAACTTTCATCACCTTCGGAAAAGCCGAATGTAGCCTCTGTGGACTTGTCATTATTGAAATTGTACTTCCCGACAAACGTCAGCTCGCTATCTGCCGTTTCACGGTGAAACACACATATCGGATAACCGTCTACCGTCGTCCGAACACGCGGATCAGTTTGTTGCGGAGGCGTAAGGATTCCCATATCTTTCAATAGATTTTCAATAATCTTAGCCATACCGGTATTATGCGTACCGCTGCTTTCGGCGAAATCGGCTTTCAGACAGAAACAGTTTACCGGAATACTATTAGAACGCAAAGCATAGTCATCCGACATATCGCCAGTGCCAGTATAAGTTATCTGCGTTTTAAATTTGTACTTGAAGTTTTTACGCGGATAATATTGCGAAGACGTTCCCTGAACGTCATTCTGGATATTCTCGCAGGAAAAATCCCGTGACGGGTTCTGCAGGTCGGCAAAGTAGACCTTGTTCGTTTTCTTGTCACCTTTAAAAGTCGGCAAAGAACCTTCCAATATCATGCAGGGTATTTTCTCCAATACCTTCTGATAGGAGATATTCCCGTATTCGTCATATACCTGATTCCGTTCGTAAACCTCTACTTTCCGGTCGTAGTCGTCAATATCCCCAATATAGTTATCAAGCATCTGATATTCCGTCAGGTTGTTGTCATAGATGCGGATGTTGAACAAGTCGACGCTACACGCGTTGCTGCCTATCACGATATCGCAGGGAACCACCTGCTGGAAATTGTCCTCTGCCGGATATTGGGCCACACCGGACAGGATGCCGTTGATGTAGATATAGATCAGGCGATGATCCGTTTTCTTCTCGATGACAAAGGAAACACGTACACGTTCCTCTTCTTTGAAGCGGGTTGAGACAGTTGTCTGTTCAGACTTAAATAACGCCTCCTGTGCTGTAATCCGTAAACCGATACCGCCTACAAGACAGTCGATCACTACCGCGTCATAGTCGATTACGTCACGGGTTTCAAACTCAAATTCTATACTCTTACCCGTTGCCCGGAAATCTGTTGCGAAGATATGATAAGGAATAGCTACACGGGCATCACCGGACACCCGTAAGGCAGTACTGCCGTTCTCGGTGATCCAGCCGTTTGTCTTAAAATTGAAATCGGTCAGTGAGGCTGTAATGTCGCTGAACTTCCACTCCTCCTTGTTGTTGTCATTATTTGACCGGTTGGCAGACGTCAAATGCAAAGCGAGGTCAGCCGTCTCCGGCTCCACGATAACAGCAGCTTCCGTAACGGTCAAGTTAAACGTTCTGGACACGCTACCGGAAGCGATCTTCAGAGCCAGTGCGCCCGGCTGAATGATCCGGTAAGTCCATGCCTGTAGTGTCCGGTCAACGGTCTGCTCCGACAGCGCAACCCCGTCGACAGACAGAGTGACGGCAGAAGTGGAGGCTACCGGATTGTAAACAACGAACGGGATCGACAGACGGTCGTATTGCTGTGCGGTAGTCTGGTTAAACGACGATGCAACAATGACTGTATTATTACCCTCTGCGACACAGATCAGATCATGAGTAAGGGTGTTGCTGCGGACTTCCACACCATTGACGGTTGCCGTCATGTAAACCTCCAACCGGTGTGCCCCGTGCGTTTGCGAAGGGATAACCTGCGATAGTTGGCGGTTTGAATCCGTGGTTTCTTTCGTGGCGATCTCCGTGCCGTCAAGGATAAAATGCACCGTCTTGGCTATCGCTCCGACGGGCGTATATCTGTAGGTGATATCCCCGGTATTGACCTGGGTATCGTCGTAGCTATCGGACAACGAAAGGCTGATTACTTCTACCGTATAAGCCAACGAACGCGACTGCCCGGTAGTATCCAGCACTGTAACCTTAACTTTGTTTGTACCGACAACCAACCATTTGCTGACATCAAAATAGTTATCTCCCTGTGTGATCGCCTGCGTCGCTACCTTTTGAGAGTTGATCGTGTATGTGGCCGTCCCGTCGCCGGTTTCCGACTCATCATCCTGATAAATGGATGTAAAGTTATAGCCGATCCTGAGCGTAGCACCGACTATGGCAGACAACAAGGTATCAGTAAGAGACCGTACTTTCATAACGATTCCAGCCGCACCGCCTCCGCCGCCGGTTCCAGAACCGACCGGGATGGGATCGCCGACCGGGATGCCGTCAACGGTCAAGTATAGCATATTCTCTTCCGCATATCCGCCATCTATTTTATTTTCTTCCAAGGCCATAATACGGCTGTCATACTGACCAACGCGAAGCCCCTGCTGTTTGGCGTAATCACCTTGCTCCTGGGCATAATTAGCCTGCGTTTCCGCTTCCTGAACCTTCTCATCGAAAGTGGCATTGCGTTCAGCTTCCTTCCTTGCACGTTCAGCTTCAGCCAGTACGCGGGCGGCTTCGGTCTCTTTGCGTTTCAGTTCATCATTCTGCCGCGCCTGCTCTTTTGCCTGCCACTGGGTATAACTATTCTCCCGTATTTCTTCCTGTTCTTCAACAGTTGCCTCCAACTGGCGAAGGTCTGTTTTAAGAGTATTTGCTTCTCCGGTGATTACATCCATTTCCTCACGCACTTCTTTTGCCGCATCGGTAGCCGGTTTCATAAGTT
>ERZ834769.3077-NODE-3077-length-11327-cov-8.506565_pt1 | contig 11327 bp, 7 predicted proteins | sample MGYA00519690_ERZ834769 | MGnify/ENA primary metagenome ERZ834769 (study PRJEB31850, sample SAMEA3708760) | human gut metagenome | biome: human gut; feature: human-associated habitat; material: faeces | place: China | collected 2014 ... | reverse complement strand
CGCAGCCAGAGGGGCCGACGAAGATGATGAATTCCTTATCCTGGATCTCCAGGTTGAAGTCGGTAACAGAAGGAGCAGTAGCGCCCGGATAGATCTTGTAGATGTGCTGGCAGCTAATCGAAGCCATAGGTCATTGCCTCCATTAAAATTTTTCTATGTTACGGCACCTTGACGATGCACGCTCTCGTTGGTATTATAATAACAGATAACTTTGTGATATAAAATAGCATTTTATTGATTTGAGGTGTCAGATATTGCTTTATGATTGGACAAGCACCGCAGCCCTTGGCGTGGTGCGGGATATCCAGCCCAAAGAACCCCTGACCCTGACCGGCGAGGGGCTGTGGGTCTGCCTGATCTCCAGCGGCAGATGCACTGCCAGCCTGACCGATGCCTCGCCCTCCCCGGCGGGCAGCGCGCTGACCCTGCCGCCCCAGAGCGCGGCGGCGGGCCATCTGGTGCTGAGCCGCGCCCCGTTGACCCTGACCCCGGAAGGGGAGAGCCACCTGCTCTGCATCCAGCTGACCGGGCAGGCGGCGGTGCAGTTCCTTGCCGGGCTGACGGAGCTGCCGTTCCTGGCCCGGGGCGAGACCTGCCCCGCCGCCGCAGAGCTGCTGGGCCGCCTTGCCGCCGAGGCCGACACACCCCGCAGCCGGGCTGCCAGCCAGCTGGCCTTTGCCCTGCTCTGTGAGCTTGCGGGGGCCGACAGCGCCGCCCCGCCCCTGCCGCCGCTGGTGGAGGCCGCCATTGAGGATATCCGCCAGAACTACGCTGGCCTGTACGGTGTGGAGGAGCTCAGTGAGCGGCTGGGGGTCTCCAAGAGCCACCTTGTCCGCACCTTTACCGCTGCCGTGGGGGTGCCCCCGGGGCGCTACCTGACCACCGTGCGGGTGGAAGCTGCCATGCGGCTGCTCCTGCACCGGGAATACACGCTGGATGTCATTGCCAGCCTGTGCGGCTTCTCAGGGGCCAACTACCTGTGCCGGGTGTTCAAAAAAGAGACCGGCCAATCCCCCGCACAGTGGCGGGCCTTGGCCGGTCAGACAGCGCGGCCCCTCAGCCCGGCGGAAAGCCAGCGGGAGCAGGCACTGTATATTTAAAATGTTCAGGAGCCGGGGCAGCACCCGGCTCTTTTCCGTGGAGGCGTTCAGCCGCACACAGACTGCGGGCGCTTGAGCAGGAACACCGTCAGGGCCAGCGTGATGGCCTCGGCGGCGGGGAAGGCCGACCACACGCCGTTCATGCCGAACAGGGCGCTCAGGATCAGCGAGCAGGTGACGATGGCGGCCACGCCCCGGCTGACCGAGGTGATGGTGGCCTCGGTGGGGCGGTTGACCGCGCCCAGATAGCCCGCCGCAACAATATTGCAGCCTGCAAAGAAGTAGCCCAGGAAGTAGATGCGCATACCGCTGTGGGCATATTCGGCCATCAAAGCAGAGTTCTCGCTGTTGAAGAGGGCAACAAAGGTATCGGTAAAGCCAAACACGGCACCGTACAACACCGCCGCCAGCGCCAGCGCGGTACCGCAGCCCAGCAGAAGCAGCTTTTTTGCTCCGGTCATCTCATTTTTGCCGTAGCACTGGCTGATCAGCGGCTGGGCACCCTGGGCCACGCCGTTGAAGATGGCTGTTGCCACCAGCGCAAAGTTTGCCACCACGCCGTAGGCGGCTACGCCCACGTTGCCCGCCAGCCGGAGCAGCAGGAAGTTGAACACGGTGGTGGTCACGGCAGAGGAGAGCTCCCCGACAAAACCGGAGATGCCCAGCTGGCAGCTCTGCACCAGCAGCCGGGCCGAGGGGGCCTGCCGGACAAAGGTGAGCGTGTTGCTCTTTTGAAAGAAGTGGCGGCTGCAGATGGCGATGCTGAGCACCGGCGAGATGGCGGTTGCCAGCGCCGCGCCGGGCAGGCCCAGCCCCATGGGGAAGATGAAGATGTAATCGAACACCACATTGAACAGGCTGCCGCTCAGGGTGGCCACCATGGCAAGGGACGGGTCGCCGTCGTTGCGGACGAAGGCCGAGAAGATGTAGTTGCACATGAAGAAGGGCGTGAACAGCAGGAAGATGCGGGTGTAGTTCAGGCCCAGCGCCACGATGTCCCCATCGCCGCCCATGAGCTGCAGGAGCGTGCCCGGGCAGAACGCGCCCGCCAGCATGAACGGGATGGCGATCAGGCAGGCGCAGAGGATGGCGTTGGAAAAAAACCGCTGCGCCCGCGCCTCGCCCTGCGCCTGCAGGATGGCGTACCGGGTGGCCGCACCCAGACCGATCATCGAGCCGAAGGCAAAGATCAGGTTGTACATGGGCAGGCAGAGGTTCAGCAGGGTCACGCCGTCGGTGCCCGCCGCCTGGGCGATGAAATAGGTGTCGGCCAGAATATAACACGATGTGCCGATCAGACCGAAAATATTCTGCGACACATACTTGAAGAACTGCTTTGTCAGGTTCATGGATGCTTCCTTTCCGCAGGGAGAATAGGGGAGTGAAACGTAAAAACGACTACTACTATATCATAAAACTTGGCATATTTCAACGAAAAAGCGAGGAAACACGCCGCCATTTCCCAAGCGGAACGTTTTCCCCGGGGAGATGCCGCTATCCGAAAATGCCATACAGATACTTCCTCTTTTGTGCAACTCGCCAAAGATGGTTTTTGGTTATTGACAAAAAAAAAAAAAAAGTTTTATGATTTTTGTGTAAGATGCCACATAAAAACAGAAGAATCGGCAAACCAGTCGAAAGGCTGCAGCGCAAAGCTACAGGGCCTGTAATATGGCAGCCAGCTGCACTTTCTCAACCATACCGCACATGGGCATCACCTCAAGGGGCGGTAGATTCCCAAAGTACAAAACGCAGAGCGTTGTACCAGCCATTTGGCCGGTGCGGCGCTCTTTTTGCTTTGTGCGGGCATGGTTATATTTTGGGAGTATTCATAAAAGGAGGATTTTTATGAAAAAACGACTCATAAGCTTGCTGGTTGCGGCGTGCATGATAATTGCACTACTGCCAGTAAGTGCAATTACAGCATTTGCAGAGGAATCGGTATTAACTGGTTGCTGTGGTGCTGATAACTCTTACGAAAGCCAAACATACTATTGTTCCACACAGTATAACGGAGCAGCTCAAACTTTTACTGGCACATATTATAGCAACGCAATCTGGACACTTACACCTAATGGTGCAGACACTTATAAGCTGACCATCTCTGGTACTGGTCAGATGGGAGATTTTGGAACAAGCTGGTCTTTTGGTAAGCCGTGGAATTATGCACTTGCTGAGAAAGAATCAACAGCTGTTACGGAATCCAGAAATAAAATTACAGAAATTGAAATCGCAGCCGGAATTACAGCGATTGGTGCACATGCGTTTGAGGGATACGAAAAAATCTCTAAAATTGAACTGCCTGATAGTGTAACAGAGCTTGGTGAATACGCGTTCAATCATTGCAGTGGCGTTACTTCCGTAAGGCTTTCAAACAACTTGACCGAGATCAAAGCCACTGCTCTCAGTGATTTGGGTACAACTGCGAATCCTATTTCCATTACACTGCCTGATTCTTTGCTTTATATCCGCGGTAAGGCGTTTTCACTTTCTAATGGAGGCGGCCTAAAAGGGGATTTGACGATACCTGACAATGTTCGGAGTATTGGAGAGGATGCCTTTGTAAATAATCATGGCTTAACAGGAAATTTGACTATCGGAAAATCTGTGAAAGAAATTGGAGGGGGTGCTTTTTCGAGTTGCAACTTTACTGGTAAATTGTCTGTTCCCGGTTCTGTAACCAAGATCGGTAAAAAAGCATTTATGAGTAATAAATTTACCTCTATCCAGATTGCAAATGGAGTAACCAGCATTGGCGAGTATGCGTTTAGTGGATGTACGAGTGTGCATTCGATTGACCTTTCAAGCATAGCACAAGCTACCTATGGGGATAACGCTTTTGCCTCGATGAGTAGTACAAAGCTTATTTATGTTGACAATTTAACGCAAAAGAGCACTGTTGAAAGTACCCAAGGATTCACAAGTTCTGTATTCGCTATTACCAACGGCGGTACTTTCGCAGAGAATGCTACTTTTGAAGAAGGTAAGCTGGCTATTCCTGAAAAGACTGATTACACCTTCAAGGGCTGGTATGAGAATGCCGAGTTTGACGGTAATGCAGTGACCACTGCTGATACTGGTAAAACTTATTATGCAAAGTGGGAGCTTACCCCCGTTGCCGCAACGATGACTGCAACCACTTCCAAGAGCGCCTATCTGGTCAATACCCCGGTTGATGTGAACATTACCGTTAACCCGGGCACCTATGGGGCAGAGATTCACAAAGGTAAAGTTGCTCTGACCTACGGCGACGAAGTAGAGAAGGTGGAGCTGAACGGCAAGGAACTGGATAAGAAGGACTACACGGTTCAGGAACTTGCTCAGATGATGGGCCAGGCTCAGCAGAGCAGTGATCTCAAGGCGACCCTGAACGTGACCTACAAAAAGACCGGCAGCTACACCTTTGGTATTGCAGTGAACGACAGCAATGACGAGACCATCTGCAATGCGGATGCAAAGGTCGTTGTTGCCGAAGAGGCCGCCGAACTGACCCCTGCAACCAAGCTCTACACCCTGACCGTCAAGAACGCTGATGTTACCATTAAGAATGGTGACGAAGAGATCAAGGCTGAGAAGAACGACAAGGGCGAGCTGATCGCCAAAGTGCCCGAAAAGGCTGACGTGACCGTGACCTACACCAGCCAGAGCGATGCCGTTGCATTTGACCAGTGGACGATTACCACCGATGAAACGCTGGATGTGGATGTCAAGAACAACCCCCTGAAGTTCCAGATGCCTGCCGGTGGCGTGACCATCGAAGCCATGACGAAGGATGCCTCCATTGAGGAGGACGAGCCCAATATTCTGGGCACCGCCGCAGTAGTCGGCACTGCCGCTGCTGGCACCGCCATTCTGGCATGGCAGGGTTACCAGCTGGGCACGGAGCTGTACCTGAAAACCGCTCTGCCCGCTGGTACTGCCATTCCCACAAACCGTGCCGAGCTGGCCCTGCTGGTGTGGAACCATGCCGGTAAGCCCGCACCCGCCGCAGTTCTGCCCGCCGATGCCACCGATACCCAGAAGGCCATTGCCTGGGCTGTGGAGAACGATCTGCTCAAGGCCGCAAAGGACAACGGCGAGACCTATGTGGATACCGATTCCGTGAGCCGTGTTGAAGTGATCCGCGTGTGGAATAAGGCACAGGAAAAGTAAACCCCACCGTCATCCCTTCGGGATGCCACCGCCCCTAATAGGGGCGGCCTTGGCAAAAAGGTGAAACTATCCGCCATGCCAAGGGCCCCCCTATTAGCGGGGGCTGTCGCTGAAAGCGACTGGGGGGTTGCCCCCATAACCGAGCCATTCCCTATTCCCAAATAACCAGTGGAAGCGCCCTGCCGGGGAACCGGCGGGGCGCTTCTGCATAGGGGCGGGAGCCGAAACCGCCGCTTTTTCCGCTCTAGCGCCGTGGTTTTTATTGACAAGCTCCCGGCTTGCTATTATAATAGAACAGTCATAATAGCATTCGTGCGCGGCTTTGCGGCTGCGTCAATCCAATAGACAAGGAGAAGATCCAAAATGGCACAAGAAATCAAGATGTCCGCTTCCGGCCTGAAGGCGATGCAGGACGAACTGGAATACCTCAAGACGGTCCGCCGCAAGGAGCTGGCCGAGGAGATCAAGGAAGCCCGCAGCCATGGCGACCTTTCTGAGAACAGCGAGTACGATGAAGCCAAGAACACCCAGGGTCTGGTGGAAAACCGCATCACCGAGCTGGAGCAGATGGTCAAGAACGCTGTGATCATCGACGAGAGCGAGCTGAGCGTGGACAGCGTTGCTGTTGGCACCCACGTTTCCATCAAGATGATCGGCGATGATGAGGCCGAGGAGTACGATATCGTTGGCCGCACCGAGGCTGACCCCATCAACGGCAAGATCAGCGACGAGAGCCCCGTGGGCCACGCTCTGCTGGGCAAGGCCGTGGGCGAGAAGGCTGAGGTCCTGCTGCCCTCCGGCCAGACCGTCGAGTATGAAGTGCTGGCCATCACCCACGCCGCAAACTGAGCCTGAACGGGAGGAAACCATGGAAGAGCAAAAGAGAAACCCCGCTCAGGGCCTGTCTGAGAGCGAGCAGGTGCAGGTGCGCCGCCAGAAGCTGGCCGACCTGCAGGCTGCCGGAAACGACCCCTTCACCCTGACCAAGTTCCCGCAGGACGCATACTCTGCCGACCTGAAGGAAGAGTTCAAGGATCTGCCCAACGAGACCGACAGCGGCAAGCAGGTCGCGCTAGCTGGCCGTATGATGTCCAAGCGCGTGATGGGCAAGGCAAGCTTTGCCCACCTGCGCGATGACAAGGGCGATATCCAGCTGTATGTCCGCCGCGACGAGCTGGGCGAGGAGGCCTATGCTGCCTTCAAGAAGCTGGACGTGGGCGATATCATCGGTGTCAAGGGCGAGGTGTTCCGCACCAAGACCGGCGAGCTGAGCGTTCGCGCCACCGAGCTGACCCTGCTGGCCAAGAGCCTGCGCCCCCTGCCCGAGAAGTTCCACGGCCTGACCGATACCGAGATGCGTTACCGTCAGCGCTATGTGGACCTGATCGCCAACCCCGAGGTGAAGGATACCTTCGTCAAGCGCAGCCAGATCCTGAAGGAGATCCGCGCCTATCTGGACGAGAAGGGCTTCCTGGAGGTGGATACCCCCATCCTGACCCCCTTTGAGATCGGTGCCTCTGCCCGCCCCTTCTACACCCACCACAACAGCCTGAACATGGACATGGTGCTGCGCATCGAGACCGAGCTGTACCTCAAGCGCCTGATCGTGGGCGGCATGGACCGCGTGTACGAGGTGGGCCGCATCTTCCGCAACGAGGGCATGGACCCCAAGCACAACCCCGAGTTCACCAGCATCGAGCTGTATCAGGCCTTTACCGATTTCCACGGTATGATGGATCTGGTGGAGGAGCTGTACAAGCGCCTGGCCCTCAAGATCTGCGGCAGCATGGTCATTCCCTATCAGGGCAAGCAGATCGATATAGGTCACTGGGAGCGACTGACCATGGTGGAGGCTGTCAAGAAGTATTCCGGCGTGGATTTCAACGATTGGAAGTCCGACGAGGATGCCATTGCCTCTGCCAAGGAGCATCATGTGGAGCTGCCCGAGGTTCCCACCAAGGGTGCCATTCTGGCCGAGTTCTTCGATGCCTTTGTTGAGGACAAGCTGATCCAGCCCACCTTCATTTATGATTACCCTGTCGAGATCAGCCCGCTGGCCAAGCGCAAGCCGGATGATCCCGCCTTTACCGAGCGCTTTGAGTACTTCATCGACTGCACCGAGTACGGCAACGCCTTCAGCGAGCTGAACGACCCCATCGACCAGAAGGGCCGTTTTGAGCGTCAGGTCGCCGAGCGCAAGGCCATCGAGCCCGATTGCAAGGCTCAGGTGGATTACGATTATGTCAACGCTCTGGAGTACGGTCTGCCCCCCACGGGCGGCCTGGGCTTTGGCGTGGACCGCCTGGTCATGCTGCTCACCGACAGCGCCTCCATCCGCGATGTTCTGCTGTTCCCCACGATGAAGCCGATTGAGCAGTAAAATGCAAAATTGAAACGCAGATGCGATGAATTTTCAAACGAAATTCGGGCGATATCTGCGGTATTACACCACAACTACACCAATTTTCGGACGTTTTCTTGAAAAGGGGCCTTACAAAGCGGTGTGGTGTAACAAGTGAATAGGTGGATTGGTGTAGTAGCCAAACCTATAGAATGAAACCCAGCAAACGCTTTATAGTGGCTATGAAGTGTTTGCTGGGTCTTTTTATATAAAACTTTTGTTTGAAGCCTCTCATCTTCGATATCTTAAAATGCAGAATGCTATGGTGAAGGAGAAATAAAGATGTCAAGAACTCGAAATTTCAAACCTCTTTTCCCTACCACTGGGCGTATGACGCTGTCTGTATATCAAGACCTGAATAACAAATATGAATCTAATCCTCAAGATTTAAAGGTAATCAATAACCTTATAGATGTTCTTCAGGATTATATTTTTTCTGTCAGAGATTTGATTGCCTTTGACGATGATAATGAAATATTTGAAAATAAAAAGCAAGCGGCATTAAAAGTGATGGATATAGCATTGTCTATTAAGGATAACTATGCGCTTCACATGGATTATCTAGCTATAATGGCACAAAACAGCGTTATTGCTGGAGATTGGAATCGTGCGATTTCCTATTATTTTGAATTATTAAATGAGGACGGTGTTCTAAACGCAGATTACGATGAAAGCTACTATGCTGGCGAGTTAGAGCTTGCAGCCAAAATAGTACATAATATTTGTGTTTTGTATTTTATTGGATTGAAATCTGATGAATTTACGCACATAAAGAAAAAGTATGACTATATATTCAAACTTGAATCTCAGCGGACTAAACGGTTAGTTAGAAACAATCCAGCCTTTAAGGAGGGATTCGAGGAAGATTTTAATACTCTATGTGAGTTCACTACAGGTATTCTCTACTATGATTCCACACATGCTACTGATTTCATCTCTGGCAATATGATGGGGGCTATTTGCGATGATTCTGAAAAATCAGGCAAAAAACATCCAGCCAACCTGAGTGAGACCGTAAAAATCGAAGATGATAACATTGACCTGTTTATCCTTGATAATTCTTTTGCATTTAAAGGGAATGTTATAACAAAAATTCTATCCGATTTTCCATTTGATGAAAATCAAAATGAAGAAACGCAATATGCCGAAGAAAATACTGTATCGACAGCTGTTCCTGTTGTCGAGAACCGCCTTTTAGAAGACGATTTGTTTAGCGAACTTGAAAATCTGACAGGGTTGCAGGAAGTAAAGAAAGAGGTATCTTCTATTATCAACCTTCTAAAGCTCCAAAAGATTCGCAAAGAAAAGGGACTGCCCGAACTTCCTATTTCACGACATCTTGTGTTTTCTGGCAATCCCGGCACAGGTAAAACAACGGTTGCTCGACTGCTGGCACAGATCTACCACGAATTGGGTGTTCTTTCTAAGGGCCAGTTAATTGAGGTTGACCGTTCTGGATTGGTTGGCGGCTATGTTGGACAGACTGCAATCAAGACGCAGGAAGTTATTCAGCAGGCTCTGGGTGGAGTACTGTTCATTGACGAGGCGTATACACTGGCTAGGGGTAACGATTCTAACGACTATGGTCAGGAAGCAATTGACACGATCCTGAAGGCAATGGAAGATCACCGAGATGATTTGGTAGTCATTGTTGCCGGTTATCCTAATTTAATGGAACGTTTTGTGAACTCGAATCCCGGCCTGAAATCAAGATTTAACAAGTACATTTACTTTGAGGATTACACGCCGGAAGAACTTCTGGAAATCTTCGATTCCATGTGTAAGAAGTCTGGACTTACCGCCACGCAGGATGCACGAGATTTGGTGCTGAAGCATTTTGAAAAAGAATACGCAAACCGAAATGAGACATTTGCCAATGGTCGTGAGGTTCGCAATTTCTTTGAAAAGGCCGTTGTTAATCAGGCGAATAGACTTGCACAGGAATCGTATATTGACGATGAGGATGTTGCAACGTTGACTGCGGAAGATATTAGCAAAGTAGGATAAGAAAGGAAGAGGGACTATATGGGTGGGTATCAAGTGAAACCAGAACTTCTTGAAGCGGTAAAAAAAGAAGTTACAGCTACGAACCTGCAACTTCTAAAATCTTTGCAGGGAAAAGAAGATATTTTTAACACAACAGCATATATAAAAATACTTTTTTCAGATACGCTTCTCGAAGATGTTGACTTTTTAAACACTTTAAGTGGACAACCAATATTTAAGGTGCGGTATGCTCAAATGATCCTGCGGGATATGCTTGAGCAAGTAATAGAGTTCATATTTCTTATGAAGCATCCAGATATGATTCCTGAATATCTAGGCGATAATATCAATTCTAATGCACCGTTTGGCTCTAATCCGGTAAATGAATTACAAAAGATGGCAAGTGGACGATATGCAGATGGTAGAAAAACAGTATCTGAAATGGCGAAGGACATCAACGAAAAGAAATCTTCTCCCGGACGGCCTGCGTTATATGAGATATATCGATTGTTATCAGAAGAATGTCATAATTCATATTTCTTTGCAAGGCTGGATGATTTTAAAGAGGCAAGAGATCATAGCGAAATTCTTGCACTGTCAGAAGATCAAGCTCAGCATCTTGTGATAATTGTGATGCGTTTTATGGAAGCGTACAGAGCATAATTGTGTGAGATTGGTACTATTCGTACCTTGTCAAGAGGGCTGGTACCGTCCAGCTCTCTCTTTTTTTGCCAAAGTTTCCATCGATTTTTCTTGCACCCTGCCGAAATCGGCGTATTCTCAAAACTTTTTGTTGACACAGCTCGATTTTTGTGGTAATCTATCCCAACAATTGAATATAACATATTTTTACATATTCGTTCAGGCCCTGCGGGACTGAACATCTTGGCTTTCAGCCGTTTACATAACCGACTAGCATGACCTTCCAGAAAAAGCGAAGGCAGGGCTGGTCTGTTCTGTGACGGCTTTTTTGTTGCCGTTTTGCCCGTTGGACCTTGAAAACCGCATGACCGTCTGCATGGGATACCCGGCGATGACCCTGAGAAGGAGAGCCGGAAAACGCCGCCGGAAGGGGGCAGGAAATCCATGCAGGGAGAACGGCAGAACGCAAATTCCTCAGTTGCTGTAGGAAAATGTGGTCAAATTGACCACATTTTCCAGCCGTGACGCAGAAGAAATCAATGTGATCAAAATGATCACATTGATTGACCGTAGCACAAGCAAAAGGACGTTTATCCACCTGTTGCAGCAGAGAAAATCCATGTGGCCAAATTGACCACATGGAAAAGCCGCAGCACCAGAGAAAGGACGTGTGCCTATGGGAAACAACTTTACCCCTGCATGGATCAAGAAAGGCTTTTTCAACGAATCCCTGTTTTGTGATGATTTTCTGAGTACCCACCAGCTGCTTTACTCGAATGGCGCATTTTTCACCCCGGAAGGCAGGGTTACGGACACCATGAACCTGCGCTGTGAAATTTTCGATATGCTGCGAGACCATATCGGTGCAAATATCGCAAAACGGGTCAGCAATGTCGTAGATGTTCTGAAACTGGCGGCACAGGTGGAGGACTTTCCGCCTGTCACCGACCGTATCGCACTGGCAAACGGCACCCTGTATCTGGACGGTACCTTTCAGGAGGGCAAGCCGGAGATCGTCCGCAACCGGCTCCCGGTCAAGTATGACC
>ERZ834769.3073-NODE-3073-length-11333-cov-4.471272_pt1 | contig 11333 bp, 8 predicted proteins | sample MGYA00519690_ERZ834769 | MGnify/ENA primary metagenome ERZ834769 (study PRJEB31850, sample SAMEA3708760) | human gut metagenome | biome: human gut; feature: human-associated habitat; material: faeces | place: China | collected 2014 ... | reverse complement strand
AAAAGAAAATAAATACAAGAGATGTAGAAACATGTTTACATATTTTAAGTACAGAACCAGAACAATTAAAGAAAACATATGAATATGTATCAGCTGAAAATAGATATGGAAAAAAGTACATAGAACAAATAACTACAATTTTAAGAGTATCAGTAGAAAGAATACAAGAGATAGAACAAAAATGTCCAGAATTAACAAGAGAAAACATATTGAGTGCGGCAATTTCCAGAAAAGGTGTTGATGAAATAAAAGAAATAGTAAGAGTATGTCAGAAAAATGAAGTAAAAGTAACAGATGGTGTGTTTAGAAGAAGTGCAACTGAAATAAGAGAAATCATTCGAATATGTCAAGAAAATGGAATAGAAATAATAGGAAGTGTATTTAGAAGAACTGCAACAGAAGTAGAAGAAATAGTAGAAATATGTAAAAAAAATGGGATAAAAATAACAGGATGTATATTTTTAAGAAGAACTTCTGAAATAAAAGAAATAGTGAAAGTATGTAAGGATAATGGAATAGAAGTAATAGGAAGTGTATTTTATAAGACCGCAGATGAAATAAAGGAAATAGTGAAGGTATGTCAAGAAAATGGAATAGAAATAACAGGAAGCGTGTTTTTAAGAACAGCAGAAGAAATAAAAGAAATAGTAGAAATATGTCAAAAAAATGGAATAAAAGTAATAGGGACAGTATTTTATAAAACAGCAGATGAAATAAAAAAAATAATAGAAGTATGCCAAGAAAATGAAATAGAAGTAACAAGAAGTGTATTTTATAGAACAGCAGAAGAAGTAAAAGAAATAGTGGAAATATGTCAAGAAAATGAAATAGAAGTAACAGGAACAGTATTTTTAAAAAGGGCTTTTGAAATAAAAGAAATAGTTAAAGTTTGCAAGGACAATGAAATAGAAGTAACAGGAAGCGTATTTAGAAGAACTGCAACTGGTATAAAAGAAATAGTGAAAGTATGCAAAGAAAATGGAATAGAAGTAACGGGAAGTGTATTTACTAAAAATTCAAAACAATTAAAAGAAAATATTGAATATATAAAACAAAATTATGGAGAAGAATATTTAACAACTTTAATAGTATCTAAAAATTTAAAACATCTTCAAAGAACATTACCATATTTACAAAGTATAGGAGCGTTAGAAACAACAAAAACAAGTGCATCGATTTTACTTTTAACATTAGAAGAAATAAAAGAAAGACAAGCATTTATAAAAAATATAGGTGAAACAATAGTAATAGATGGTAAATTTAATCGTATATTTGGAATGCCCAAAAAAAGATATCAAAAAAAGGTAAAAGAATATGAAGAAAAGAAAAAAATAATAGGAGATATAAAAGGAGCAATACAAGAAGGACAAGAACTAGATGAACAAATAAATCACAAGAAACAAGAACAAAAATAAAAAGAAGGAGAATTAAGAAATGGGGTTAAGATTAATATATGGAAGAGCTGGAACAGGAAAAAGCGAAAAATGTTATAAAGAAATATCAGAAAAAATAAAACAAAACAACAAAATATTAATAATAACACCAGAGCAATTTTCATTCACAGCAGAAAAAAAGCTAATGGAAGCAATAGAAACAGAAGCAGTATTCAATGCAGAAGTTGTAACATTTAGCAGAATGGCATATAGAGTAATACAAGAAATAGGAGGAAGAACAGAAACAAACTTAAGCAAATGTGGAAAAGCAATGTTAATATACTCAATATTAAATAATTGTAAAAAAGACCTAAAATTTCTTGGAAAAACAGATGAAAATGTTGACATGGCAGGAACAGCAATAACAGAATTCAAAAAACACGGAATAAGTGTAGAACAATTAAAACAAGAAACAGAAAAACAAAGTGATATATACTTAAAAAATAAATTAAATGACATAAATATGATATATGAAAAATTTCAAGAACAAATTGCTGGAAAATATATAGATGAAACAGACTTATTAACAATATTAGCACAAAATGTGGATAAAGTACCTGATTTTAAGGATAATTTGATATATATAGATGAATTTGCAGGATTCACAAGTCAAGAATATGATATTATTCAAAAACTTGTAAAAATTGCAAAACAAGTAACAATAACAATATGTACAGACACAATACATGAAATAAAAAATGCAGATACAGACATATTTTATTCAAATCAAATAACAATAAATAAATTATTACAATTAGCATCAGAAAATGATATCAAAATAGAAGAAGTAGAATTAGAGCAAACATATAGATTTAAAACACCAGAATTAAAACATTTAGAACAAAATTTATATAATTCAAAAGTAAAATATTTTGAACAAATACCACAAAATATAAAAATATTTCTTGCTAAAAATCAATATTCAGAAATAGAAGAAGTAGCAAAAAAAATATATAAATTAGTAAGAGATGAAAATTACAGATATAGAGATATAGCAGTAATTACAAAAAATATAGACACATATTCAAGTTTAGCAAGAGCAATATTTGACAAATATAACATACCAATATTTATAGATGAAAATAGAGACTTAAGCCAAAACATTTTAGTACAATATGTATTCTCAATATTAGAAATATTTACAAAAAATTGGACAGAAGAAGCAGTGCTAAATTATATAAAAATAGGATTTTCAGAAATAGATGAAGATGATTTATTTAGATTAGAAAAATATTGTTTAAAATGGGGAATTAAGCAAAACAAGTGGAAAAAAGAATTTACATATGGTAATTATGAAGAAAAAGATAAAGAAGAAATAGCAAGATTAGAAGAAATAAGAAAACAGATAATAGAACCATTAATAAGCTTAAAAAATAAATTAGACGAAAATAAAACAGCAGAAGGAATATCAAGAACAATATATAATTTTCTAATAGAGCAAAATATAGCAGAAAAAATAAAACAAAAACAAGAAAAATTAGAAGAGCAAGGACTAATAGATTTATCAAATGAATATCAAAGCAGTATACAAACAATTATAGATATATTAGATGAGATTGTACTGGTTTTTAAAGATGACAAAATAACATTAGACAAATATGCTCAAATTTTAAAAGTAGGATTTAAAAATAGTAGTTTAACAAAAATACCAGGAACACAAGACCAAGTGATGATGGGAGATATAGACAGATCAAGAAGTCATAAGGTAAAGGCAATATTTATAATAGGATTAAATGATGGAGTATTTCCAAGTGTAAGAAAAGATGAAGGATTTTTGAATGATGCTGATAGAGAGATTTTAAAACAAGATGGAATAGAACTTGCTAAAGGAACAATAGACAAATTATATGAAGATAATTTCAATATTTATAAAGCATTTACAACAGCAGAAGAAAGATTGTATTTATCATATCCATCATCAGATATGCAGGGAAAAGCATTAAGGCCATCAATGTTAATAAATAAAATCAAAAAAATCTATAAAAATATAGAAGAACAAAGTGATGTAATAGAAGAGAAATCAGAAATATTAAATCAAAATACAACATTTGAACAATTAATAAAAAATATTAATAAATTAAAAGACACAGAAATTGAAAAAATGTGGTATTATGTATATGACTATTATAAAAAAGACGAAAATTGGAACAATAAATTACAACAAAGCTTAAAAGGATTAGACTATTCAAATTTACCAGAAAAAATAAAACAAGAAAATATAGATAAATTATATGGAAATAAATTAACAACAAGTATATCAAAACTAGAACAATATAGAAGATGTCCATTCTCATATTTTTTACAATATGGACTAAAAATAAAACAACAAGAAGAATTAAAAGTACAAAGTTTTGACACAGGAACATTTATGCATGAGACAATCGATGAATTTTTCTCAATTGTAAAAGAAAATGGATATCAATTATCAGAATTAACAGAAGAACAAATATCAGAAATAATAGACAAAATAATTGATGAAAAACTTTTACAAAATAAAAATTATATATTTACATCAACAGCAAAATATAGAGCATTAGTTGTAAGATTAAAAAGATTAGTAAAAAAAGCATTAAAATATATAGTAGAAACTTTAACACTAAGTGAATTTAATGTATTAGGAACAGAAATAGAATTTGATGAAAAAGGAAAATACAAGCCAATTAGGATAACATTAGATAATGGGAAAAATGTTGAAATAATAGGAAAAATAGACAGAATAGATACAGCACAAAATGAAGATGGAAAATATTTAAGAATAATTGACTATAAATCATCAATAAAAAACATAGACTTAAATGAAGTATATGCAGGATTACAAATACAATTATTAACATATTTAGATGCAGCATGTAAAGAAGAAGATTTATTACCAGCAGGAATTTTATATTTCAATTTAATAGAGCAAATGGTAAAAGCAGAAAAAAATATCGGAATTGAAAAAATAGAAGAACAAATAAGAAAAGGCTTTAAAATGAAAGGTTTAATATTAGCAGATGTAAAGGTAGTAAAATTACATGATAAAAATCTAGATAGTGGATATTCAAATTTAGTTCCAGCATATATTTCCAAAAAAACTGGAGATATAAGTGAAGGAAATTCTAGTTGTGTAAGTAAAGAAGAATTTAAAGATTTACAAGACTATATGTATAAAGTAATAAAACAAATTTCAAATGAAATTTTAAGCGGAAAAATAGATTTAAAACCATTTTATAAAAATAAAAAAACACCATGTAGTTATTGTGATTATAGGAGTATATGTAATTTTAATAATGGTGCTTGCCAAAATAAATATAATTTCATTGATGAGAAGAGTAAAAAAGAGATATTAGAAAAAATAAAACAAGAAAAGTCTAATTAGCTTAGAATAAGAAAAGGCTTGGCTTATAAGGCGTAAGAAAGAAATGACAGAAGCCAAAAAAAGTTAAGTTTCAGGAAAGGAATGTCAAAATAATGAAAGACTTATCTAATGAAAATGTAATTCATATTGTTAAAGATGGAGTACAATATTTACAATTTAGAAGATTATTAGAATATAGTGATATTTTAGTACATGCATATAGTTTAGGAATAGATAAAAATTTTAGAACAGCAAGGGCGAAGAATGTAGAGCCATTAACTCAAGAAGAAGTAAAAAAAGCTAATAAAGACTATTCAGATTTATGTAATGCTATTGAAATGAACTATATAGATGCAGTAAAACCAAATCAAGCACATACTAAAAATGTAAAAAAAGTAGATGAACATGTAAACATTAACAAACCAGACTTTAACTTAAAAGAATATGATTTTACAGATGGTTTAATAACAAATAAATCTAATATTTTATTAGCAACAACAAATGCAGATTGTATATTATTGATGTTTTTTGATCCAATAAAAAAAGCAATAGCAAATGTACATTCAGGATGGAAAGGAACACTTCAAAGAATTTCTGTAGAAACAGTAGAAAAAATGCAAAAAGAATATGGAAGCAATTCAAAAGATATTATTTGTTGTATATGTCCAAGTATAAGAAAATGTCATTTTGAAGTTGAAAAAGATGTACAAACTTTATTTGAAAATGAGTTTAAAGATTTAAAATTAGATGAAATTATAGAAAGAAAATCAGAAAATAAATGGCTATTGATATTTACTATGAAGATAATATAGATACAGTAAAAATAAATGAAGAAATTTTGCAAAAAGCAGGACTAAGAAAAGAAAATATTATAGATTGTGGAATTTGCAGTGTTTGCAATTCAGATTTAATACATTCATATAGAGTAGAAAAAGAAAAATATGGACTATCAACTGCAATAATTGGATTAAAATAGTAGAAAAGGAAATGTTGTAAAATGGAAGAATTTAAAGTTGTAATGCAAATATTATATAAAGAAAACAAATATTTAATTTTATTAAATACAAGACATCAAAAATATTTTTTGAAAATATTAGATGATGAAAAATTTATGTATCCAACAATGCAAGAATTTACAGAATTATATAATATTTTTGAAAAAAATGAAATAAGAAATAAATGTTATCATAAAGATTTTCAACAAGCTGAAAATAATTCAAAATTTAACCATAAAAAGTTAAAATTTGAACCAAAAATTATTTTTGGAAAGATTCTTGTTTCATTAGTAACAGCAATATCAATTTTGGGATGTGGACAAACAGTAAAAGCAGAAGGAAAAAGTCAAGAAATAGTTACAGTAGATCAAATACAAAGTCAAATTGAACTTAATGAAAAAGATATAGAAATTAATCAGGAGAATAGTAGTGATGAAGTAGTAACTATACAAAAATTAGCTCCGAATGAATATAAATTATTAACAGGAAATTGTGGAAGTGATTTGTATTTTGATTCAGTAGAAGAATTTAGTAAGCAATTAGGAAAAAATAAACCAACATATGCTGAAATAGAAAAAAAGATACAAAAAAATAGTAGTATTCCAGATAAATATAAAACAGTTTTTATAGAAGGACTAGAGAATTTAAAAGTAACAATGCCTGATTTAAACTTATCAGTATTAGATGAACATTTGAAACGAGGATTAAAAGTTGTAGAAAAAACAGGTAAAGAAATTAGTGAACAAGAAGGCCCAAATTCTATAGCTGCATTTGATAAAGCAAATAGTATAATTTTTATAAATCCAGAGAATGTTAATGAAGAAACATTATTACATGAGTTAGCACATGCAATTACTGGAATTATAATGCAAAAAGATGGAAAAAAAATATATATGGGAACAGAAGCTATAATTTATTTTAAAGACACTGGAAATTTGCAAGTATATGGAACTGGATTTGCAGAAGCAATAGCTGATATTATTTCGAAAAATGCATTAGGAGATAAAGGAATTGAAAAAGGAAGTTATCAAGCAATAAGTGAGCAATTAGAAGTAATGTTAAATGTAACACATGATAGTTCGACAGATCTCGTTAACAAAGGGACATCAAGATTTATTCAAAAAGCGAAGAAAATAGGAATTGATACTATTTATGATAATATATCAAGTTGTGATATGTTATGTACGGCATTACAAGAAGGAATAAGTATTCAAACAGAATTAAGTGTAAAACAAAATTTATATAATTTTTTAATAAGATATGCTATGAAACAATTAGAACAAGGAATAAGTAAAGAGAGAATAATCAAGAACATAGATAATGCAATATTTAATACAACATATTCTAATGTTGTTGTATTTGAAGGTGGAAAAGCAATAGAAAGTTTTGAAATGATAGACTTAAGAAATGAAATAGTAGAAGAAATTCAAAATAAAAATGTAAAGATAAAAGAAGAAAGAGATTAGGAGAATGAAATTGATAGTTCCAGAGAAATTAAAAAAAGGTGACTTAATAGGAGTTGTAGCTCCAGCAAGTCCGATAATTGGAGATAATATTGAAGAAATTCAAAATGCGAAAAAAATAATTGAAAATTTAGGATATAAAGTAAAATTTTCTGAAAATTTATTTTCTAATTCGCAAAATTATAGTGCTAGTGCAAAAGAAAAAGCAAAAGATATAAATGAAATGTTTAAAAATTCGAATATAAAAATGATATGGTGTGCAAAAGGTGGAGAAAATAGTAATTCTACATTTGAATATCTTGATTTTGATATGATAAAGCAAAATCCAAAAATAATTTGTGGATATAGTGATATAACATCATTAACAAATATAATAACTCAAAAAACAGGATTAATTACATATAGTAGTACAAATTTTAAGACAGTAGCAACAGATGAGACAGATTATAGTTTAAAACAAGTTTTGAAAAGATTTGTAGATGGAGATTTGCAATTAGGGGAAGAAGCAGATTATAGAATAATTCAAAAAGGAAATGTTGAAGGAGAACTTATTGGTGGAAATTTAAGTTTAACAAAAGCACTAGTAGCTGGAAAGTATAATATAGATTTCACAGATAAAATATTATTTCTAGAAGAATTGGGACTTGAAACATGTCCAGCACTTGCAAATAATTACTTATATTATATGAAACAAAATGATATATTTAAAAAAATAAGAGGAATATGGTTAGGAAATTATACACATGAAAGCAAAATTACATTAGAACGAATTTTGCTAGATGTTATAGGCAGTGAATTTGATGGTCCAATAATAAAATCAGATAATTTTGGACATATTGAGAAAAAAATAGTAATTCCAATAGGAACAAATGCAAAAATAGATACATCTAAGAAATTACCAATTGAATTATTAGAAAAATGTGTAAAATAAACAAAAAACACTTGATTTTTTCAAAAAATGTGTTATAATAATGAGCGTAAAAAACACATAAAGAGTAGTTTAGTAGGAAGTGCCTATGAAAATAGGTCCGAATAGATGAAGATACTTTATGGAAGTTATAACAAAAAGGGAGGAATTAGAAATGGCAGTAGTTGCAATGAAACAATTACTAGAAGCAGGTGTTCACTTTGGACATCAAACAAGAAGATGGGATCCAAGAATGGCAGAATACATATTCCAAGCTAGAAATGGTATTCATATCATCGACTTACAAAAAGCTTCAAAGAAAATTGATGAAGCATATGAATTCATCAAAGAACAAGTAGAAGAAGGAAAAACAGTCCTATTTGTAGGAACAAAAAAACAAGCTCAAGATTGCATGAAAGATGCAGCAATAAAGAGTGGAATGTACTATGTAAATCAAAGATGGTTAGGTGGAATGTTAACAAACTTTGATACAATCCAAAAAAGAATTCAAAGATTAAAAGATCTTGAAAAAATGGAAGAAGATGGTACATTTGATGTATTACCTAAAAAAGAAGTAATTCTATTAAAGAAAGAAATGGAAAAACTAGAAAAAAATCTTGGTGGAATCAAAGAAATGGATAAATTACCAGGAGTTATCTTCTTAGTAGATCCTAAAAAAGAAAGAATAGCAATATTAGAAGCTAAAAAATTAAATATACCAGTAGTTGGAATTGTAGATACAAACTGCAATCCACAAGACTTAGACTATCCAATTCCAGGAAATGATGATGCAATAAGATCTGTAAGCTTAATAGCAGATGTTATGGCAAATGCAATCATTGAAGGAAAACAAGGTGAAAGCTTTGAAACAACAGAAGAACAAAATGTTGAAGAAGAAGCTACATCAATGGAACAAGTTGCAAGTGAAGCTGACGAAAAAGCTGAATAATAATTAAGAATAAAAGAGTGGGGCTCTACTGCTCTACTCTATTTTAATAATTATGTATATAATAATTGGAATAAACAATTATTAAAATTTAAAAGGAGGAATAAATAATGGTTACAGCTGCATTAGTTAAAGAATTAAGAGAAAAAACAGGAGCAGGAATGATGGACTGCAAAAAAGTTTTAACAGAAACAGATGGAGATTTAGAAAAAGCTGCAGAACTTTTACGTGAAAAAGGAATCACAAAGGCTGCAAAAAAATCAGGAAGAGTTGCTGCTGAAGGTATGGTAGAAGCATATATTTCAGAAGATGAAAAAGTAGGAGCAATAGTTGAAGTTAACTCTGAAACAGACTTTGTTGCCAAAAATGAAGAATTCAGAACATTTGTAATGGATGTTGCAAAACAAATAGTAAAAAATAATCCAGAATCAGTAGAAGCATTATTAGCAGAACCAGCAATGTTTGAAGAAGGAAAAACAGTTAATGAAGCATTAATTGGAAAAATTGCAACAATTGGAGAGAATATCTCAATAAGAAGATTTGCAAGATTTGAAACAACAGATGGATTAATTGAAAAATATATTCATGGTGATGGAAAAATTGCAGTATTAGTAAATATGACATCTGGAACTAAAGAATTAGCAAAAGATGTATGTATGCAAATAGCTGCAGCAAGACCTGAATTTATTGATAGAGATCAAGTACCTGCTGAAAGAGTAGAAAAAGAAAAAGAAATTTTAAAAATTCAAACAATGAATGAAGGAAAACCAGAAGCAATTGCTGAAAAAATAGTTTTAGGAAGAATTAACAAATTCTATCAAGAAATTTGTTTAGTAGATCAAGAATTCGTTAAAGATCCAAGCAAAAAAGTTTCTGATATATTAAAAGATTCAAAAGTTCTTGAATTTGCAAGATTTGAAACAGGTGAAGGTATCGAAAAGAAAGAAGAAAACTTTGCTGAAGAAGTTATGAAACAATTAAAATAATGATTAATGAGAATTAGAAATTTTCTAATTCTCATTTTGCTATTATAAAGATATAAATTAATGATTGCAAAATTATGTAAATTGTAGTATAATGGAGTTATCTGCTATATAAACTTGTTCATGTATACGGAGGTTAGTATGATAAGAACAACAAATAGTATTCAAAAGGCTAATCTTATCACTCATGGAGGTGTATTCCACGCTGATGATGTGATGGCTACAGTCATTCTGGAAAAAGTTTTTGGAGATGTAACTGTATGCCGGGTTCTCGAAGTACCAGAGAAGTTAAATTCTAACGTTATTGTTTACGACATTGGTGGTGGAAAATGGGATCATCATCAAAAAGGAGGAAATGGTGCCAGAAAAAATGGAAGCAAGATTGGAGTACCATATGCAGCAGCAGGTCTTATTTGGAGAGATTTTGGATATGAAGCAATAAAAAAACATTTTCCTAATACGAATCTGTATGAGGTATGGAATTCTGTTGATAAAATGTTAATTCAAGGCATTGATGCAACAGATAATGGCGTTAACAACACTAGTTCCCAGGAAGTTGCGGCAATGTCAATTTGCCAAATGATTTCGAATTATAATCCTACGTGGGATGATGAAACAGATTATGATGAAGCTTTTTTAAATGCTTGTAACATAGCAAGAGAAATTCTTTGGAACATTGTTAAGAAGTCTGTTTCAACGTGCAAAGCCAAGAAGTTTGTTAAAGAAGCAATTGAACAATCTTCTGATCACATTATGGTTTTACAGCGTTTTGTTCCATGGCAAAGGTATTTGTACCTGTCGACTAATCCAAAGGCAATGGATATCTGGTTTGTGATTTATCCTTCTCTTAGAGGTGGATACAATTGGCAGACTGTTACGACAGATTTGAAAAAACGCATTCCTATGAAGCCAGTTCCTGAAGAATGGTGTGGTTTAAAAGGAAAAGAATTGCAAAAGATTACTGGAGTAAATACTGCAATTTTTTGTCATGATGGCGGATTTGTCGGAAGTGCTGAAACAATCCAAGATGCTATAAAAATGGCTCAACTAGCAATAGCCTCTTAAATGAACAGAGTAAAAAGGTTTTAATAAGCCTTTTTACTCTATTTTTGTTTTAGAAAAGAGCTCCCCCTATGATTTATATATAGTGGGGAGCTCTTTTGGACAAAAAAATAAACAGTAAATTGAATTTACTGTTTAAATATGGTCGAGGCGACAGGGATCGAACCTGCGACCTCATGGTCCCAAACCACGCGCGCTACCAACTGC
>ERZ834769.3065-NODE-3065-length-11356-cov-2.545173_pt1 | contig 11356 bp, 9 predicted proteins | sample MGYA00519690_ERZ834769 | MGnify/ENA primary metagenome ERZ834769 (study PRJEB31850, sample SAMEA3708760) | human gut metagenome | biome: human gut; feature: human-associated habitat; material: faeces | place: China | collected 2014 ... | reverse complement strand
TTTTAATCGCGATTCCATATTTCCCGATAATCCATTTTATCAACCCAAAAACACGGATATCCTTACCGCTTATAGCATCATCAGAAAGCCGGTCGATATACTGCATCGTCATCTCATCCCTGGCATTCTCATCCCTGATTTTATTCTCATACCAGTCCGGCAGACTGTTACAAAGTGCACCAATAACGGAGAGCCCGAATAATAGCAAGAGGATCACCGGATGAATGGAACCTGCGATCACCATATAAACGAACAGACCAAGCACTCCGGTTCCAAATGCAGAGACCGCACGCAGCAAGCCCTCAACTCCTGCATTATTACAGCTGACTGCGTCACATGCTTTCTCCCGCAAAAGTTTCAGTTCCGGGTCTTCATACTGCTCCTGTGGTATCTCACAGATTTTTTTTGTAAACTGCCTCATAAAAAGCTGGGAACGCACCTCTATGTGATGATAGACATGCTTGTGCCTGATATACGTATCCGCTGCATTCACAAGTGCATAACCCACAAATGCAGAGAGAATTGCTGCAATCACCGTTACTGCGGATAAGCTTTCTCCAAGTAATCCAACGACCAGTGCGCTTAACATGGAACCGATCACCGGCACGATCACTGACAGGATGATTCCGGTTATCATATCTCTTATATAGCTTCTTTTTTCTTTCCATACAGGAGTAAAAACGAATCTGAAATTGCTCCAGAGGGTGTATTTTTTTGTTTTGTACATGTTGCTTGCTCCCCAAACTTAATTTTGTTCTGTTTTTTCATTAAGATAAGACTAACATAGATTCCTCCGGTTACGCACAAAAAATGCACGGATTGCAAAAATCCGTGCACGAGTGGTAATAATAATTTCTACAACATTTTGCTTACAGCGGCAGCATAATCTCCGTCACAAAGACCCCTGCCTCATTTTTCCGATTGATAAAGCCATCATATTTTTCGACAATCAGATTAATCCGTTTCAAGCCATGTCCATGATTGCCCCGCTTGTGCGTAATATACTCCTCATCCAGTTTGCGCACGGTCTCATTAGTGGCATTGCTCACGGAAATATAAAGTTGCTCCTTGAACTGTCCTATATAAAGGCGGATGAACTGTTGCTCTTTTGGCACTTTCTCGCACGATTCCACCGCATTGTCGATCAGGTTTCCGATCACAACACATAAGTCTATGTCTGTCACTGACGTTTCTTTCGGAACCGTTGCCTTGTAATCGACCGGGATGCCATTATGGATTGCCAGTGAGATTTTGGAATTCAAGATTGCATCCACACCGATATTTCCGGTGTCAAACAGGAGATTGATGTCATCTAAATCTGTCTCCAGCTTATCAAGGTACGCTCTTGCCTCACTGATGTCGTCCATCGCAAGATAGGCTTTTAACGACTGCATGTGGTTGTGATAGTCATGCCGCCAGCCACGCATGGTCATGTATACATTATTCACTTCTTCGATCTGATTTTTCATAAGCTTGTTCTGGTAGGCTTCCGTGCTCTTCTCATAGTAGGTTTTTATGACGAGGCGGAGCAGGATGGATGCGGCTGCCAGAAGTGCAGCTGATGCGAGAAAAATCAGAAAAATATCTTTGATTTCCAATGTTTGTTTCCTCATTCTCTTCCAAGATGATACTTTATAAACGCTTCATTCACTTCCTTATAGAAGCTCCGGCTGACAGGAATGACACTGCTATCCGATAGAACACACTCCGTTCTTCCAATCCTGACAACTTTCTCAATATTCATTGCGTAACTGCGGTGTGTTGTAATGAATTCCTTTGACTTTTCCTGCACACTTTGCAGCAACTCTGAAAATCCAGTCTTTACTGTCACACATTCTCTACTGATCAAAAATAGATTTACATAATGTTTCTGAGCTTCGATATAAATTATATCTTTCAGATTAACACGGACAGACTGACTGTCCTTTTTCACAAGGATGTAGTTCTCCTCCTCTACCTCTTTCTGCGTTCTGGCATAGTCGAGAATCTCACACAGCTTCTTCTCATCCACCGGCTTCATCAGATAGCGGTACTCACCCACTTCATATCCATCGAACACATAACTTGCGTCCGATGTCACAAAAACAAGGATCACATCCTTCTCTTTCTCACGGATTTTTCTTGCAAGCTCCATGCTGTTCTGCCCTCTCATGGAAATGTCAAGGAAAATCACGTCATAGTAGTTCTGCTCTGCTTTGAACAGATATTCTTCCGCACTCTCAAACAGGTCTGCGTGAACTTCTATATTTTTATTTTTCGCCCACTGGTCAATTTTTATTGCAAAAGCTTTTGCCTGTGCGGATTCATCCTCACAATAGCAGATTGTCATTGTATGTTCCATAATTTTTCTCACTGGTTATATTACCCCACTGCAACTTCCACTCTTTTTCCGCAGAATGCCACACCATATTTATAAATCACTTCTACCCCTGCTGTCCTCAGTTCCGTATCATATTGTTTTTCCTGAATCTGTTTTAGTGCAGTCTCTGACAACTGTTTCAGGCTCTCTTCTGTACCATTTTTTTCTGCTTTCAATTCAATAATAATACCCGGAAGACCTTTCTTTACCGGTTTCAACTGGATATCATAGCGTCCTTCGCCAGACTCCCTGTTCGATGTGACAAAAAAACCTCCCAGCAATGCACAAAGTCCCAGCATAAACCCATGATAAAAATTCTCTCCGGCTGTATCAAACAAGCTTGCCGATTCCATCAGCAATGTCTGTATCTGTGTCTTCAACTTTCTGTTATCTCCTGAAAAAATTGCTTCCTGTACTGCAATTGCAGTTGACTGCGGAATCATAGTTTCGAATTTCTGCAGGATTTCCTTGTGATACACAAGTGCTATCTCACGGTTTGGCAGTGAAATCTCACACATAAAATCCCCATTAAAGGATAATGTTGTTTTTACTGCTTTCAGATATCCTGTAACCAAAAGGAAACTGTAAATCGTTGACGGATTCTTTTTTATCTGTGGATAGATGACACCGGTATCGATATAAGTCGTAATCGTTTCCCCATTTACCAAGGATGCCAGACGATGATAGATTTCCTCATCTGCCTCCGCCAGAACCTCACCGATCACATCATTGCTTCCGGTAGATACCCAGAATGCCCGCGGTTCACATTCATTGCTGAAATAGTTCACAACTGACCACGGATTAAATATTTCTGTTTTTCCAAATCGATAGCCATCATACCATTCACAAATTTCATCATATTTATCGGATGCTCCATAATATGCTGCCATCTCTCGCACTTCATCCGGTGTGAAGCCAAAATAAGCACTGTATTTATGGTCTAAAACCGAATTAATGGACAGATTGTTCATTCCACTGAAAATACTTTCTTTTGCCACCCGCAGAATTCCGGTAAGAAAGCCGAATGCCAGATGCTTATTATCCTTAAATCCGCCCGAAAACAGGTTTCTCATAAACAGAGTGATTTCTTCATAATAACCTTTCATATATCCCTGCTGGATAGGCGTATCATACTCATCAATAATAATCACCGGAGCGGTTCCATGATGTTTATGAAGCATTGCCGAAAGATCCGCCAATGCACTTGAGAGTTCTACTTCCGTCACATTTCCTTCCGCTAGCCTTGCATATTTCCGCTCATCATATTCATCACACCGGTCACTCGTCCGAAGTTCTTCGTGTCTCTGCGTCTCTTTTGCAAAAATATCCCTGACTGCGGAAAATGTCTCCTCCCAGGTATTAAATTTCACATCTTTAAACGTCAGGAAAATAACCGGGTACTTGCCCTGATACGACCGGTATTTCTGACCGCATGCCCATATTTTCTTATCCTGAAAATATACCGATGTATCCTGCTCTGTTTTTTCAAAAAAAGTCCGCAGCATATCCATATTCAACGTTTTTCCAAATCTGCGTGGTCGTGTAAAAAGTGTTACCATCGGACGTTCATCAATGAAATCTTTTATCAGCATCGTCTTATCAACATAGTAATATTCCGCCTGTGCCAGCCGGAAATCTGACACACCGATTGGCAGAGGCAGGCAGGATGATCTCTGATTTTTCCGGTAAGAACCAGAGCGTATTCTTTTATCTGCTGGTTTAGACGCATCTGCTGGAATCTGCCAACTGCGTCCCTGTCTCACAGTTCCCTCGATTCTTCCACTTCTGCAAAGTTCCGCTACTCTCCGCTCTGTGATATTCCATTGTCTTGCAGCTTCTTTTACTGAAATCATTTTTATCATTTTGCGCTTCCTCCACCTTATTTATATATAGTATATCCATATGTGCTTATTTCTGCAACATTTAGTGGAATTATTCCGTATATTTTTCGATATTATTCCGAGTATTTTTTACATTATTCTGCTATTATCAAAACAAATAAAATACTTTTTTACTTTGCAGGCACAGAATTTTCTGTAAAGTAAAGGGACATGAAAAATGAGATAACCTCATAAATCCATGTCCTTTTCTTTTATAGTTATATGAACCTATTTATTTTTGCTAATATCGATTGTGCAGCTCCAAATTTGTCCTGTTCTGCACCTATATGTATTATTCATATTGTACGTATCCTACAATTCCACAATAAACTCTTCCACAAGTTTCGCACAATGCTCCGCCGCTTTTTTCTCAAAAGTAGGATAATCCATCTCCGCAGAATTATCTGCCTTATCAGAGATTGCACGAAGGATCACGAATGGGATTTCATTTAAGTATGCTGCCTGTCCGATCGCAGCCCCCTCCATCTCAGTGCAGAGTGGGTGGAAGTTCTCGACTAATTTGTCCTTCACTTCCTTATCACAGATAAACTGGTCGCCGCTTACGATCCTGCCGGAGAACACTTTCACTTCGGTGTTGACTTTCTCGCACACGCTCCTGGCAAGGGATGCCATTCTCTCGTCCGCCGGGAAACTTAAAGTTCCAAGCTGTGGAATCTCGCCTAACGGATAGCCGAATACACGCACATCCATGTCATGCTGAAGGACATCTGTGGAAACAACGATATCCCCGATATCGATCTGTGCGTCCAGAGAACCTGCGATACCGGTATTGATGATATGTGTCACGTCAAATAAGTCTGCAAGGATCTGTGTGCAGATACCGGCATTTACTTTTCCAATACCACTGCGCACGATCACAACCTCGACACCGTTTAATGTTCCTTCAAAAAATTCCATATTTGCTTTTTTTGTTGTTTTTACAACATTCATTTTCGATTTTAAAGTTTCTACTTCAAGCTCCATGGCTCCGATAATTCCGATTTTTTTCATCTGTTTCTGCTCCATTCTTTTTTTCATACTGTTGATATTCTAACATAAAAATGGAAATTTCGCTTTATTTTTGCGAAATTTCCATTTGTATTTCTCTTTTTATTCACTTGCAGTTCACCAAATGCAAATAAATTTGTATTTCTATATCTTTACGCCACACGGATCTTCTGTAAAATATTTCCAAGTTCTGCTTCCTTCTTCTCGCAGTCGCCCTCGGAAATCTTCTCTGTCACAAAGCCAAGCTCTCCGGTCGCGCCTTCTGCCTGTACATACGTAACAGTTCCAAATACTCTTTCTACAGCTGCTTTGTCTGCTGTTGTGCGGATGAAGAACCGGTTCTCCCATTCCCTGTAATCTACGAGCTCCAGTTTCTTTGAACTCCACTCAATTGGAATATTTTTGTCCAGATTTTTTGCCATCTCAACGACATCGGCAACCACTGCACTAGCTGTTGGGAGTTTTCCTGCACCACTGCCGTAAAACATTGCATCACCTAACACATTGCCATGTACAAAAATTGCATTGAACACGCCGTTTACTGCATAGAGCGGATGAGATGCCGGAAGTAAGAATGGAGCAACAATTGCTGTGTAACCTTTTGGTCCTTTTTTGCTGGTTGCGAGCAGTTTGATTGCTCTTCCCATCGCCTGTGCGTATTTGATATCCGTCGGTGTGATTTTTGTGATTCCCTCTGTGTGGATGTCCTCAAAATCAACCTGCTGTCCGCATACTAAAGATGTTAAAATAGCAATCTTACGGCATGCATCATAACCTTCCACATCGGCAGTAGGATCTTTCTCTGCATACCCCTTTGCCTGCGCATCCTTTAAAACTTCATTAAAATCAGCACCCTTTTCTGTCATCTCAGTCATCATATAGTTCGTTGTACCGTTTACGATACCAGTGATCTCTTCGATCTCATCTGCAGTAAGACAGGAATTTAACGGACGGATGATCGGAATACCGCCGCCGACACTCGCCTCAAACATGAAATTCACATTTTTTTCTTTTGCAAGTGCGATCAGCTCTGCACCTTTTGCAGCCACCAGTGCCTTATTGGAAGTTGTCACATGTTTTCCGGCCTCTAACATTGTTTTTACAAAAGTATACGCTGGCTCCACGCCTCCCATTGTCTCAACTACGATCGACACTTCCGGATCTTCGGCGATCACTTTATAGTCATGCACGATCTTGCTCTGAATCGGATCTCCCTCAAAATCTCTTAAATCCAGAACATACTTTAATTCCACTTCATCGCCGACGCGGGCTGCAATGCTCTTCTTATTGATGTCTAAAACCTCTGCCACACCGGAACCGATCGTTCCAAAACCCATAATTGCTACTTTTATCATTTTTATTCTGCCTTTCTGTTTTTGTATTATGTAAACTATTCTGTTCTGCCAGTCTGTTTTTATTCTCTCGCCAGAATTTTCACATACTGAATGCCGCCCACACTCTCAATCTTTGTGACCATCTCTGCAACATCCCCCGTCTGCGGTAAAATATCAATACTGAGCGTCAGCGTTGCGATTCCATTGACCGGTATACTCTGATGAATGGTAAGGATATTGGCATGAAAATCAGCAATCGTTTTCAATACCCCGGACAAAAGTCCCGGCTCATCATCCATCTGAATGACCATCGTAATGGTCTTTCCCTTTGTTGTCTCGTGAAAAGGAAAAATATCATCTTTATACTTGTAAAAAGAACTGCGGCTGATCCCTACACTCTCTGTCGCCTCCTGCACCGATGCGATCTTACCGGAATCGATCAGCCTTTTTGCCTCCACTACTTTCAGCAGTACTTCCGGCACTGCCTTCTCTTTCAAAACATAATATTGCATTTTGTCTTTCATGGAAATGAATACCTCTTAGTTGCCAGATTCAACAGATTCTCTTTTGTATATAGAATCCATTCTGTTTGTTTGGGACTTACATCTGTCCTCATGAGGAAGATAATAACACAAAGAGGCTGCCAAAGCAACCTCTTTTCCAGAACATTTCTATATTTTTGTTTCTTATTCACCAAATTTTTGATATTTAGAACTTGCGGCTTCCGCCTCCATGACTTCTGCCAGAACTGCTGGTATGTACCGTTGATCTGCCGGAATGGCTGCTGCCACCTCCGCTGCTTCCACTATTGGTCTGGATTCTCCGATGCGTCACCATCTGGTTGACAAAACGGTCTTCCTGACCGGTCAGGTTAACTTTTCCGAACGCATGGTAATCATACTGGTATCCACCGCCAAATTTCAGACGGTATTTTCCGGTAATTCCAAAAAATACAGCGGCAAACACAGCTGCTGCAAGTACAACTGCAAACAGAATTTCGCCCATCGTTAGTACATGATAATAATGGATCTCGCCTGTTTCTTCATCATAGGTATAAGCGTCAGATGGGACTCCCACCTCATAATAGTACTCTGCATCACTTAACATGGAAGAAAAGCAGGAAGCATATTCCCCATCCACAACATAATCATAACAGTTATCCAGAATATCATCGATCCTGTCGTCATTCAGATAGTAAATGGCTTCTCCCGCAGTCGATATCGTAACCTCTCTGTTATCCATGTCAATGAGGAACACCACGCCATCATCGCCTGTTGCTGTCGTATCATAAAAATCATCCGCATACTCTCTCGCTGTCTTTCCCTGTGCATCCTCTGTCGTCAGAACATAGACTTCCCAGCCTGTAGTCTCCTGCAGATTGGTGATCTCTTCCGAAAGCGACTGCTGTTCCTCATCAGAAAGCAACGCTGCATCATCATACACCGCATCATAAGTATCCGCATAGACCGGTACCGCCGCAAAAAGTGTCAGTGCAGTTACTGCGGACAGAGCGATTCTTTTTCTTAATTTATCTCTCATAAGAAATACCCTCCGATCAATGCAATGATTAAGACAACGACTGCCGAAATAATACCCGTCAGCGTGACTTTTCCGTAGTCTACCGGAAGTTCTCCGAACACTTTTCCTGTCTGCCCGTTCATGGAATAATAGTAGATTTTTCCATCTTTCCCCTTATAGGTAACAGTCCAGACCGGAAGCAACGCATAAGACCAGTCCTCCTTCTTCGGGATCACCCCGAATGAGTTGACCGATAACGCATTGTATCCCTGAACAGATTCCCGCATGAGTTTTTCCGCTGAGTTTTTCATCGTAGCCTGCATATTTCCTTCCACTGCTTTCTGCTCGATGTCACGTTTCTCTGCCATGAAACCGGAAAGATATCCCATATTAAAATCTTTCATCTCATTGAACTGATACGGCAGTACCCCTTTCACAAGCTGCACATTTGCCTTTTGCAGTGCGTTCTCTGCAAGATTCTTCAGATTAACCTCACCCTCACGCTCCACATGGTAAAACTTTGTCTCTGTGTACTCGGTATCTCCGGTTCTCCACACACGGATTTTCTTGCCTTCGCCCTGCAGTTTTCCCTGCAATTTTGCATCATAGATCCAATATGGGAAATAGACACCACTCAGACATTCGATCTGTTTCTTATTAAAAAATGCCTTTGGAACAAATTTTTTCTTTCCAACATATTCTAAGAAACGTTTTTCCGCTTCCTTTTTGGAAATTTTAAAAGGAATGACTTTATTTGGAAGATACTTTCCTTCCAGCCGTTTTCCAAGCACGACCGGATTGTGACAATAATAACAGAACGTGGCTGCTGTCGTTGCATCTGTCACGATTTCTGCTCCACAGGAAGGGCAGTTATAAATGACTGCCTCTGCGCCGCCGTCCTCCCCTTCTTTTTTCTTTGTGTCCGGACTCTGCTGCTCGGTTGTTTCCTGCTCTGCTTCATCAGAACCATCCGCTGCACCGGCATCCGTTTCCTCAGACTCTGCCGGCTGCAATGCATCCAATTCCGCCTGGGTAAATTTTGAACCACAGTACTCGCATTTATACTTCTGTGTTTCCGGGTCAAAAATCAGTTCTCCGTCACAGTTTGGACACTTAAAACTGATAACTGCCATAGTTAGCTCCTTGCCTTTCCGCAATTGCTGCAGAATTTACCTTTGTTGACGGTTCCACACTCACAGGTCCACTCCGCTGCCGGTGCAGGTTTTCCACACTCACTGCAGAACTTTCCGGTATTCACGGTTCCACATTCACAGGTCCAGCTATTTGCCGGAGCCGGTGCAGGTTTTCCGCACTCACTGCAGAACTTTCCGGTATTTGATGCTCCGCACTCACAGGTCCAGCTATTTGCCGGGGCTGCTGTCTGCTGTGGTGCTGCTGCCTGCTGTGGTGCTGCCTGTGGCTGTGTTCCTGCCATGCCTGCTGTCATAGCGTTCAATCCTTCCATGGAAGTGTTAAACTGCTGCATTCCCATGCCGACGCCCATGAATCCTGTCATCGCACCGCCTGCATTGGAACCTGCGTCACGCACACCTTCTGTTAAATTCTTAACAGCCATACCACGGAGCACACTTGCATCTCCACCTAACATTGCACCTTCATTTCTCATGTTGATGAGCTTCTGGGATTCCTCATCATAAGAAACGCTTGCAATACCGACTGCCTGGATCTCCATACCACGTGTCTGGTTCCACTCTTCATCGAGTGTAGTAGACATATATTTTCCAAGTTCTCTTGCTTTGGATGTCACATAGGAAATACGTGTTCCGTCTGCGGACATCTGGTTGATGGAGGACTGTAATGCCTCTAAGAACTCTGACAGATACTGCTCGTTGATCTCATCGATCTCCACTCTGTCTGCGTTTCTCGGAATTACTTCTGCATAGAACTGGAGTGGATTGGTGATCTTAACGGAATATGTACCATGCGCTCTTAAGAAAAGCTCGGCATTATAAAAATTATCAAAGTAATTGATCGGATTTCTCGTGCCAAACTTGATCCCTTTAATTTCCTGCAGATTGATAAAGAATACTTTCTGCGCAGTTGGTGTCTGACCGCCATATTTAATACGGTTAAAAGAATCCTTTAATGAATCTCCAAACTGTCCGTTAAACAATGATGGCAGGGAAGAGTTATCCACTTTGTAATATCCCGGTTCTGCCGTGTAATCGACTACCTTGCCGCCATCCACTAACATCATGAACTGATTGTCATAAACATGGATGATCGAACCATTGGAAACTGTGTTGCCTGTTCCCTTGGTATTCTGTCCTTTGCGGATCAGCACACCGCTTGTAAAGACGGTTTTGTCGCTCATGTCATCTGCTTCGATGACTTCTAACCACTGATCTGCAAGTGTTCCTCCGATCGCCTGTCCAATTGCCTTAATAATTCCCATAACATATCCTCCTATACGTGATTGTAATCTACTTCATAAAAACGATGAAGCGTCCAAACTTTTAAATTGATCGGTGTGATTGCAAGCCCGCAGTACTCGCAGTACATTGCCCCCAGATTGGTGACCGGTGCACCGCAATGCGGACAGGTTGTTCCGACAGCATTGTCGATTTTTGCTATCTTCTCATCCTGAATATACATGACCTCAACATTATACTTTGTCTGCTCCAATCGGTTTTCATCCCCTGAAACCACTGTTCCATCTTTCTTTTTACCAACATATTCATCAAGGGATACTTCTACACGTTCAGGTTCTCTGTCTTTTCTATAGACTTCACACCATCCGCCCACAAGTTCTTCTCTTGATGGAATATAGAATGTACCAACACGATAATCAATCTTACCTTCAGCAGTTAAAACAATGATTCCTGCTTTCTTTCCTTGATATTCGGGATGTTTATCTGCTCTTTTTTGATATACATCTTTAGAAACAACCATTGTCGCTGGTGAACTACCATATTTGATTAAATGTGCTTCTTTGATGAATGGATTTAATTTTTGAGCTGAACATAATGCAATGAATAGTTTGACTTCTTGATCACTTACATTACCTCCTCCAGCGACCAAATAAGCCTTTACGATTTTAGAAGATAGCTTGATTTCTCCTGTATCTGTTTTGATTGTTGTTACTTTATTTTCTCTTACTTCATTTGCTTGTTGTACCATGCTTTGTACTGCCATAATTTATTTTCTCCTTTTGTTTAGTGTTATAATTTACCTCGAAAGTGAGGTGAAACAGTGTCAGTAGTGCTAACAAAATTAGCTGATAAATTCTTATGTTC
>ERZ834769.3061-NODE-3061-length-11370-cov-3.098453_pt1 | contig 11370 bp, 8 predicted proteins | sample MGYA00519690_ERZ834769 | MGnify/ENA primary metagenome ERZ834769 (study PRJEB31850, sample SAMEA3708760) | human gut metagenome | biome: human gut; feature: human-associated habitat; material: faeces | place: China | collected 2014 ... | reverse complement strand
ACGATAATTTCCACTATCTGTTTTGCCCTCATCTCTCATTACAGTAACCCCATTCTTCATTAGCTGTACCTCCAAAGGAAGAGCATCTTTACCAAGGAATAGACCAGTCATCTGATTGATTGCAGGCATATACCAGCGCACTTCATTATGTGTAATTTTGCCATCGCCATTTAAATCCCGGTTTCTCTGAAGACAAGCCTGTTGCAACAATGCTATATTATTTACTTTTTTCAAATAATTTGTAGCAGGATCTATATAAGTAGACCATGAAGAACCGGAAGTATAACCGATATTCTTGAACATATTATACCGACCATTAGAACCGGAACGATCACTGATGTTGCTTGCACTTTCAATTGGTAAACGTCCATCACTTTTTGCTGTACTATAGACAGGTTCATTCACCGATTCAACCCCCCAAGCTGTTGCCATATTAGTATTATAAAATGTTCTGATAGGTTTCTGGCTGATCAGGAAATTAGATGTCGTCAAGCTACTCTCATGATCGGAGCTATATTCCGTATCACAAAGAATATGCATTTCACGGTTATCAGCATTTGCAAACTTACTCCAATGAACATTGTTGTTATTTATTGGATTCGTATCATAATAGTATTCATCTATAAATACGGTAAATGCAGCATTACCATCAGAATCATATAACGAATATTCACTAACTGGTTCTGATTTCTTTTCTTTCAACAGAGTTATTAATTCTTTAATATTAATTCTTTCAGCAGTGCTTGAAGGGAATGGAACATAACCAGATGACGGATACTGCCATCTATAAGATTCATTTATTGTTTCTTCACTTTCATTTTTGTAGTACCAAGTTCTTTTTGAAATAGTAGTTTTTGAAACTTTACTTGACCGTGTATAAGGATCATTTACTGAACCAGAATTATATCCAGCTACAGCATATGCGGAATATCCTTGCGGTTTACTATTAGCACTATAAGTCAACCCTGAATAGATATATCTTTTTGTACCTCCCGTTCCTACATATTGCTTCTGATTCTTTACAAACCAAACCCATTTATAATCCTTAGCTGCATCTCCACGTCCGTCATTATCGAACGGTGTTTTTACCCGGAAAGAAGCATTATCAGAGACATTATCTTTATTAAATACAATCCGGTCTACTACATAATGGGCATCCACATAATAAAACTGTTTAGATTTTACCACATCACCTTCTGCACCCGGTTGATTTTCTATTACGCCTGATTCTTCATCATTAGACGAAGTCACTTCCAATTCTATATTATCAACACCCTTAATCTTTACATTATATGTATATTGAGTATTACGTTCGCTTCTGAAATCTGCTGCTCCATTTACAAACCCTAAATGAATCGTATATTTAACCTCTGCAGTCTTTTCTTTAAGATCGCCGTTCTCATCTAAGTACTTCTCGAAATAAGAGCCGGTCATTTCAACATAAGTCGAATACTTATGCGCATTTATATACTCTTCATTTCTTCCAGTAGAAGCATTTTTCTCCTGTCTTTCTCTCTCAGCATAATCCGTAATATTATTCAATGCACGTTTACGATTCTCGAACATATAAAAAGAGAAGTTACCACCTACAGTATTGCTCTCCTCCATGGTCAGCTCATCAAAATTCACATACTGTCCATCTTCTTTTGTATCACTATAGCCAACTGCTGCCGATGCATCTTGAGAATCGCCTACCACATCGTGAGTGCTTCCTTCTGAAGCATTAAACGTTTTTTCAAACAGGAATGAAGAAACAGGAACATTCACGACACGGTATCCTTTCGGTATAAAAGTGATCGATTGGGTTGTTTCGCCATTCGCTTTCCTTCCGATAGTAGGTTCTGCCTTTACTTTAAAATCCATACGGGAGTCAAGATGAATCAAATAAATTTTCCCATCTGAAACCAAATTTCCATCCATATCGATTGCTATATCCCCACCGGTTAATGCAGCAGTAGCATTACTTTTATTTGTAGCAAAAGAACCACTCATTAGGAAACGTCCGCTACCACGGTCAACAGGAACCGTCACATCAGCTAATGTTGCTGCTAAACTATTCAACTCATCCAAAGTTGTTACCTCATCCAATTTTTTTGTCAACTGATAATGGTTTTCAGCTCCCACGTTAGCAATCGCAAAAATCTTCTTCTCACCGGAAGTTATATCCAACGTAACTGTTCCAGCAGTAGTCCCACCAGTATCATCCTTCTGTGAAGTAATATTAAGCTCATCCTCACTAAATTGTCTACCAAATTCTTTCACGTATGAACTACCTTCCAACTTAAAGACATAAACATACAAATCATGTACTTTATACTCCGTAGCTGTAGGAAGCGCACTTTTTGTCACCACCTTATTATCTCTATTCTCCGATGAAAAAGACAACTTGGCTACAACAGGTATTCCCTCTTCAACCTTAACATTACTCTTCTTGATCAAATCCTCATCCTGGCATCCATTAAAAAGAAGCAAACCCAAAATAAAGGTGATAATATATAAATTATATCGTTTCATATTTCTCATTTTTTTAATTCACATTCATTCTTGAATCAATTACATCTCTATACGCTTATTCAAATGGATCTGGATTTACAGTCACTTGTTTCATATCTATCACTTCCCATTCAACTTCAGGAGTTACATCAACAGAAGGGCTATACGTTCCTTTCACCTGATAAACATGGCCTTTCGTTATTGTTGATCCTGGAATTGTCAATGAATAGGTCTTTGTATTAGTAAGATCGCCGGTTCCCGCTTCTGTTCGTATAGGTGTTCCCGTCCCTCCATCAATAACTCTACCGCCTTTTGAAACTTCAAGCCACGCATCCTTCGGGAATGTCTCGGGTTGTCCAGCCCAATCATAAGCATAATGATCAGTGGGTTCATTTATCCATCTCCCCCGATAAATCTTATAACCGTATTGTCTGTATTTCTTACGATACACATTCTTACTTTCCCCAGTACCTACTACTACACTCAAAATGAGATCTTTCTCACCAGGTTCGTAAGTATAAAACCGTGTATTAAAGGAAGACATCGTAAGAGCCTGATATTTTGTATTTTCCGGTTCTTCTTTACTCCATATTGCAATATCCGATTCTTTATTCAACCCTGTTAACGTTGTCACACCTGTCAGAAGTCCTGTTACAGGAACTTTAACATCACAATCGACGTCACGCCCATAGGCTACAATCTTGAAGTCAGTGAGATAATCATTATAATCTCTCGCACCATCTTCTTTCACCTTAGCACGAAAATAAAGAACTCCCCGCTCGGGGTGAAGTTTTTCATATACTTTATCACCTTCAGATCCACCAGTCGCTCCATTATTGAACCACTTTTTTCCTGCATCATTCCATTGTCCATTGGAATTCATAAGAGTAGATGCCCGTGCATACTTAGCCTCTTTAATAGTCAAATACTTACTAATCGTATTTTCTATTACATCAAAACCAATACTTTCTTCAATTTCGTTTTCATCGGTTATATCATACACTTTCTCTGCCGATGCATCCTGAAAAACATATTCATGCTTAGTTTCATCTGCATCTTCCATCGAACCAGCATCTCCCGATTGTGTAAGAAGCATATCAATACCAGCTGATAGCTGAACAAGTGACAACCTCAGTTCAGTTGTTTCTCTCCCTACAATAAAAGTTTTATAACCGACTTTTACTAACTGTTCTGCAAGAAAAGGATCTGTCACGACGCTCTCTGCCTGGTAGCCTGAAAAGTTATCCCACTTGGTAGCATTAAAATTCCAAGTCGAGGGATAGTTGGCAATCACATAAACAGAAATAGAACCTTCCGGGATATTATCAAAATGAGCTTTATACTCTGTTGATATGCCTTCTGTTCCTTCTACTTTCTGTAGACCTTGCGACTGTCCTTCACCATATTCGCCATGTGCGATTCGTTTACCATCCTCAAAAATAGCTACATGATAACGTAAAACATTTACTTCTTCATAATATGGCTCTATCTCACCTACAGCTTTCGTTTCTTCACCTCCGACAGACAACGCGATTGAAAGACCTACACGTTCTTTATTATCGACAGACATTTCTGAGGTACAAGCTGCCATTCCTACAATCGCAGCTAAACAACATATTAAACTCCTTATCTTCATAATATATTAATTTTACCCGTTTACATTAATTTCTATTCGCAGTTAAATCACCATCAACTAATACACCTCCGTCAATCCATTTGTCGATAGAAAAGATCACATCCAGATCTACTTGTTCAGGTCTCACTGATGCAGTCAGGTTAATCCGATAGATATAGCCAGCTTCTACTGCTTTCAGGTTATCGGTTTTTCCTTCAATTACGATCTTCTTTGTACGAAGTTGAGATTGTACTCCAATCTTATAAGAAATTTCCAAATACATTTCTTTGTCTGCTTGTACATTTGAATAGTCGTATGCAAATGTACGGAAAAATACATTATTATTAGCTAAAATATTTTTGCCATCTGTTGAAGAACATTCAATATCACCAGTATTACAAGTAGGAAAACTACTTCCGAAATTCCAATCAGATGGTTCTGCAAGAACCGGACCGATAGCGGCTCCGTTTGCCTGACCTTTTGTATTTATATTATACAGTTCCACACCTGCCAATGTTACGTCTACACTTTCAGAACCGCTCTGCTTCTTAACATTGAACGATGCAAGTTCTACACGTGCATAAGCCTGTTTCACTGTTACATTCACTGGATACGAAGGCTGTGCCAAAACACCGTCAGTACCGTTAATCTTTTCATAACCCGGATATTCAGATCCGTCAGCATACTGCCATGTAATATTGGATTCACCAAACTTGGTACAATCAGCCAAATTAGCGGAAGCAGCTTTCACCTGTGCGCCTGTAGTGTAATTAGATACAGTTGAAGCAGTGATGCCAGAATTGGCAATAACCATTAATTTTAAGGTATTCACTTTTTTTGTAAGGAAACCAAAATCGGCTTTAGGAGTACAAACGTTACCAGACTGTAAGAAATCTCCATCAGCTTTGTTCAATAAAGCATAATCAATAACATTGTCTCCATTTAATAAAAAGATGACAATGTTATTAACTTCTTGATCTACGGTATTATCTGTTCCTGCATTAGTTACGGACTTTGTTGTTAAGCCATTCATATCCAACTGGAAAGAAACCAACGCTTCCTTAGAAGTACCTGTAGAACTGTTTATTTCTTTAGAGATGTCATTCATCACTGTCTCGTCGTCCATCGAGCAGGATGCCATTGCTGCCAAGAAGCAAAAAAACGATAGTATATTCTTTAGTTTCATAACCCTAATATTTTTTCCATTTAACTTACAAGGGCAAAAGTAGGGGGAATATCAAGAGGGGGCGATAGGCGAAACTTTCAAGATTAATAGGTAAAAATACCAGAGGAAAGATTGAGAGGCGTACCCTTTAAATGCGATAGAAATAACTACAAGATAAGGAGTTCTGAAAGAAAAGCGGGCAAAATGGGGAGATTTCGGGGTTTTAAGAGTATTACCGTCATTTATGAAAGGTTTGGCTATGCAATAGTATCGTGGGGCATTAATAGAAATGTCAGAAGATTGGCTGAAAATTAAAACAGAGCCTGTAGCCCGTCAGCCATAAGAGCGGACAAGATAGCGGCTATGATGACCAAAAAGAGCCATAAAACACAACGGCTTGCGAATACAAGCGCTGCCTTAAAGCGTTCTTTACGAATATGCCCGGCCTGCCTGTCAAACAAGATTTCCAATTTCCGGTATTGTAAATAGCTTTCTTCAAACAATTTCATTGATTTTTCCGTGTCCTTCGACTCTTCTATTTTAGCTGTAAAAACTGCCTTTACCGCATACCTCTTCAATTCACGGTAAGAGGTCCATTCCGTACCAGAACCCATTTTTAATGGATCCATATACTTCATTTTCTTTTCATATCTTTTCACCGTATCCGACAAAGAAGCATTTAGTTGCTTAAAACAATCCAGAATCAGACGCCGGATGTGACCCTCCGCTTTATCTATTTCTTTCTTCTGCCTCTCGATTTCTTTATGCTTCATCTCCGGATCATTTAAATCGATGGAACAATCATAATGGCAACGGGCTATATGATCGTTAAAAGCCCTGATTTCATTTTGCAAAGCGTGGCTTATTTTGCCCGAACGCACCTCGACTTCGATTAGCAGCGGCTTGACCACCTCATTGTAGCTTTGGTACAAACCTTTCACACGCTCCCGATCTTTTTTTTCTAAAATCAACATAAGCCCTATTTATTTAGAATTGAAAAAAGATAAGATTTAACCTCGCTTGGATAAAAAAAGGAAACAACAGCGGATATCAATATAGGAAATATCCAAATAAAAAGTTTACTTTTGAAAGATAAATGATACATGGAAACGGCGCGATTCACTTCGCAACTTTTAAGATTGAGGAAATCCTCCAACTTTATATAATCTTGATAAGCATCCTGATATAAAGTCAAAGCCTCGGTGGCAGAGAGCCACCTCTCCCTCTCCTTTGCTAACATCAATTTGGATTCTGCTGATTTCTTCTTCCTTGTATATTCCTTGAAGAAAGAGCCGTCATTGATAGCATTCAAATCTACATTCAGGGTTTGTTCTTCAAAAAGTTCTATCACCAAAACTAATGCTGCATTCAAATATACATACAAATATAATTTGAGCTGTGTCAGATGCTTCAAAGCCAACTCTATCGATTCGTCATATTCTTTTTCAGTAATGGATTCACGATACCCATTCGCCATATAATCATTAAAGAAAAAAATTTCCGCCAACAAGGGTTCTGGAAATTCTTCAAACCGAGCTTCTATTTCAGCTACTAACGGTTTGATTTCTTTATTATATAATGTATACAGTGCTTCTCTCTGGCGTTCTATTTCATTTTCAGGTATCAAAGCTACTTCAGATATTTACTAATGATCCGTCTAACATCCTCCAAACTCAAAATCCTTCCTAAATACAGATATACAGAACCTCTCGGAGAAAGATGTTTTGTTCCCTTATGACTGAACTTCTTCTTATTTATAGCTGATATGGATCCGATAATATCAGAGATAGGCCTTGTGGTCAATGCATTATAATCCAACCCTGTAGATTCATGCAGAAGTTCTTTAGTCTCTATACTTAATTTAAAGTCAGTCATTTTTTATCTGTTACAATTTGGGGAACAAAGATACGCTTTTTTCTTTATGCTCACAAATATAACGCTTAATTCCTTAAAGTGTTTCATAATAAAGTGCTTAATATTCCAAATATGATATTATTTCAATCTGCTACACAAAAAAAACAGGCAACCCGTGTGAATGGATTGCCTGTTCCCTTTTTAAACCTGTAGGCTAATTAATTCGCATCTTCTTCGTTCTGCTCGATCACGTTCCATGGATCAACCATCACTGTTGCAGCAACATGGGCGTTCAATTCGATCTTATCCTCATTCCCTGAACCTTCACCCGTTATTTTAACAGTCAGTTTATAAATATGATTTGCCAATATTTCAGGAACACTACCTGGAACATTATCTTTCAAAATAACTCGGAAATTCTTTGTCACTGCTTCAGCAGCAGAATTTCTCTTAAACTTACCTGTAATTAACAAAGCTGTTTCATACACACCATTATCCGAAGTCTGTGGTACATTAGAAAACGCATAAGCATAAAATTTACTGTCTTTATAACTACTACTGTTAAAATCATACTCTGCATTTGCAACAGCGTCAAACTCATATTTTTTTGCCAACTGCTCTTTAACATCAGCATTCGGAAAAATCCATTCCTGATCCTTTTCATATCCAGGAGATTGATAACCTTTCACATAGTCACCGAATCCACCACCAAGTTTTGCTGTCGGACGAACATTTACCAAAGAAAGAGTATCCAGTTCGAATGTTGCTCCCGGATAATTCTCACCTATAGCAACTGTCAGCTTTTCAACCTGAACACGGGCAACCATACGTGTTACAATCACTTTGTTATAACCCGTAGGAGTAGTAGCATCAACTGTAGTTGTATATGCAACAGTAACCGGACTGGAAGAAGTACCTCCATTATTAGCCCAATTCTCTACATGTTCTTCTTCTCCTTTTACAAAAGGCTTCAAACCTGTAAAGTGAATTTCCGAACTAACCATCGGCAATGCACTTTCCTGAGGTATATATGTTTCAATTGATCCTGTCAAAACTTTCGTTTTTAAATCATCAAGGCTCGAAACAGTTTGTTGCGCTCCATTGGCAACCAATACCGCAATAAACTTATCCGCTGTAGGTGCTGTTTCATCAGATTCCGGAGTAACCTTTACAATTACATGCTTAATGCAATCGATCGTCTCCCCTTCTTTGGCTGTTTCACGGGCAGAACCTGCCAATGTACCATCATCCTTAAAGATATAAGCATCCAATGTTTTAATTAATTTCTCATTATCCAAATTATCAGCTGCCGAACCAGGCTCCGCTTTTGTCTGTATCAATGCAGTTGCACCAAATGACACATAGGCATCCACTTGTGCTTTCGGACCGTTGTTCGCATCGTCGTCCTTTGAGCAGCTTGCCATCGTGCAAACTGCCAAACCTGCTAATAAAATATTACGTAGATTCATCCCTTTATATTTTTAATCGTTTATACTTTTATTTATTTTACCCTTATATTATTTGACTACTGAAGTTTGATTTACGGGACCCCATCCTACAACTTCAACGCTTACGCTCAAATCTCCAGTAGAAGGTGTCGGAGGAACCGGAGGTATCGGGTCGTCGATATCGATGCCTTCGAAACTGTTCGGGCCGAAAGTGATGTTCAGGCGGTAGATGTAATTACGTTTCACGTACTTATGTGACTCGCCTTTTAAAACGACTCCGTTCTCATTGATTGTGGCGGCAAACTCTTTTGTCTCGGCCTGATAGTTGGCATTTGCCAGGATCGTGGCATTCACGACAAGCTGTGTCGGATTGCTGCTATCCGTATTTTCCATTACATACTGGCGGAAAGGCGTTCCGGAAACCGGAAGGTTCTGTCCCAATGTGACAGCAGCACTATTACTCAGGTTTCCATCGACCATCACTGCACCCCAATAGGCCGTGCTGGCAAAGCGGGAGGCGGTTTTCTGGTTGGCTAAATAGATGCTGTTGATACGGACGGTACGTCCTCTCAACCTGCTGTTCGTATCGAAATTTGTCGATGCGCTCTTCAGTTCGATGCGGGCAGCCAGACGGGTCAGTTCCAATGGGGAAGAGATATTGTTGATATTCGTCTGCGTCGCATATCCGATATAGTTGTCGCCATCTTCCAAGCGGTTGTCGGCAACAATCACCTGCGCGCTCATGGCAAGGTTCGTCTGCGACTGGTCAGACAGTTGTGCCAGACGATCCTGGAAATCACTATAAGAAGCCACTCCGCTGAAAGCGTTCGCCGGGACATTGGCAAGAATGGCGATTATGGCATTCGTCGCTTTTGTCGGAACATTCAGGACGGTCGCTTCTCCACCGGAAGCAGACATATCGCTCGTCCAATATGGATCGACCAAGATCTGTGAACCGTCGGCAGTAAACGAAAGCACTGTTACGTTGTTTATATTTGTCTCGCCGGAAAGAGCATTATCATCTCCATCCGCTTTCGTACCCGGAGCAGAAGCTTTCATCGAGATATTCAGTTTCGCATCCTTCATATCCTTCACATTCACCGGCTGGCTGTCTTTCGAACAGCTCGCCAAAGCGAACAACGACAAACCGACTGCTATTATATTTCTTATTTTCATATCTATACTTCTTTAGAGATTAAAATATTATATCCTCTTCCACTACACCCCACGGAGTGACACGCATACGGGCTGAAATATTACCGTCTTCGCCAAACAGGATTTGCACATCCAGGCGGCCGCCTTCCGGTATTTCGAAAGGATTGCCTTCGACATCTTCATATAGAGTCCTATTGACAGTCCCGTCATTGCTGGTGATCTTTATACCCAAGTTTTCGCCGGCAAACGAATTTTGCTTTCCGCCTAAACTTTCGTTATCGATAACTCCCTTTGTCAGCCATTCACGCGTAGCATCATATTCGCCTTCCGGGTTATACGTCACGCTATCGCCGCTGAGGACACCGGCATTATTGTATGTATCCAGAGTCTGGTCGATATAGAAATCAAAATCAGATGCGCTCTTCAGGCCATAGGCTTTCAAGGCGTTAGGCAAGCCGAGTGTTTTAATCGTATAGGTTCCTGTTTTGAGGCGGATTACCACTTCGCCATCGCCGCCAACGAGACCGCTACCCAGTGATGTCACTTCTTTTGTCCCGAAATAGAGGCTGTCAGGAGATTGAGCATACCCTTCGGCACTCTTCAATTGCAATTGCAGCTCATCCATATTTTTCGGTTGGGTGATTATTTGATTTCCCCCTTTGAGGTTTCCCCATGCCACGATGTGCAACTTCGTATTGTCCGGATATTTATCCAGTTTGATTTCTTCTTTTGCCAGAATAAAATCTTTGCTTAGCTCGCGAGCTTCCAGGAAGTTCTTATTTGCATCGAAAATATACAAGGTTGCATCCGTCACCAACCCTAACCGGGTAATGTCGAGTATCTCTCCCCCATTAAGCCCTTCGACCTTCAGGGTCAACTTGCTACATTCGGCCAGATCGTCCTTGATGCAACTTGTCAGCATAACGGCAAGTGCGCCTGCGACCAGTAAAAGAGACTGTTTTATAAATGCTATATGTTTCATAATACTATATTTATATCTGATTATTACCCTATTTCATATCAATCGACATCTTGGTCAATTTCAATCACATTCCAGTCTGCCACCTTAACCTGTGCTGCAACATGTGCGAAAGCGGCAGGGGTAAACGGATCATTCGAACCGGAACCCAATATCTGCACGGTCACGTTATATTTGGTGTTGCGCTGGATATGGACATTCGTCTTACCTTCGTCACCGGAGATCGTTCCGCCCTGGCTGTTGTCATTGATGATAACCGTATAGTAACGATTGTTTTCGGTAACCGGTGCGCTGTCACCGATCTTATAGGTATAAGAACCTCTCAAGACTAATAAAGTGTAATTATTTTTTCCTGTTACATCTGTTTCACCATCTTGGTTCGGGTAGACATAGCAGGGAGGAATAATATTGTTTGTCCAATCAAGCGTTGTAGTTTGTTCATTCGTCCCTGGCTTAGCGCTAATCATCAGAGGCTGATCCAGTACACGCAACATATCGTCATCACCTTTAGCCTCTCCGGTTTTATAAGTACCGGTATGGGAAGCATATTTTATAGGAGCTAAATAATATGTAGGATCTAAAGCTCCATTTTTCAATGGTGACTGTTCGATTGTTGTAACATCGCTGTTAGTTCCAATCCCGGCTGTGCTCTTCACATTGG
>ERZ834769.3058-NODE-3058-length-11374-cov-4.631681_pt1 | contig 11374 bp, 14 predicted proteins | sample MGYA00519690_ERZ834769 | MGnify/ENA primary metagenome ERZ834769 (study PRJEB31850, sample SAMEA3708760) | human gut metagenome | biome: human gut; feature: human-associated habitat; material: faeces | place: China | collected 2014 ... | reverse complement strand
ATCTTATTATCACCGCAAAGGATGCTTTCTACATCGGTACGAGGAAAGGGAAACTTACCATCTCAAAGCTGCCTTCATCCAGGAATGCGCCAGTACCGGCGGAAACGGACAGATTGCTCACAGGCATTTCCACGAACTGAATAATTCGGCTTGTTTTGTTTTCTGGCTTGTATCGTCCGGATGCAATCAGATCAGCCTTATAATCCGCGACCTTCCGCATTCCTTCCTCGTTCAGCTCAGGCGCTGGGCTGGTACTCATAAAAAGAGACAGATCACAGTCCATATCAAGCGCCTGGGCGATGGCAACAAGCTGATAGGGGTTGGGGGTGTTGCTGCCGTTCTCCCACTTCTGAATGGCGGATGCAGTGGCAGATACACCATAGTCCTTCAATACCGCGCTGAACTTCATAAGGCTCAGTCCTTTATTGTTTCGTGCCTTAGAAAGTACCTTGCCGATATAATTCATGCTCTTTTCCGATGCAGCATCATAGTGTTTTTGTTTTTTGGGGTGGTATACGGTTGTGTTTGCCATAAAAGCACCGTCCTTCCTATGGCTCCATTATAAACCGACAAGAAACGATTGTCAACGGCAAAATATCCTATAAGTCTACAAAATATGTATTGACAAATCCGTATCGGATATGCTATCATTGAGCCACGTCAAATGTGAGGTGCCGTTATGAACCGGGCGTACTTATTCAGAAACGACATTGAGCAAATCGCAAAGCGTGTCAGTGAACAATACAAATCTGTGGCAGTGCCGCAGAAGCACCTGTGTTATGCGGTTGACCCGATAGAACTTGCGGACGTATTGGGGCTACAGGTAGATTTTCAATATCTTACCAAGGACGGAAGTGTACTGGGACTGACAACCCCGGAGGAAGCCTTGATTCCTGTTCTGGACATGGACGGCAACCCCTTCCTGTATCATCTGGATGGCCGGACTGTCCTGGTAGAACAGCGGCTGGATAACCTGCCTCGGTTCCGTGGGCGGAGGAACTTCACCATAGCTCACGAGATTGCACACCAGATTCTCTACCGACTGTTCCCGGAAGCCTACGGTATGCAGCGCAGAACCCTGTGTGATTACCGCCGTTCCAGCAAGCCGTGCAAACAGATCACGGATTGGGCGGAGTGGCAGGCGGATACTCTGGGTGCGGCAATCCTCCTGCCGGAAGATGCCGTGCAGGAGGGAATGTTCATCTTCGGTCTGGGGGATCAAATGACGGTACTGAGCAAAAAATACTCGCCCAACAAATTTGAAGCGTTTTGCCGCATGGCAGATTTCCTCGGTGCATCCAGAACCACCCTTTCTTTCCGAATGGAGCAGTTGGGACTGCTGGAACGGAACCTGCTGTGTGCTAGATAGAATGGGAGGTTTTGCACATGGACGATTCATCAATGCGAATTGCTGTGAAATGCAAGAAATGCAGCTTCACAATGTTCTACAAAACATCAATGGCCACCGGCACGGTAGAGTGCAAGTGTCCGCGCTGCAAAAGTATCGTGAAAGTCAATCTGGCTCTGAGAAAAAGCAGCATCCCGCTTTTCTATCGCAGAACAACGCCGACATACTGGAAACCATTGGCAGAAAAGTTCATATTGTCATAGCACCGAGCAACGGGGTACGCTGTCAATGACAGCGTAATGAAACACCACCAAATAGCCGGGCATGAGAGATCAGGAGTAGAAATACTCTTGTCTTCATGCCCGGCTTTTATTTTTTCTATGGAGGATGGATTATGAAAAATCGGAATTTGGAATTGTGTCTGTGCGAACGCTGTGTCGCTGGATTTTACCAGTCAAAGGAATACTGGGTGACCAGAGAGGACCCTTATCAGGTGATAAAGGACGAATGTGCCTTCTGCCAGATACGAAGGGGCTACGATTATCTTATTCAGCGCCGAAATAAGCGCTTACCGATTCGGATAGAAACGGAGGCGATGGTATGCTGCTGATCGAGCAGATCTATGAGACAAACGGTCTGAAAAGCGACTATGTGAAATGCCCCGTCTGTAAACAAGGTCGGCTGTGTGACAAGCCGATGGGCGACAAAGTCATGGTAATCGCAGTCAGTGAGGGCACTGGCAATCAGGCAGGAAACCGGATCATCCTTAAATGTCCCAAATGCGGACAGCGATTCATCATTACAATACCAAAAGAATAATCCCAAAACTATGAACTGAAAATAAGTTTGTACATAGTTCAACCGCCGGACACGCTGGATTATTCCAGTAAAGCAAGCCGGAAAAGAGCCTGCATCCACTAGCTTTTTGCTGGTGAGAACGAGGACCTTCGAGTTAGGGCATGACAAACAGCTTTCCGGCTGTTGTTGTCATGCTCTTTTTGCATCCTGACTGCCGGGCAGCAGAAAGGATGCTATGAACTGCTGGCTGTGTTACATCGCTGAATATCCGTAATCTCCGAAATTTGATTCCAACTCAAATTTCAATTTAAGGAGATTACGGCAATGAAAACTACATATCTGATTAATTCCATTCAGCCAGACGGCAGTACCGCTCTCGTCGAAACGACAGCAGAACACTGGCATGAAATTACAGAAAACAACAAATTGCTTCCAAAAGATGAACGCAGGTATTTCATTACTGACATTATCAGTGAATCTGGGAACCTTGACCGCATGATTATAGAAGCATCGTATAAGGAATATCTGCGTTGGATGGTTGAACGCAGCCCAACAATTAGGAACAACTCGTTAAAAAAGCAGTATACACATCTTTCTCTGGATGCAGAAATTGCGAATGATGCCATCGATCCCAGGGTTTTCGAAGAAGATGTGATGAGTCGAGTTTGTCTGACACAGCTTCAGAAAGCGCTTGAATCATGGAATCCCTGGGCAGTTGACTTTTTGGATTGCTATCTGAAGGGGGAAAAGACTTCCAGCACAGCATTTGTAGCCGACAAATACAATGTGTCACAGCGGATGGCACGAAAGTATAAGTTGCAATTTGAGGCATTTGTAAAAAAATATTTTGAGTCTTAGTTCCGTTTTCGAGCTTCTTTGCTACAGTGGTATAGTGAAGGGACTTCTTCACAAGCCCTTCTCTGTATCTTGAAAACTGAACACAAGATGATACAAGTACACACACCGATGTGGAGGCGGACAGTACGACGCCAGGACATTGGCTTGCGGACAATCCCGCAGAGCCAATCGAGCGCCACCGTGCTGTCGAGCCTGGGCAGGCAACCTGGGCATACACCCCACACCGCGTGAAATGGAACTTGCTCACGCTCTCCCAAGGACTAGGGGGAAGCCCTTCGATATGCGCCAGCTCTACAGGCAGCGGTATCGCAGAGTTATGACAGCCTTGCCAAAGGCGGCTTGTATCATACCCACCGTCAGGGGTGCGTGGCAAATGTGACGGATAGAATAAATCGGTACTGAAAAGGGTTGACGCTCCGGGAGTAGCTAGTTTGTAGCTATCCAAAAGGCCGGAGCGGCACCCGCAAAGTCAGATACCATGCGCTGGGAGCTTTTTACTGCCAGCGCATTCATGTGACTTTGATGCCTGATACGAAAGGAGCCTTTGGAATGAATCAGAACAGAATGGAATCCAGCGATTTGGTTGACATCAGAACCGTCACCGTTGATAAGAGCCTTCCCAAAGAGGAACGCATTGCGGACTTTGTTCGCCAGATTAAGAACCCCTACCGTTTTCGCTGCGGCGATTTTGTTGTGAACGCCTCCTTCTCCAGAAACGGCGCAACGCTGGAGGACTGCCTGCGGGGTATTCTCAGATAGGCGACAAACTCGCTTTTTCAGCCAAGAGTGATACAATGAACTTGGAAAAGAACGAAACTTAGGCCATCTCAGAAATCACTCTTTTCAAAATCTTTCCCGGAGCGAAAGGAGTGTAATTTCATGCCCAAGTACAAAGCAACCGCCTATATCCGCCTGTCTTACACAGATGATCGCTCCAGTGAGAGCGACAGCGTAGCCAACCAGCGCAAGCTCATTGAGAATTTCGTTGAGCGTAACCCCGACATTGAGGTCGTGTCCTACAAAGTTGACGATGGCTACAGCGGCATTATCTTTGACCGCCCTGCCTTCAAAGAGATGATGCAGGATGTCACCAACGGGGAAATCAACTGCGTCATTGTCAAAGACCTCTCCCGGCTGGGGCGTGAGTACATCGAAACCGGGCGCTACCTCCGCCGGGTGTTCCCGGCCTACGGTGTGCGGTTCATTGCCATCACCGACAACATCGACACAGCCCAGGAAAGCAGCGGCGATGATCTGACGGTTTCGGTCAAGAACATTATGAACGAAGCCTACTGCCGGGATATTTCCGTCAAGACCCGAACCTCTCTGGATGTGAAGCGCCGGAACGGGGATTTCGTGGGAGCCTTTACGGTGTACGGCTACATGAAGTCCGAGGATAACAAAAATCTGCTGGTCCCCGATCCCTATGCTTCCCGTGTTGTCCAGAATATCTTCCAAATGCGGCTGGAAGGCTCCAGCGCTCTGCGGATCGCAAACGAGCTGAACCGCCTTGGGATTCTCTCTCCGCTGGCATACAAGAAAAATCACGGTCTGCCCTACGCCAAGAACGGCTATGCCGACAGCGAGGACTGCAAATGGTCAGCCACCACAATCATCCGCATTTTGCAGGATGAAACCTACACCGGCACACTGGTTCAGGGCAGGCAGGGCACCTCCAACTACAAAATCAAGCAGATGGAGCAGAAACCGGAATCGGAGTGGATTCGCATTCCCGACGCCCATGAAGCCCTGATAACCAAACAGGACTTTGACCTGGTTCAGAGAATCCGCGGACTGGACACCCGTACCTCCCCGAAGCAGGACACGGTATATCTGTTCTCCGGTGTTCTGATCTGTGGCTGCTGCGGCAGTCGCATGACCCGTAAGACCAACCGGGTAAATGGCAGGGAGTACCACTATTATTACTGTCCCACCGGCAAGAAGCACGGCTGTACCAATCCGGTGATGCTAAAGGAAAACAAGCTGATTGACTGCGTTCAGGAAAGTCTGAAAGCCTACATTCAAAATGTGGCTTCCTTGGAAACCCTGCTGAACAGCATTGACCAGTCCAGCATCAATCAGGCACTGGCAAAGGAGTACACAGACCACATTTCCGAAAATGAGAGGCGGCTAGAGCATGCTCAGAACTGCAAATCCCGGCTGTATGAAAGTCTCGTGGAAGGCATGATTACCAAGGAAGAATACGCCAGCTACAAGGTGAAATACACCCGGCAGGCGGAGGAAATCAAGGCAGCAATCACAGCCCTGAAAGAAAAGCTGAAGGATGTTCTGGAGAACAAAAGTGAGCGGAACCACTGGATCTCCCATTTTACCCAGTTTGAATCTATGGAAACCCTAGACCGAAAAGCCCTGATCCACATGGTGCAGAGCATCCAGGTACGGGGCAAAAACGAACTGGATATCCGCTTCAATTATATGGATGAATACGAAAAAGCCCTTCGGCTGGCAGCGTTGGCAGTTCAGGAAGCGAAGCTGCCGCTCCCCGAAGGAATCCGAAAGGCAGGTTAAATCATGGCACGAAAGAGCAGAAAAGAAAGCGCAAAGGCCGTTGTGCAGGAGGCCGTCAGCACCTGCCGCGCGGCACTCTATGTCCGCCTGTCCGTGGAGGACAGCCACACCCACAGTGCTTCCATCGAAACCCAGCAAATGATTATCGCCCAGTTTCTGGAACGAAATCCCGACATCCAGGTGTACGACACCTACATCGACAACGGCACCAGCGGAACCACTTTCCACCGGCCCGCTTTCCAGAAGATGCTCTCTGACATTGAATCGGGATTTGTGAACTGCGTCATTGTGAAAGACCTTTCCCGGCTGGGGAGAAACACCATCGACACCGGTTACTACATCGAGCAGTATTTCCGTCTGCGGGATGTCCGCTTCATCGCCGTCAACGAAAACTTTGATACCGCCGCCCCGGAGGATGCCCACTCTGGAATCATTATCCCTCTGCGGAACATGATTAACGAAGCATACGCTCTGGATATTGGCCGGAAAATCAAGGCCCAGCAGCGGCAGGCCATGAAGGATGGGAAATTTATCGGGAGCCGCACCCCCTATGGGTATCTGAAAGCCCCGGATGACTGCCATCAGTTGATTATAGACCCCGTTGCCGCTCCTGTGGTGCAGAAAATGTTCCAATGGGCATCAGAGGGCATCGGACTGAACACCATAACTGTCCGCCTGAATGAAGCTGGTTATCTTCCTCCCAGCCACTACAAAAACACCCAGGGCATCATTACCCACGAAAATCTGATGGGCAATGGGAACTGGAACACCCGCACGGTGGCAAGAATCCTTCACGCGCAGGTTTACACCGGCGATCTGGTGCAGGGCTGCACAAAAATTGTAGACCACCAGCAGGTCGAAGTCAGCGAAATGGAGTGGACGGTTGTCCGCGACACCCATGAAGCCATCATCAGCCACGAACTGTTTGAAGCCGTTCAGAAAAAACTGGACGAAACCGCCCAGCATTGCAAGGAACGGGAGGTACAGGCTTATAGTCCCAACATCCTAAAGGGAAAAATCTTCTGTGCCCACTGCGGCGGCAGCCTCCACCGGCATCGGAACTTCCGCAAAAAGTCCGCTGATGTCTACCTCTTTTACTGTCTGACCAACAGCAGAATCGCAAAAGAGCGCTGCCCCGGTGTCCTGATTCGGGAAGATGTTCTTCTGGATTCCCTTGCTGATATGCTCCAGAACGCTTTGGATGCGGCCCTGGGCAGCTACTCACTTTCCCTTTTGGAGCTGCCCCAGCAGACAGCCGAACGGGCAGAGCTGAACGAGAAGATCACCTGCCGCAAGCAGGAGATTCAGCGCCTGCGGGGCCTGATCCGCAGCCTTTACGAGAATCTGATTCAGGATATTCTCACGAAGGACGAATACATCACCTACAAAGGGAAGTATGAAGCCAAAATCGAACAGCTTTCTGATGAAGTATCCCATTTGGAAAAAGGCTTGAAGGCACTGGACAAGCAGATGAAACAGCACCGGGAATTGAAGCGGGATTCCGATAGTCTCCGGGAAAACCGGGAGCTGACCGCCGCTCTGATTGACCGGCTGATTGACCGTGTTGAAGTTTCCAAGGACAAGCAGATCACCGTCCACTACCGCTTTGAAAGCGAATTTGATTCCAATAAGGAGGTGCTAAACCGATGCAAAAATATGTAATCGCCCTTTACATACGGCTGTCCATTGAGGACTACAAGTATGACAGCATGAGTATCGAGAACCAGCGCCTTGTGCTGAACGAATATGCGGCGGCTATGCCGGAAGCCCTCAACTCCGAAGTGCTGGAGTTCGTTGACAACGGCTACAGCGGCACCAATTTTGAGCGTCCCCAGGTGCAGAAGCTGATTGAGATGGTTCGGGAGAACAGGATCGACTGCATCATTGTCAAGGACTTCTCCCGGTTCGGGCGCAACAGCATTGAAACCGGCTATTTCCTTGAGCGGGTTTTCCCGCTGTTCCATACCCGGTTCATCTCCGTCAGCGATGATTACGACAGCGACAACTACAAGGGCGATACGGGCGGCATGGATGTGGCTTTCAAATATCTTATCAGTGAGTATTACAGCAGGGATATGTCCATCAAAACCAAGAGTGCCAAGTACGCCAAGATGCAGCGTGGCGAGTATCAGAGTACGATTTGCCCCTACGGCTACCGCAAGAGTGCCGATGGAAGAATGGATCCTGATCCCGAAGCGGCTACTGTGGTTCAGTTGATCTTCCAGCTTGCCGCCGAAGGAAAGAACGCCCCCAGCATTGCTAGGGAGCTATACAAACGGGGTATCCCTACCCCCGCTGAATACAGGATCACAAAGGGTCAGAAAACCCATGATGTTTCCCGTACTCATGGCATTTGGTGCGATTCCACTATCGTGCGGTATTTAGCGGATGAACGCTATACCGGCACCTATATCATAGGAAAACGGGCAATCCTTGAGGTCGGCGGAAACAACAGCCGATTTAAGGACAGGTCGAAGTGGTACATCATTCCTGACCATCACCCGGCAATCGTAGACAAGGTTTTATTCGATAAGGTACAGGAAACTGTACGCCGCTTTTCCCAGCCCCATAAGAAGCAGAGGGATTATCTACTGAAAAGCATTGTGTTCTGTGGCTGCTGTGACCATGCGCTTTCCTATGTCGCAAATAAGCGCCCCTATTTCCATTGCCGTCGCTCACAGGCGTATGAAACCGGTCCATGCCACGATTTGAAAATCGACGCAGAGGAACTGGAACAGGTCATATTCCAAACCATTAAAGCACAGTTGGATGCCGTCCTTTCCATCAGCGCGGACGGGAGTATCTGCCTGGATGCGGTTGCTGCTGAACCCACGGAATATGAGAAACAGATCGAGACTCTGGAGGATAGCAAGCAATCCCTGTTTGAGAAATATGTTATGGGCGAAATTGATGTGGAAACCTACAAGTCCGAAAAAGCAGTCTGTGACGCAGCCATCCTGAAAACAAAAAACGCCTATGCCGCCATCGCGGCACAAGCGAAAAAGAAACAGGAGGAACAGGCGCGCCAGTCCAGCCGCACGGAGATTGCCAAGGCAATTACCGATGCGGAAACTCTGTCCCCGGAGCTGGTCAATCTCCTGATTGAGAAGGTCTATGTATTCGCGGACAAGCGCATTGAGATTGCGTACAAAGTCCAAGACCTGTTTGAATAAGAATCGCAGCCACAATGCTCTTTTCTCCCATCTTCTATCCGAAACAGCTCTTTGTAGTTCGGGTCAATAAAGCGGATTCCTTTTTCCGCGTTTTTCAGGTGCCGATCAAGCCAGTCCCGGCGATAACAGTAGCAGTACAGATTGTATTCGCCCTTTTGGGGGTTGAGGCGAAGCATGTAGGCGTGTTTATCTGTATCAGCTCTGAGGATCAACTCCCTGCCATAGAAGCCCGGCCTTTTACTGTTCGGGTTCTGATAGCAGTACGATGTAAGCGCTGCTCTGCTGCCGAGGATTGCCTTGTTCTCTGGCTGTGAGGCCTCTACCCCCTCCAAACCACGCAGCGTGTTTATCAGATGATCGAATTCATCCTTGAACGCCTGATCCTTCAAGCTTACATTGTGGTCTGCCCAAGAGGAATAAACGCTGTTTCCATCCGAATCGAAGTCAGCTCGGAGATGTCCGATGCAGCCGGTTTGACCTTCTATCTGGCTGCTTTGGCTGTAGGAATACATCTGCTCTGCCGGGGTTGCAGTTCTGATTGAGAAATCCATTATCGTGCTGCCTCCTTTGATTTGTCTTTCTTTTGCTGAGATTGAAGTGCCTCGCGGAGCTTCTCTTGTGCCCACTTTGGTACTGCATCAGCCTCAAGCGTGGCAAGAATGTCGCTCCGTTCAAAACGGCTATGCTTCCCGGAAAATAGACTGGTGCAGAAGCAGGCAGACCCGCGGCTATTGGGGGAAGCACCAAATCCTCCGGTACATAGATAAAGCTGCCTGGTGGCCAGCTGGTATTCCGGCTTCAGAACATCCGGCTTAATGATAACCACCTTCTGATGAAGGTCGTCCGCATGAGACACCAGGTTACATTGGTCTGTGCTCAGGCATTTCTGCTGGTTATAGGGCCTGTTGTCTACCGCTGCTGTGTTTTCTGCGGATAACTGGCGTTCCAATTCTTTGACGGCGTCTGTCATGCGCTCAGAGAAAATGCCCAGAATATGGGGATAGCTGTCATCCGCAATGCAGTGCTGGTATGCGGTAAACAATTCATTTGGGGTACAGAACGCGGTCATGTAGGGAAGGGCTGCATTCTCAGGAGAATAACCCAGAACAATTTCCGTAGGGCCGACGGAAATTGCCTGAACGATCTCGTACTCTCCTGCCATTCTTTTCTCAGTCATGATTGCCTCCATTGCGATTGCCGCGGGGTGTTCTGGGAACAACGCGGTAGTCAAACCCGGCGCCGGTCTGGCAGAAAGTGCAGTCATCTTTTTCGACCTGATAAGGGTCAACCCGTGTGATATAGAACTTCTTGGCACTGAAGAACATGGCCCGGCACTTTGGACACAGGCAGTATACCGAGGCTCTGTTTTTTTCTTTGTTGGTCAAATTGGTGGTCTCCTTCTGATTCTGGGGCACAGAGGGAAAGGTTGCCTCAATGTTCACAATCAGTACGGGAAAACCCATGGTACGAACATTTTCATTGCAGCCGCCTCCGGCAAAGTGGTAGTGATTGATCATTTTGAATCATCCTTTCTGATTTCGTTGTTTATTCTTTCGCAAAACACAAGATACCGCTGCCGCCCACCGGACGCATAGGGATGGCAGGTAAAGAGCGTAATCATATCTTTTTCGGGCTGGATTTTGATGGCATCCACATCATCCGGCGAGATAATCCTTGTCCCGACGACCGTGTATTCCAGGGTTTCCCATAGGTTGGTTATCGTGATGCGGTCTCCCGGCACCAGCTCGGTAATGTACCGAAAGTAATCTGCGCCATTCCAACCCCGATGCCCCGCGATAACCGTGTTGGTGTTCTTCCCTCCCACTGGAACACTGGTCTGCCCCAACTGGGCAGCTCCCAGAGCCATATTCTGGCTGGATGCACCAAGGTACACTGGCATCTCCAGATCAAGAGCCGGAATCGAAAGAACGCCAAACACTTCGCCGGTGATACCGTAGTCTGAAAGTCTGAAGCATGCTTCTTCCAGGCTCTCAAGGCCATTTATGCCTTCCTGTCGGCTTTGAAACAGCCGCCTGTTGTATTGTTGGATATCCTCCCATAGCTCCGGATGGGTAGCAGGCGTGCATTCTGTGGTTTCTGTATCACCAGATGGCAGAATGATCACAGGCGGCTGATGTTCTGTATTGGACTGGAACTCAGACACGGTGGTTTTCACCTTTTCACGGTACAGCAGCTCATTGATTACGGGAAATAGGGATATCAGGCACCCGGTAAGAAATATGAGTAAGAGGAAAAACAATGCTATTCGTTTACGCATCGTTGTTTCTCCCCAGTAGTGCCACCACAATGCAGATGAGGAAGAAAATCAGAACAACCGCGATGGCGATATACAGCCCCCGCAGATATTCCTGTTCCCAAGTAGATTCAACTTCGGTATCCTCCTGCTGGGCTTCCTCCACCATTTCCTTTGCAGCTTCAAAGGGAATCCGGTGACCGGTAACCAGAAGCCTGTGGGAATTGACTGCAATCGGCGTACAGGTGATAAGCGTACATAGATCAGAACCGCCTGTAATGCCCAACAGGCTGGTGTCATGGGGCAGCACCGTATTCAGGCTGTCCACTTCGTAGGCAAGGGTTTCTCCCAACACATGGAGATAGAAGATGTCGCCGGTTTTCATCTGAAGCAGGTCGGTAAACATCTTCTGTC
>ERZ834769.3049-NODE-3049-length-11391-cov-17.461009_pt1 | contig 11391 bp, 10 predicted proteins | sample MGYA00519690_ERZ834769 | MGnify/ENA primary metagenome ERZ834769 (study PRJEB31850, sample SAMEA3708760) | human gut metagenome | biome: human gut; feature: human-associated habitat; material: faeces | place: China | collected 2014 ... | reverse complement strand
GTATGTGCCTGACGCTGGGCCGCGAACTGGGCAAATACCTGGCTGCAAAGTAAGCGGCTGCCTTCGTCAAAGCCTGATCGGCTGCAGTAAAGCCTCATAAGCAATAAAAGATCCCGTCCACTTCTGGGTGAACGGGATCTTTTTTGCGTATCAGACAGGAAAAAGCGGCTCAGAGGTCGTTTTTCTCCTGCCCCAGATTATCGGATTCCAGATCGTACAGGCCGTGCTGCAGGTGCTCTTCCATCATGACCCGGGCGCGCTTGACATCGTGCTTGCGGAAAGCATCCAGCAGAATGCCGTGGTAGTAGATGCCGCCATAATAGCCCGTGGAAAGAATCAGCATCTTGCCCAGATTGGCCCGGCGCTGGAAGGTCTCGTTCATAATGGCAATGGTGTAGGCATTGCCGCAGGCGTTGATGATCTCCATGTGGAACGCCACGTCCGCATTGATGAACTCTTCACACTTGCCCACAGAGGCCTTCATGGTTTTGAGGTAGCCCTCCAGTTTGGCGATCAGCTCCGGCGAGGCGGTCTGGGCCACCTGTGCACAGATCGCAGGTTCTACGATGCTGCGGAACTCCAAGATCTGCTTCATGGTCTCGGTAGCATCGATGGTGGGAGCCGGTTCCTCCACATTGGAATAGAAGGCCGAAAGATCGTCCGAGATCAGGAAGGTGCCCTTGCCGTGCACGCTTTCCAGAATGCCCAGCGCAATGAACTGCTGCAGGGCGCTGCGCACGGACACACGGCTGACCCCCAGCTCTTCGCACAGCTGGTTCTCACTGGGGATCTTTTCGCCCACGGTCCAGTTGCCGTTGCGGATATTTTTGCGGATATAGTGGGCAATCTTTCCGGTGACGCTGCCCTTATCGGCCATAGTGGAACACCTCTTTGTATTACAACTTTTTCTAACTATATCATAGGATATTGCAAAAGTAAATCAAAATCAGCGAAAACTGGCAGAAAAAACTTGTATGCAGACAACTTCTCACGGAATCAGGACGGCTTTGGTCAGGCTTTCGTCCCGGTGCACAAGGCGGTCGAACACCTGCGCACCCTCGGCCAGCGGAAAGCTCTGCCACAGGCCGGTCAGGCCGGCGCGGCCCTCGGCAATGGCCTGCAGGCAGACCGGGTACTCCCCGGCGGAGGAATAGCTGAACTGCACATCGATCTGCTCGGTGATGCAGCGCTGCAGCGGGAAGTCGATGGTCCGGGCGTGCATTCCCACGGCAAACAGCTCCACAAGGCAGCCCTGCTCAAAGCTGACGGTGGGCGGCAGGGCATACAGAGTGCGGGCCTTTACGGCGATGTACTGGGCCATGGCACCATTTTTGCGGTATTTACCATTCTGCCACGCTCCCGTCCTCATGCCTCCAAACCGGGTTCTTCCAGCTGTGCGGGGTTTGGCCCTCTTCCTCCACCAGAGCCTTGTTCACCTCTACACCAAGGCCGGGCTTCTGGGGCAGGCTGACAAAGCCGTTCACGAACTTGAAATCCTCGGGGTTCAGCGCATAGTCCAGCACGCTGCGGCCCTCGTTGTAGTGGATGCCGATGCTTTGCTCCTGAATGGCCGCGTTGTAGCAGGTGGCATCCAGATTCAGGCAGCTGGCAAGGGCCACCGGGCCAAGCGGGCAGTGGGGAGCAAGGGCCACATCGTGGGCTTCGGCCATGGCGGCGATCTTCTTGCACTCGGTCAGGCCGCCGGCGTGAGAAAGATCCGGCTGCACAATGTCCACGCCGCCAATGGCCAGCAGACGCTTGAAATCGTACTTGGTGAACAGGCGTTCACCGGTAGCAATGGGGATGTTGCAGGCTGCTGCGATTTCGGGGAAGTACTCCATGTTATCGCAGAGAACGGGTTCCTCAATGAACATGGGGTCGAACTCCTCCAGCTTTTTGGCGACCAGTTTTGCCATGGGTTTGTGCACCCGTCCGTGGAAGTCGATGGCGATGCCGAAGTCCCTGCCGCAGCTTTCTCGCACGCTGGCAACACGCTCCAGCAGGGCATCGATCTTGGCGTAGCTGTCCAGAAACTGCAGCTCGTCGGTGCCGTTCATTTTGATGGCGGTGAAGCCCTGCTTTTTCTTTTCCAGTGCAGCGCGGCCCACATCGGCGGGGCGGTCGCCGCCCACCCAGCTGTACACCCGCATCTTATCGCGGCAGCTACCGCCCATCAGCTGCCAGACCGGCACATTGAAGTATTTGCCCTTGATATCCCACAGGGCCTGATCGATGCCGGAGATGGCGCTCATCAGGATGCCGCCGCCGCGGTAGAAGCCGCCGCGGAACAGCACAGTCCACAGGTCTTCGATCTTCATGGGGTCGGCACCAATGAGGTACGGCTCCATCTCATGGATGCACTCGCATACGGTGGCGGCGCGGCCCTCCAGCACCGGCTCGCCCCAGCCGGAAATGCCTGCATCGGTGCTGATCTCAATAAAAGCCCAGCGGGGACGCACCAGCCATGTCTGAATTTTTGTGATCTTCATAGCAATGCTCCCTTGAGAACAAAAAACACTGTACGATTCCAGCCGTGTTTCTCCGTCAGGGATCGTACAGTGTCAAAGATTATTGCAAATTACGGAGTCTGCAGGCTACCGTCGCGGTTGCGGGTCTGGGTCCAGGTGGTCACAGTATTCTCACAGGGATACTTTGCGGCCTCCTTCTCATTCAGGTCTACGCCGAGACCGGGCTTGTCGTTGGCGTAAACAAAGCCGTCGTTGCCGTACTCGGGCATACCGGGGAACACTTCCAGCAGAGCGCCGTGGTTATCCTTCAGCTTCTGGATGACGAAGTTGGGCGGTTCGATGCCGCTCCACTCCTGCAGGCCCAGATTCTGAGCGGCCAGATCGATGTGGATGTTGGCTGCATGGGCCAGCGGGCTCATGTCGCCGGGGCCGTGCCAGCAGATGCGCACACCATACTGCTCACAGAACATCTGCAGCTTGCGGGCCGGGGTGATGCCGCCCACCTGGCTCAGATGCACGCGCATGTAGTCGATGCTGCGGTTCTGCACCAGCTTCTTGTACTCGGCAGGGTTGTTGAACAGCTCGCCCTGGCTCAGCGGGGTCACGCTGGTCTGCTTGATCTTATCCAGCCATTCCACCTGCTCCAGAGGCACAACGTCCTCCATGAAGAACAGCTTGTAAGGCTCCATCTCCTTGACAAAGGTGACAGCCTCGGTGGGGTGGATGCGCTCGTGCACATCGTGCACCAGATCAATGTCGAAGCCTTCCTTGGCACGGATGCCGTCGAACAGCTTCAGGGTGTCGCGCATATACTTCTTGCTGTCCAGATACACGCCCGGCTCTGCGCCCTTGGCTGCCCACTCCGGAGCAGGGCCAAAGCCGCCGCCGCCGTAGCCGCCGCACTGGCAGCGGATGTGCTTGACACCGATGGAACGATACTTCTCGATGTTCTCGCAGATCTCGTCCACATTGGCACCGTCCACATGGCGGTACACCGGAACACCGGCGCGCATTTTGCCGCCGAACAGGTCGTACACAGGCATGTTGGCCATTTTGCCCTTGATGTCCCACAGAGCCATATCCACACCGGAGATGGCATTGTTGACGATGGGGCCGCAGCGCCAGTAGGCGTTCTGGTGCATCAGCTGCCACAGGTCGGAGATGTTGCGCACATCCTTGCCGATCAGCAGCGGACGCAGATAGGTCTCAATGAGATGCTGCACGGTCAGGTGGCGGTAAGCGAAGGTGGCGCAGCCCAGACCGTACAGGCCCGGCTCGCTGGTCTCCACCTTCACCACCACCAGATTGATGCCCTCGGGGGCGGTGCAGATCACTTTAATATCGCGTATGGTAGGGGCCATGACAGGGTTCCTCCCTTTTTATGTGTTGATTACTTGACCAGATAGCCACCGTCAACGGGGATCAGGGCGCCGTTCAGGTAGTCGGATGCAGCGGAAGCCAGGAAGACGACGGGACCCTTCATATCCTCGGGCAGGCCCCAGCGGCCAGCGGGGATGCGCTTGGTGCACTCGTCCTTGCGCTCCTGCGTCATGTTGGCGCACATCTCGGTGTCCATGTAGCCCGGGCAGATGCAGTTGATGTTGATGCCGCGGCCGGCGCAGTCAACAGCAACGCTCTTGGTCAGCTGAGCAACAGCGCCCTTGGTTGCGGTGTAGGCAGGCACGGTGGTGCAGCCGAAGTAGGAAGCCATGGAGCCGATGGTGATGATCTTGCCGCCAGTGGGCTGCTTGAGCATGACCTGCAGAGAACGCTGGATCATGAACCAGACATGGTCCAGATTGATCTTCATGACCAGATCCCACTGCTCTGCGGGAAATTCCTCGGGCAGATAGCGGCGCTGGATGCCTGCAGCGGGGACCAGAACGTCCAGACGGCCGTCCAAAATCTGCAGTGCTTCGTCAAAGGCACGGTTCAGGTCAGCACGGTCGGCCAGATTGCCGATGACGGAGTAGGCTTCCAGACCCTTGGCGCGGTACTCCTCGCACACCTTCTCGACCTTTTCCTTCTGCACGTCGATGATAACGACCTTGCAGCCTGCCTCCAGCAGACCTTCGGCCATGCCGCGGGACAGACCCTGTGCGCCGCCGGTAACGATCGCATGCTTGCCGGCAATATCAAACTTCGTAAGAGCAGCCATAATAATGATCTCCTTCTATTATATAATGTATGTGTTTATATCAGGGCCAGAGGGTCAGTCCTCTGCGCCGTCGAACAGGATAACGGTCTTCTTGACAGCCGGATCGGGATGAACGATGTTGTTGAAGACCTTTTCGATCTCGCTGAACTTGACGAAGGTGGTTGCAAGACCTTCCATGTGGTACTTGCCCTCGGCCATCTTCTGTGCAGTGGGGACCCACTGGTTCAGGCTCATGCGGGTGCCGCAGATGGTCAGCTCGCGGCCATTGATCATCTGCTGGGTGATCTTTTCGGGCACGGTGCAGAAGCCCATGGGAACCACGCGGCCTGCGTTGCACACGATGCCGGGCTGCATGATCATGGTCAGGCTGCCGGGGAAGCAGGCGGAGTCGAATGCGACGGTGCAGCCGTGGCCGTTGGTGATCTTCTGCACTTCGGCAACGATGTCCTGCGTTTTGCTGTTCACGGTGTAATCGGCACCGAACTGCTTGCTGCGCTCCAGACTGCTGTCGCTGATGTCGCAGCAGATGACGGTTTTAGCGCCCTTGAGCTTGCAGGCCTGTGCAATGATGGTACCGATGGTGCCGGTGCCCAGAATGAACACCACATCATCCTCGCACACGCCTGCACGGCTGGTGCTGTGTTCGCCGATGGTCAGCGGCTCGATCAGAGCGGCATCCTTCCAGGGGATGCTGTCGTCGATCTTGTAGACGTAAGGCTCTTCGACGCACCAGTATTCACGCCAGCCGCCGTTGGTGCCGCTGCCGCGCACCAGAACGTGCTCGCAGACATTGCCGCGGCCATGCTTGCACTGGTAGCACTCGCCGCAGCGGATCACGTAGTCAATCACGACGTGGTCGCCCACCTTGATGTTTTTGCAGTCTGCGCCAACCTTGGTGACCAGACCAACATTCTCGTGGCCGGGGATCAGCGGGTAGCGGGAGTTGGGGTTCTCGCCCTTATAAATATGGATGTCGCTGCCGCAGACACCAGCAGCCATCATCTTGATCTGGACTTCGTTGTCCTTGGGTTCAGGGATCTCAGTCTCGCGCATCTCAAAGTGGAGCGGCTCGGTGACCCAACACTCTTTCATAACAGTAGACCTCCTTGTTGGTGATCAGTGATCTTCTTGTAAATGTTCCGTCGTCGTATCTTGTTGTAATACAAGATTCATTGGCTTTAGTATACACGACAATACAAGAAAAGCAAGAGGAAATTTGAAAAAACAGGGATTTAAGGATGATTTTCGACTAACTGCACAATTCTGAGCATGCCGTTTTGTGATACAAGACGGAAACCAATGTCAAGACAAGTGCCCGGCAGAGCATAAGAGCGGAATAGAAGGAGTATTAAAAATAAAGATACGGCAAAGAATAGTAGCTGCGGGCAGGAATTCTGACGAAACTGGACATGTATCACAGAAAAAACGGCAGGACGGATCATTTTATGGATATTTCCTATTATAAATGCCTCTTGCGGAAGATGAACTTGTTTCGGCCAAAAAACAAGTTGGGGTGTGCCAGCGGTGCCGGATCGGGCCGGAAGAGGGAAGAAAGAGGCGGCGGACGGTGGAAGCCGGCAGAAGAAAATGAAGCCAAAAAGTGAAAAACGTCAACTTGAACGGACAAAAAGCACAGGAATATGAAGAGATGTGACAACGATGAAACGTCAAAAAAGTCAAAAGTGTAACAAAAGTGGCTGAAAATCTTAAGTTTTACCTTTGAATTGTACAGATTTGCATTTTGAAACAAGTGCACTCTGCACAAAAAACATGTAACTTGTAAAAAGAATGTTGACAAGGCTTGTATTACATGCTATTATGTTGGCAACAGAAAGTCCCACGCAGGTGGGCGCCAGAAAAGTACGTGCAGACCGGCTGACACAAGCCCGGTCATGATGTTTAAGAAAATTGGAGGACAACAAGATGAAACAGTACATCAACCGCCGCGATTTCCTGAAGGCTGCTGGCGTGACCGCAGCTGCCGCTGCTCTGGCTGGCTGCGGTGTCACTTCCGGCTCCACCGCCACTGCATCCAGCACGGCTGCATCCAGCACGGCTGCATCCAGCACCGCCGCTGCCGGCAAGTACGATGATGTCAAGGCCGATGTCACCCTGACCATGAGCCACCAGATGGCTGCAAGCCACTCCATCAACAAGACTGCTGAGGAGTTCGCTCGTCTGGTCGCTGAGAAGTCCGAGGGCAAAATGAAGGTGGATGTTTACTCCGCTGCAACTCTGGGCACCGAGACCGAGAACCTGCAGGCCCTGACCAACGGCACTCTGGATCTGGCCGTGATCGCTGCCGAGTTCTATGCAAACTACGTGGACGAGGCCGGCTGCCTGTGCCTGCCCTTCGTATACAGCAGCTACGACGACTGCGCTGAGAAGCTGGCCGGTGAGGCTGGCACCACCGTTGCACAGATGATCCTGGACAAGACCAATGTCCGCATTCTGGACTACTACGTGCTGGCATTCCGTCAGATCTTTACCACCGATAAGCCTCTGAACACCGTGAACGATATGTCCGGCCTGATCATCCGCATCCCGGACTCCTCTACTTATAAAGAGACCTTCACCCAGCTGGGCGCTGCTCCCACTCCTGTGGCATGGGGCGAGACCTACACCGCACTGGATACCGGTCTGGTGTCCGCTGTGGAGAACATCCCCGAGTCCATCATGTCCGCCTCCATGCAGGAAGTGTGCAAGTACGTCAACGTTTCCAACCACATCATTGGACCCACCACCATCTCCGTTTCCGAGCAGGTGTTCCAGAAGCTGACCGAAGAGCAGCAGAACATCCTGACCGAGGCCGCTAAGGAAGCCTGCGAGTTTGGCCTGAATGCTACCAAGGACGGCAGCGATGCAAACTTCGCCGCTCTGGAAGGTGCCGGTCTGGAAGTGGTGGATACCGATGTTGACAGCCTGAAGGCAAAGATCAACTACAACGCATATGCTTGCGCAAAGACCGATGTCGGCAAGCAGATCCTGACTTCCATGGGTGTTGCTCTCTGATAGACCGTCCGTCTTTCCCTGAAAAAATGTGCGGGCAGGCCGCAAAGGGCTTGCCCGCACTTAATTGAATAAAAGGAGATGAACCCCCGCATGAAAAATGTGCGTAAAACGGTGGATAAGATCCTGAATGTGTGCATTCTGGTTCTCTTCATCGCAATGTTCGGTGTTACCACCCTGAACGTTATCATGCGTTATATCTTTAACTCGCCGCTGAGCTTTGCAGTCGAGTTTGGCCGCTACACCTTTGCAGGCATGGTCTATCTCGGCTCCATCTACGTCATGCGCGACGACGGCCACATCGGTCTGGACATCGTGGTGGATGCTCTTCCGGAGCCGCTGCACACCATCGTGAAAAAGTTCTCCCGCGTGCTGGTTCTTGCCTATCTGGCCATATTCTTCTGCATGAGCACCCGCATGGTCATGGAGAACTGGACCAACCGTTCCAGCACCATGCATCTGCCCATGTCGGTTGTGTATCTGGCCATGGTCATTGGCAGTGCCGGTATGTTCATTGAAGAGCTGCTTCTCCTGCTGGGCAAGGGCGGCAGCGAAAAATTAGATGCAGGCGACATGGGAGGTGGCATGTAATATGTGGATGATCATTGGTATCTTCTTTCTGATGCTGCTCATCGGCGTGCCTGTCGCGTTCGGTGTTGGCATCTCCTCCATGCTGTATCTGGCCCTGAATGGTAAGGATCTCGTCATCCTCACCCAGCGCATCTTCGCTGGCGGTGACTCCTTCACCCTGATGGCAATTCCGCTGTTCATCTTTGCAGGCGAGATCATGAATGCCTGCGGCGTTACCAAGCGCATCGTCGGCTTTGCAAACGAGCTGGTCGGCTTTATCCCCGGCGGTCTGGCACACGTCAACATTCTGGCATCCATGCTGTTTGCAGGCGTTTCCGGTTCCACCTCTGCCGACGTTGCTTCCATCGGCGGCATGCTGATCGGCTCCATGGACGAAGCCGGTTTCGACCGCGACTACGCCACTGCCGTAACTGCGGCATCCGCAACCATCGGTTCCATCATTCCGCCTTCCATCCTGATGGTGCTGTACAGCTCCATCACCGGCATCTCCGTTGGTAAGCTGTTCATGGCAGGCGTGATCCCCGGCATTCTGGTGGGTGTCAGTCAGATGATCTACGCTTTCATCAAGGCAAAGAAGAACCCTGCCAAGTACGACGGCGATGTGAAGGTCAAGTTCGACTTCAAGCGCATGGTCAAGTCCTTCATCAATGCTCTGCCTGCGCTGGTCATGCCTCTGATCATCATTGGCGGTATCCTGTCCGGTGTGTTCACCGCAACCGAGGCCGGCGCAATCGCCGGTGCGTACGGTCTGATCATCGGCATCTTCGTCTACAAGGAGTTCACCTTTGAGGGCGCCATCAAGACGGTCCTCAGCGCAGCCCGCACCTCCGGCATGACCATGCTCATCGTGGCAAGCACCACCGCATTTGGTTACTGCCTGGCCATCGAGAAGTTCCCCGAGCAGGTGTCCGCTCTGCTGACCGGCATCTCCACCAACCCCAACATCCTGATGCTCCTGATGATCCTTGCCATGTGCGTCATCGGCATGTTCATGGATACCACCTCTGCCGCCATCATCATGGTGCCCATCTTCTACCCCATCGCCGCAGCTGCCGGCATCGACGGCATCCACTTCGGCATGGTCATGGTGCTCACCTTCATTCTGGGCGGCATCACTCCTCCCGTTGGCGTTACCCTGTACATCGCAACCGCTGTTGCAAAAATCAAGTTCACCAATCTGCTCAAGGAAATGTGGCCATTCATCGCACTGTTCATCGCAGTGCTGTTCGCAGTTGCTTACTGCCCGGCTATCTGCCTGACCATCCCCAACATGCTGGCCTGATCTGCAGCCGGACAGCAGATGCTCATGAAAAGCTTTTTCTAAATTTTCTCCTAAATCTCCTATCTCTTGCTTTGCATTCTCCATTACTTCCCAACGATTTCCCAAAACAGAAACCATTCGTGCAGAGGTCAGGCTGCTTTCATCCCTCCCGGGTGGAAGCGGCCTGATTCTCTTTTTTTGCCAAAGACCCGGAAAGGAGCATTGTTTATGGCACAACTTGTTACCCTTGGCGAGACCATGGCCGCCTGCTCCGTCCTGCATCCGCTCGCCAGACCATCCAGCGTGAGAAGCCCTCGCACTTCCTGTAAAGGCAGATCATCGATTTTAATTGCGGCCTGCTCTTTAGACCATGGCTTCGCGTCATCCTGCCGGAGCAGTCGGTGCCGATGCCGTTCTGCTTTGTCTGCTGCGTGAACCACTTTCACTCCTGAAATGAACTGCATGAAAAATCAGAAGGCCTCATTCTATTGACTTTGCCTTTGCAGGGGAGTATACTCCATGTCACCAAGAATATTACGGCTATGACGAGAAAAAGTACCCGGAAGGAATGCTGCAGAGAGCTGCCGGTTGGTGCAAGGCAGTGCAGGGCATCCGTGGGAAGATCCTCTCCGAGCTTTCCGGCTGAATGGACGGTGTGCGCCCCAGTAAGCAGGAACGGCAGGCCCCCGTTATCACGGGCCGCGCGTTGTTGGACGTGCACTGAGTGGTCAGCGTTGTGCTGGCAATAAGAGTGGTACCGCAGAGGATATTACACGCCTTTGTCTCTTACAGACCGTAGGGGACAAGGGCGTTTTATTTTGCGGATGCTTTTGTCCCAAAGCATGTCAGAAGGAAAAGGAGAAACAATTATGAAAACACTGGAAAAAGTAAGCGACTTTGTGGGCAAGTACATGGCCGCCATCGTTATTGTGGTGGCCGCGGGTGCCCTGTTCTTCCCCGGCCCGTTCAGCGTGGTAAAGACGGCGTGGGTCAATAACCTGCTGGGCATCGTGATGTTCGGCATGGGCCTTACCCTGAAGCCGGAGGACTTCAAGGTGGTGTTCAGCCGCCCGAAGGATGTGATCGTGGGCTGCGTTGCACAGTTCACCCTCATGCCGTTTCTGGCATGGGCGCTCACGCAGGTGTTCCACCTGCCCACCGAGCTGGCCATTGGCGTGATCCTGGTTGGCACCTGCCCCGGCGGCACCTCTTCCAACGTGATGACCTACCTTTCCAAGGGCGACGTTGCACTGTCCGTTGGCATGACCGCTGTTTCCACCGTGCTGGCTCCTCTCCTCACCCCGCTGCTCACCCTGCTGTACGCTGGCCAGCGTGTTGACGTGAACCCCATGAGCATGTTCATGTCCATCGTCAAGGTGGTGCTGGTGCCCATCGCACTGGGCTTTGTGGTCAATCACTTCTTCCATAAGTTCACCGAGGAAGCCGTCCGCGTGCTGCCTCTGGTCTCCACTACCGCCATCGTGCTGATCATCTGCGCCGTGGTCTCCGCCAACAGCGCCAAGATCATGACCAGCGGTCTGCTGATCCTTGTGGTGGTCATCCTGCACAATGTGCTGGGCTACCTCACCGGCTTTGGCGTGGGCAAGCTGCTCAAGCTGGACTCCACCAAGTGCCGCGCGATCTCCATCGAGGTGGGCATGCAGAACTCCGGCCTTGCAACCAGTCTGGCCGCCGCACACTTTGCACAGTATCCGCTGGCTACCATTCCCGGCGCTGTGTTCTCCGTGTGGCATAACATTTCCGGTGCGATCCTCGCCAACTTCTTTGCCCGCACAGCAGAGAAGAAGGATTGATCTTTCATAACACAACAAAGCCCCCGGCAGGCGCGAACCTGCCGGGGGCTTTGCTGTGCCTGCGGGCCGGGCAACTGCAACAGAACCGGC
>ERZ834769.3046-NODE-3046-length-11399-cov-4.905853_pt1 | contig 11399 bp, 13 predicted proteins | sample MGYA00519690_ERZ834769 | MGnify/ENA primary metagenome ERZ834769 (study PRJEB31850, sample SAMEA3708760) | human gut metagenome | biome: human gut; feature: human-associated habitat; material: faeces | place: China | collected 2014 ... | reverse complement strand
CTTGTGCTTTTGCAATAGCGATACCCTCGCGCTGGCGTTCCAAAAGGTTGCAGCGCTCAAACTCATTGATTGCACCAATCATTGTAAGCATCAATCGTCCTGTTGGGGTGCTGGTATCGATATTCTCTTTATTACTGACAAGATGCACGCCCTTTGCCTGTAGTTGCTCCACCAGCTTCAAGAGGTCGGCAGTAGAACGCGCCAAGCGGCTGAAATCGTGAATGTAAATCGTGTCACCCTCACGCGCAAAATCAATCATTGCTTGCAGCTGCGGACGGTTCGTATCTTTTGCAGATACCTTTTCCGTAAACCACTTGTCCACATCGTACTTTTTCAGCGCTTCAATCTGGCGGGCTTCGTTTTGCTCAACAGTAGACACACGAACATAGGCGATTTTCATTTTTACGTTCTCCCTTCGCTTTCTACTATTATTATACCATAGTAAAAGTACCATAGTCTGGACTTCATTTACGTTTTGTAAAATAATTTGAAAACCAACTCTATTTTTACGTTTTTGTGGCTTTTGGCGGCGTAAAGATAGGGTATACTCTAAATTTACATCAAGAGCAAAAGAAACGGCGCTCACCTCTGTTTTAGGGGTAAGCGCCGTTTCCGTTAGCCTTGTCCTTTTTCCATTGCCCGCATCATAGCGTCTATTTCTTCTGCGGACAGCCCCATATCATCACCGTATTCATCGGCAATATCATTGACCTGCTTGTCCCACTCGCTGCCCTTGCCGCTATGGTAATCAGACTTTGTGCTTGTACTGGATTTACTCGAACTGCTACTTGAATAGGTACTCTTTGACGTTGCTGTTGATGTGGATGTTGGGGTAGAATCGCCTGTACACCCAGCAAGTGCAACAGCCAATATAGCCGTACCTATCACTAACATTACATTTACCTTTTTCATGTTTAACACTCCTTTTTAGCCAAACAACATACCAAAAAGACCCAATACCAAAAGCAGAACAGCACCAACAGCAATCAAAGTTCCACAGCCCTCTGCCGTTTGCTGGCCTCCAAACATAAGGCAACATACAATCAAAATTAGCAGGAATACAACCATTTTATAGTCTCCTCATAAATTCGGGAAGTAATACCATCTGCAATTTGAGCAAAGGTAATGGTCTACGCCGTCTTTCGTTACACAGTAGGTTGCTGCGGTTTTCTTTTTACACGTTTCGCACTTATACCCGTCACTGGCTGATACAGCACGTACACTGTCCTCTTTTGCACCGCAGGCGGCCATCGCAAACGCGATTGTCAGTGCTAACACAATACCTAATACCTTTTTCATTTTAACGCTCCTTTTCTTATGATGTACTTATTACTTCATCGAACCCGTCACGTTCAATCTTCACCCAACTGGTAAGCTGTTCAAGCGCTTTATTGATATGTTCCAGTTCGTCACTTGTGTATTCGTAATCTGTTGAATATTTTATAGCGTAGTAAGTCAGCCCAAACATATCCACCGCATCATCAAAAATATATCCTACTGGAATATTCGTGTTTTTCCTTGTTGCTTCAACCTTTTCAATTACCATCAGGGCTTCATTGTTTGCAGAATCCAGACTGCTGCCTGTATCAAAATTGTAAGTTGTCATCTTGTAATCAATCCACGCCATTCCCATTGTATCATTTCTGATAGCATCGTTAAACGACATATTGCTTACAATAATATCTTGACCGCTCTTAATGCTTGCCAAGCGTTGGAACACTATCCAAGACATTGCCGCATCATAAAGTTTCTTTTCTTGCGCGGTTAATCCGCTTGCTAAATTGGACATTGTAAAGGCGGTTTCTTTATACAGATAGTTTCCGCCTTCATCTTCTACAACAAGGTCACCCCTCACATTGCGCATATTCTTTCCAAATACTTTTTGCACATCTTGCGGCTGCGTCTCTGCCAGTGGAACCGTCACTTCTACTTTATAGTCACCAAAAGGGAGCGCCACGCCGTTATTTGAGAACGGCCCTGCTACAGCCTTTCCATCGACAATCTGTAATGAATCATCTGCTTTGTAGTTTGTATTATAGCCTGTATCGTCTGAATTCCCTGCTCCAACTAAACTTACGATTATGTTCGTCTCATCGGGCAAGTTTGTTTCAACTGTTACATAGGCAAGATTATCACTTTCAATCTGTGCGGTAATCTCCATTTCAGCATCAATTTTTTCTTCTAAGACACCACTGCTTATTACACCATAGGCCGCAACTACAGCAACAATCAATAGCCCCACTATCAAAATAAGCACCTTATTTCGACTTTTGCTCGTGGGAGAATCCATAACCAACACTTCACTTTCTTTTTTTGAATTTCTGCATAGAATCTATCCTCATTATACAGTTCCTTTTGCGCATTGTCAATAAATCTATACATATATAGATAATTATATATCACTTGTCGCATAGTAAAGTTATCATTGGAAGGAAGTGATAGCTTGATTTCTGACAACATCAAAAGGCTGCGTGAAAACATGGGGCTTTCACAGGCTGCGCTGGCCCGCAAATTAGGCGTAACACGTGCCAGTGTAAACGCATGGGAAATGGAGTTATCCTCTCCCACAGCGGCCTATCTCGTGGAAATGGCGCGGCTATTCCACACTACTACAGACGATATATTAGGGCTAAGCCAAGAGGAACAAATTAGCTTACGCGGCATGAACGACCAAGAAAAACGCCTTGTTTATGATTTAGTGGAATATATCAATAGTCAAAAGAACACATAAAGAAAGGGGGCGCATTGCTGCGTCCCCTTTCCTCTATCATTCACTTTATAATAAATCATGCTGCGGGCTTTTCCTCTTTTTCTACATTGCTCGTAGGCATTTGTACCGCATTACTTGCTGCTTTCTTGCTTTCTACATACTTTTTGTAGCCTACGCTGTAATTTTCCATGAACCACTGACGGATTTTGCCCATATTATACGTTCTGACGGTGCGACCATTCTTGTTGATGTGCGTTTCCTTGTTCTCGCGCATCTCTTTGAGTTTTGCGGCACCATCGGTCAATCCGTTCACCTCAAAGTAGGTCTGCATCTGGTTTACAGTAATGTGGTTGTACTTATCTTCGCGCTTACCGAAAGTCTCAATCGTTGCCGTGGGGTTATCCCGCTTAGCTGCCAGCAGGGTTTTATAAGCCTTAGAGCCAACCTTGCGGGTCTGCGGCAAGTAGTTAGCTTCAACCTTGATGGTGTTGCTGACGAAATCGAACCAAATCTTCTGCTGAGCCATAATAAACCTCTTTCTTCCACTGTATGCCGTGGACGCTGTTTGTGTGGGAGTTTTTGTGTTTTTGTTTTATCTCCCTTCGATGTTTATATTATAGCATAGCCCGCCTTATAGGTACATTTATAATCCTATCAAGTTTCAAAAGCAGCCTATACTATATATAGTTTTGTCGTTATACCGCTATATGTTACCACAAAAATCAACGACCCCCGGCGGTTTATTTTTTATCCGCCGGGGGTCATGTGTTTTATATATTATTGTTGCAATGAAATCCCATATATAGGGGGGATATATTAGAGGATTCTACGCATCTACCCTATATCAAAAGTACACCACTAGACCAGCGCCGCACACTAGGGCAGGCATTAGGGCAATTTTAAGCAACTTCAATGCAAGTGGGCAGTGTAACCACGTCATAGTTTTTTGTGCCTATGCGCGTAGTAGAGACCGTACAGCCGCACTCTATAAGGGCTTTCTTTAGCGTAGTCCACCCTGTTTTATGCCCTTGCTTATCCTTTAGTCCAACAATCGTCACAAACTCCTTCTTCTTTGGCACATCAAGAGGAACACCAATATAAGGTTGAATCGCCTTATCCAGCAAATTCACCTCTCTTGACGCTTGATCAAGAACATAAAAGCACTCTATATCATTACGGATACGCCCTCTCGCCTGTACCTATGTACTGTACTTTTCTGAGTACACAACCACATTTTCAACAGGCGTTTTGATATTGATGGACGTTTCCATGCTTTTGTTAATCAGTAGCACGTCAAGACCATCGGGAAATTTTTGCTCTTTTATGATAATATCCCTCAACTTCAACTGTTCCTCACTGAGCGGATAATCTTTATTGTTCATGCTCCACACCGCGCCACACTTTAAGCTGTTCTATTCACAGGCGGTCATAAATCGCTTTATATCTCGTATGTGTGTCGCATAGAACAGTGTCTTTTCTCCCTTTGGCAAACTGCGTATAACCGCGTCTACATTGCCGTAATGGACTGTTCTATGCTCTGTATAGTGTCGCACATTTTCTGCAACACAAATGTCATTAAACGGCATATCTGCCCATTCCCGCCAACCTGGCGCGTCCTCTGGCGTTGCACTGATACCTACGGTCATTATATCTTTATTACGCGCCGCACAAAGTAGGGCTTTCATTGCTGCAAGGTTTAGGCTGTTTTCTTCCAGCATGATTTCTATTGACTTACTACTGAATAACGGGTACGCATTCCATAGCTGTTGTCTGTCTGCTGGTATAGGCCAATAGATATTATGAAACTCGTCTGCAATAATCAAACGAAAGTTCTTAGCAAAATCTACGTTTCTTTTTATCAATGAACCAAACTTCGCATAAGTAATTACAACGACTTTATTCTTCTCACAATCAACAAAAGCAAAGTTCTGATTCTTGTCTATCATTTCATCATAGCCGCGTGCCTTATCTGGATATGATTGTATAATACCATCTCTGCCGTTGATAGTATCAATCAAATACAGCACTTTATGAAGTGGCGGATTTTCACCCAGCACCTTACTAGGCAGAACATTGACGGCGTAATAACTTTTACCACTTCCACACGGCGCTTTAATCACATTGAATTTATCCGTTTGCAATTCTCCCCGAATTGCATCGGACAAGTACAACATACTTGCTCTTTTGTTGGCTGTTTCTTGAATATTCTATGTTTTATTAGGCATTTTTTATCCTTTCTCATAAAAATCTACGTTCATTACTATTTACATCGTAGTTTTTTATGTATACACGAAATTTTAACGCCTAATCGTGAAAATTTATGCACTGCGTGCATAAATTTTTACATTAGGCTATCAAGATATTCTTTATCTTAATTTCTATAAACATTATATCATAACACCGTTCTTTTTTCAATAAATTGTCTCCGAAATTTTGTTTTGTTCGATTAATTAATGCGTCAATCTTTCAGATTGCCGCACCTTTCCGCGCATAGAAAAAGTCAGCCAGAATTTTCAACAACTGGCTGACTATCTGTTTACCTATTGATAGAATTTTCTAAGATATTGTAGAATCTGCCTAGTATTTTACAGCCGCATTAAAGGACTGTGCTTATTTCCCTCTTGAAGTATTGAATCGTCTTTCATGCCGCGCAAATAGCGCTGCGTGATGGCTATATTCTCATGGCCCATCAAGCGGCTAAGGGTATAGAGGTCAATCCCATCTTTCAACTGTAGCTGTGCAAAAGTATGGCGGCAAGTGTGCGGACTGGCGCGTACCGACCTATCTACCTTTGCTGCTCTTGACGCATTACGCACGATTTTAGCAACGGCTTCATGGGTCAACTTCTTCCCTGTCTTGCTCAAAAACGTGTACCCCTGCGGCGGCAATTTGCCCGCAAAATAGCTTTCTCTTGCCCTCTGGTATCGTATCATACACTTGGACAGAAACGGCGATTTAGGCACTACACGCTCTTTATCGCCCTTGCCGTGAATCAGCATATAATCCTCGCGCACTTTATCATCTGTAAGGCTCATTAGTTCCGCACAGCGTATACCAGAATCAAATAGCGCGGCGAGTATCGCCCGATTGCGCACCGAAAGATAATCCGCGCCGCTATAATAGTCCAGCATCTTTTTAATGTCTGTTAGCGTGAAGGTGTTAATAATAACACGCGGCTCTTTTACATTCTTTACTTTTGCAAGGGGCGATTCGTCTATATATTCTTCTTCCACGCAGTAGTTGAAAAAGCTGCGGTAGGCTTTCAGCAAGTCATTGATATAGGCGGGTTTCCTCTTGTCCTTTTCCTTTAGGATAATAAAATTCTTGATATGAATGGGCCGCACTTTCTCTACCTCTTGAACATCACACACTTCATCAAGGTAGCGATTCCAGTAAAGAATTTGTTTACGGTAGTTGTCTATTGTTTTCTCAGACAAGCGGCGCACTTTGCAGCTAAAAACATATTCGGTGCAAGCATCAGCGAGTAACATTAAAAAAGCCCCTTTCAACTGCCATACAGCAGCCAAAAGGGGCTTAAATCGTACTATAACATCTATCGTAGTTGAACTACGATTTTTCTCAACAATTGTCGCAGCAAAACTGAGTTTTGCGCGGCGCGGCGGTTAAGCAACGCGGCCAACTGTTGATTGGATGTCTATTTTAGTGCGATACTTCGCAGAAATCTTTCGACTACAGCTCGGCGAAGTACTTAATGGTGCGGACCATCTGAGAGGTGTAGGAGTTCTCGTTGTCGTACCAAGAAACGACCTGAACCTGATAGGTGCCCCGTCAATTATTATCGCTGTATAGCTGTTTTTTCGTTCTTTTGGTGGCTGTATGCTTTCTTTTTTCGTAGAGAAATTTCACAACAATTGTCGTAGTTGGGAAACTTCTTTATTTCTTTATTTAGGTGTTGACCTTCGTAGCAGGATTCTTGCTTTTTCTACCCTCTTTCTATTGCTTTATTGCGGCTTTCCAGCCTGTTTTATATACTCCCTCTAACGCCGCTGCGCGGCGCTGAGAGGGGCTGTAACGGTTTATGCGGTGGTATGCTGACGAATCAGTTTATCAAGCGTAGGGCGCGAAATTCCAAGCGTTTTTGCAAGCTGTGCCTTGTTCAACTCGCGGTTCAAATAGCGCTGATACTGTGCGGCAAAATCGTCCGCTTTGACCTCTTTGCGGCCTTTGAACTTGCCTTGTGCTTTTGCAATAGCGATACCCTCGCGCTGGGCGTTGACCCGGAGACGGCCTCCAAGGACGCCTGCAAGGTCGAGCACGACCTGAGCGAGGAGACCTACAGCAAGATGATCGCCTTTGCGGAAAAGGCGGAAAAAGAGCTGTAATTTGCCGATTACGAAAAGGAACGCCCCGAAGGCATGACGCTTTCGGGGTGTTTGTAATTTTGGGAAATACATCGTAGGGGCGGGTTCCATGTCCGCCCATGGGGCTTTACGGTTGCCGTAACGTTGGCCGGCGGAGCGGGGGGCACCCCGCCCTACACCAACGATACCGTTGGCAATGTCCACTTATATGCCAAAAGGGGCGAACCTTGGGTTCGCCCCTTTACGCATCTTACAAAATCAATACAGCGGCTTGCACTCCGGCTCCTGCGCGGGCTCGGTCGGCTCGGCTGCGGGGGCAGCGGCGGGCTGACGGCGCGCGGCGGCGACCTCCTGATGGAAGGTCACGGGGTTCGCGTGGTAGCGCTTCTCGATCTCAGCGTCGTAGCCGATCATCGCATCGGGATAGGTGCTCTGCATCTGGCGCAGAATCTCCTGCGCCTCGTCCTCGTTCTTGACGGAGATGTCATGGCAGGCGTTCTTTTCGGTCGCGCCATAGACGCGCACCATCATCTCCTTGCCAACGGTCAGGATTCCGTAGGCCTTGTGGCGCACGGTGTACTGGTACGCCCAGACCACGTCGTCACCGGCCAGCACCCAGGAATCGCGGCCGTGGACGTACATCAGCCAGCTGCGGCTCATGCGCACCTTGCCGTCCTGCATCGTGTCCTCGTAGAAACGGTCGAGCGCCTGCTCGGTGCCTTCCGGGTCAGCGGTGGCAGCGATATAGCGGCGGATCTGCTTCTGGAAGCCGCCCGTCAGGGAGCGGACGACAAACCAAATCAGCAGTGCCAGCACCAGCAGCATCACAATGCCCATGAAGCCCAGCACAAAGGTATCGCTGCCGTCGATCTCGTCATCGGTCAGCACCAGCGGCAGGAAGGTGCAGCCGTCCTCCAGACCGATGTCGTCATAGCTGAAACCGGCGTCGATGAAGTAGTCCTCCCACAACTGCTTGGTCTCATCGTCCATCCGCTTCAGGGTGCCGCGCACGGTCACGTAAGAGCCGTCCCACTCGTAGCTGCCATCCTCGTCGTCCAGCATGCGCGCGGTGTCGTCAACGACCGCCTCGGCGTCGTCGATTTTGGACGCGGGCACTTCCAGACCGATGTAAATGGTTGCATCCGGCGTGTTGATGGGCATAATGTACTCACGCGCGGAGACTTCATCGCGCTTGCCGCTCTCGCTGCTGACGGTTTCGGCGTAGTAGTCGATCAGGGTATCGACGTCCATCGTGATATATTGTCCCTGCAGGGAGAGGATGTCCTCGTGGTCGTCCAGCGGCTCAAAGTAGGCGGGGCCGGCCAGCATCTTGACGATGCCGGGGCCAAACACCACGCCGAGGGCGGCCGTGACGATGCCCAGCACGATGATGCACCACAAATTGCCGAGCAGGGTTTTCTTTTTCAGGGATTCCAGCATTTTGTTTCCTCCATTCTTTTTGTTAGGGTTCACAATAAGGGTAACAGTTTGTTCATATATTGTCAACCGGTTACGCATGTTTGCGCAAAAAATCTTTGGGTGTTGCTTCCTAAAGCCGGTCATACACAGCGCGCAAAAAAACGCCCCTTCCGGTCAAACCGAAAGGGGCGGGGTTCAGCTATTTAATTCGCAGTCAAGCTACTCGCAGATTACAGCTCAGCGAAGTACTTAATGGTGCGGACCATCTGAGAGGTGTAGGAGTTCTCGTTGTCGTACCAAGAAACGACCTGAACCTGATAGGTGCCCCGTCAATTATTATCGCTGTATAGCTGTTTTTTCGTTCTTTTGGTGGCTGTATGCTTTCTTTTTTCGTAGAGAAATTTCACAACAATTGTCGTAGTTGGGAAACTTCTTTATTTCTTTATTTAGGTGTTGACCTTCGTAGCAGGATTCTTGCTTTTTCTACCCTCTTTCTATTGCTTTATTGCGGCTTTCCAGCCTGTTTTATATACTCCCTCTAACGCCGCTGCGCGGCGCTGAGAGGGGCTGTAACGGTTTATGCGGTGGTATGCTGACGAATCAGTTTATCAAGCGTAGGGCGCGAAATTCCAAGCGTTTTTGCAAGCTGTGCCTTGTTCAACTCGCGGTTCAAATAGCGCTGATACTGTGCGGCAAAATCGTCCGCTTTGACCTCTTTGCGGCCTTTGAACTTGCCTTGTGCTTTTGCAATAGCGATACCCTCGCGCTGGGCGTTGACCCGGAGACGGCCTCCAAGGACGCCTGCAAGGTCGAGCACGACCTGAGCGAGGAGACCTACAGCAAGATGATCGCCTTTGCGGAAAAGGCGGAAAAAGAGCTGTAATTTGCCGATTACGAAAAGGAACGCCCCGAAGGCATGACGCTTTCGGGGTGTTTGTAATTTTGGGAAATACATCGTAGGGGCGGGTTCCATGTCCGCCCATGGGGCTTTACGGTTGCCGTAACGTTGGCCGGCGGAGCGGGGGGCACCCCGCCCTACACCAACGATACCGTTGGCAATGTCCACTTATATGCCAAAAGGGGCGAACCTTGGGTTCGCCCCTTTACGCATCTTACAAAATCAATACAGCGGCTTGCACTCCGGCTCCTGCGCGGGCTCGGTCGGCTCGGCTGCGGGGGCAGCGGCGGGCTGACGGCGCGCGGCGGCGACCTCCTGATGGAAGGTCACGGGGTTCGCGTGGTAGCGCTTCTCGATCTCAGCGTCGTAGCCGATCATCGCATCGGGATAGGTGCTCTGCATCTGGCGCAGAATCTCCTGCGCCTCGTCCTCGTTCTTGACGGAGATGTCATGGCAGGCGTTCTTTTCGGTCGCGCCATAGACGCGCACCATCATCTCCTTGCCAACGGTCAGGATTCCGTAGGCCTTGTGGCGCACGGTGTACTGGTACGCCCAGACCACGTCGTCACCGGCCAGCACCCAGGAATCGCGGCCGTGGACGTACATCAGCCAGCTGCGGCTCATGCGCACCTTGCCGTCCTGCATCGTGTCCTCGTAGAAACGGTCGAGCGCCTGCTCGGTGCCTTCCGGGTCAGCGGTGGCAGCGATATAGCGGCGGATCTGCTTCTGGAAGCCGCCCGTCAGGGAGCGGACGACAAACCAAATCAGCAGTGCCAGCACCAGCAGCATCACAATGCCCATGAAGCCCAGCACAAAGGTATCGCTGCCGTCGATCTCGTCATCGGTCAGCACCAGCGGCAGGAAGGTGCAGCCGTCCTCCAGACCGATGTCGTCATAGCTGAAACCGGCGTCGATGAAGTAGTCCTCCCACAACTGCTTGGTCTCATCGTCCATCCGCTTCAGGGTGCCGCGCACGGTCACGTAAGAGCCGTCCCACTCGTAGCTGCCATCCTCGTCGTCCAGCATGCGCGCGGTGTCGTCAACGACCGCCTCGGCGTCGTCGATTTTGGACGCGGGCACTTCCAGACCGATGTAAATGGTTGCATCCGGCGTGTTGATGGGCATAATGTACTCACGCGCGGAGACTTCATCGCGCTTGCCGCTCTCGCTGCTGACGGTTTCGGCGTAGTAGTCGATCAGGGTATCGACGTCCATCGTGATATATTGTCCCTGCAGGGAGAGGATGTCCTCGTGGTCGTCCAGCGGCTCAAAGTAGGCGGGGCCGGCCAGCATCTTGACGATGCCGGGGCCAAACACCACGCCGAGGGCGGCCGTGACGATGCCCAGCACGATGATGCACCACAAATTGCCGAGCAGGGTTTTCTTTTTCAGGGATTCCAGCATTTTGTTTCCTCCATTCTTTTTGTTAGGGTTCACAATAAGGGTAACAGTTTGTTCATATATTGTCAACCGATTGCGCATGTTTGCGCAAGAATTTTGATAAATTAATATACTTGCCCTTCCTCTTCGCTCACCGTCGGCGTGGACAATAAATTTTCTGTCTTTTCTTGATTCTTGTTCTCCGCATTTTCCTCGCTGGTCGCGTTTTGTGCGGTGCTTTCTTCCGCGGCGTTTTGCTTGTTTAACTCGTCCATGTTTTTCTCCTCCCCGTTGTCAGATGCAACAGTTTCCGATTTCTATTCTAGATAAATTTTATCTAAAAGTCAATAGACAAATTCTATCTAGCATATCCTTTTACTAAAAAGGAAGGCAGGTAGATACATCATGGAAAACCGCGTCCGGGAACTACGCGAGGACAACGACTACACACAGCAATACGTCGCCGATAAAATCGGCATCACGCAGCGCAAATACAGTTACATCGAAACCGGCACACAGCAGCTTACCGCTGAAATCCTCGTTGCACTTTCCACACTTTACAACGTCAGTGTGGATTATCTGCTCAAGCAGACGGACACGCCGCAGCGTTACCCCGCGCCCCACCGCCGCAAATAAAACAAAACCCCGCCCCTTCCGGTCAAACCGGAAG
>ERZ834769.3034-NODE-3034-length-11433-cov-3.164440_pt1 | contig 11433 bp, 10 predicted proteins | sample MGYA00519690_ERZ834769 | MGnify/ENA primary metagenome ERZ834769 (study PRJEB31850, sample SAMEA3708760) | human gut metagenome | biome: human gut; feature: human-associated habitat; material: faeces | place: China | collected 2014 ... | reverse complement strand
CCGTCTCTCGCACCAAGAATAAGCAATACCCATTTGGGTATTGCTTATTTTTATTGTTTCTTTGCTGAAGAGACAACATCAAAACGCCCTCGGCTTAGGTGACCGAGGGCGTTTCATAATGCGCTGTGTACCGGTAATAGGATACCCATGACACAATTGTATTTTAACTTTTACATTCTGTTTTGTCAATATTTAATTTAAATTACTTGATGTGTAATCTTTGTTTAAGACCCTCAACATCAGGATTTTCAGCTTTTTTCGACTTCCGACAGGTCAATATAAAAAGAAGCCGACACAAATAGAAAAATGCTTGCTGTCCATTGAGCGACACACCTGCGTAGTTCTTGTTTTGATCTATAATTTTAGAATAAATAATATCTAAAATCAAAAAAATATTTTATTGTATTTATTATTGACAAATGTATATCGTTCTGCTATAATACATAGCGTTGACGCGAGAGTGGCGGAATCGGCAGACGCGCACGTTTGAGGGGCGTGTGGGGCGACTCGTACGGGTTCAAGTCCCGTCTCTCGCACCAAGAATAAGCAATACCCATTTGGGTATTGCTTATTTTTATTATTTCTTTGCTGAAGAGACAACATCAAAACGCCCTCGGCAAGGTGACCGAGGGCGTTTCATAATGCACTGTGTACTGGTAATAGGATACCCGTGACACAATTGTATTTTAACTTATACATTCCGTTTTGTCAATATTTATTTTAAATTACTTGATGTGCAATTTTTGTTTTAAGCCCCTCAACATCAGGATTTTCAAGTTTTGGGCATAAAAATAGCACCTTACATAATGTAAAGTCCTTAATCTTTTTGCTTTTTATAAAATTCTTTCAATTTTTCTTTATCAATTTGATTGTTTGATTTACCAAATTCTTTTGCTTGCTTTAGCAATTTTTCTACATCAAAATCATCATCAAACCAATCATCTGATTTTGAAACCATATATTTCACCTTTTTCTAACAACATTTTGCAAAACTTATTTATTAAATCAATATCTTTTTCAACATTCAAATTAGGATATTTGTTTTTAAACTTATCAATTTCATTTACAATAAATTCATTATATCCATCAATATCGCTTTCAACAATTTTCAAGATTATAGAACTACTATAACCATTATTTCCTATCGCCTCAAGCCCCAACATATTTTGCTTTTTAAGAAATTGATTAAGTCACCCGGACTTAGACAACCACTAATAGTTATTTTATCATTTTTCTTATTTCTTTTCAATAGACCTTTAGGCTTTTGAACTACAAACTTCTTTTTCCAATCTCTGTATGTCATATCAGCAGGAACATAGTATGTTTTGCCGTCCTCGTTTTTTGCAGCTCTCATTGAGCCGGTATCAAAAATTCATATAAAGTCAAACAGCAAAACACTCCCAATATAAATCGGGAGTGTTTTTTTAGTAAGAAACAATTACGCTTTGAATTTAGATTTGAATACCACAAGAAGTATAATATCAATTACGAATAAAAACAGTGAAACTATACCGAGAAAGTTTGCTTTTTTTATTCTGTCTTTGTTCAAATTTGAAAGAGGGAATTTTTTGCTTTTAAATATTGTGCCAACCACTATTCCCATTACGCCGAATGCAGGGCATACGCCAACAGTTAGCACACCCAAAGTTGCCATTATAAAAGCAAAACGGCATAATCTGTCAATAACATCAGGGTTTTTATCATCATTATTTTTAATAACATCTTTATTTTCCATAACTTTTCCTTTCATTACTTAGATATAATACCATATTTAATATTTATACGCTCGATTTTTTTTATAAATGTTTCACCGAAGAAATATAAAAACAGAGCGGTTACACCTGCAAAAACCAAATTAAAAGGAACACCTGAAGCATAAATTGCAACTATTCCTTTAAAAGTCATATTACTGTTAAAATAAAGTACAGAGGACAAATCAACTATCAACCCATACAAAATAAGCACTGATAAAAAGCCTACAACCGAAAGTGAAATTTTGGTCGGCTTGATATAGTCAAACACAAGACCGAAACACAAGCCTACACTTGCCATTGCAACCATTTGAAATGGGGTCCAAGCACCCTGACCAAAAATAAAATTTGAAACAAACATTGAAAGTGCGCCGATTAAATATCCCCTTTTAGCGCCCAAAACAGCACCGCTGACACCGACTACTGCAGCAATTGGTTTGACTTGAGGAACCAAATAAAACACAGCCCTGCTGACAACTGCAAGAGCAGTAAGCGAAGCCATAAGGGTTATATCTTTAGAAGTATGCTCACTTTTTTCAAATGATGAAAAAAACGGCAGCATTGAAACAATAATAATTAAAACACTTACCAAATAATAATTAGTGTTACTGAAAAAAATCTGCCACAGCACCACAAACACTATTATAAGCACAGTTAAAAAAGGATATATCTTTTTCATACAATATCCCCCATTGACACTGCCGACTCCAAATATCTTTTAGTAATTCTTCTTACTTGTGTGGTATAAAAGTTAAGACTTGAAAAAACTTCACGCCTACTGCCTGCTTTTGATATAATTGCATCACTTAAAAACGAAACATAATCTGCAACATCGCCGACAAAATCCAAATCGTGAGAAACCATTATAATTGATTTACCTTGATTTTTCAAATCAGCGAGTAATTTTTTTACTTCAAGTTTAGAAAATTCATCAAATGCCTTTGTAGGTTCATCCAAAAGAAAAATATCGGCATCTTGTTCTAAAAGAATACCAAACGCAAGTTTTTGTGCCTGCCCACCGCTTAAATCAAAAGGGTGCTGATTTAAACATTCGGCAATGCCGAGTTTTGCTGCCGTATCTACACTTATTTCTTCTTTTACAGTATCTTTAGTAAAAAGGTATTTTACATTTTGCGGCATATAGGCGCATTTGCCATAAAGCTTTACTTTGCCGGAATACTGCTTTTTAATTTGTGCAATAATTTTAAGCAAAGTTGTTTTACCGCTTGCGTTTGAACCGATTATGCAATTGATTTTAGATTTATACGCTTTAAAATTCAAACGGGATAAAATATCTTTATCATTTTTTGAATACGCAAACGATACATTTTTTAAAATAACGCTCGGCTTTTCGTCTTCATTATCAGCAAGCACATCTTTTTGCTTTAATCTGCCTGCAAGATTAACTGCTGTTTTTACATTTAGCGGCCTTTCATCAAAAATGCGTGTGCAAATCGGAAAGTAATACAATAATTCTTCATTAAATTTAACATTATCAGGCTTGTCATTGCAAATTATTTTTCCGTCTTCAAGTATAATAAGTTTATCGCAATAATCAATAAAGTCTTCACTTGAATGGGATACAATAACAATCGTAACTCCAAGTTCTTCGTTAATCCTTTTTAATAACGAAGAAACAGTTATTACAGATTTAGGGTCAAGCTGGGAAAGAGGTTCATCAAGAAGAAGTGCCTGCGTATCATAAATCATTGCCGAAGCAATACACACGGTTGCTTTTTCACCGCCCGAAAGCTCATCAATCTTTTTATCAAGAATATTATTCAGATTAAAAAACGAAGCGGTTTCCCCTATTTTCACGGTAATTTCATCATTTGAAAGGCCTTGATTTTCAAGCGCGAATGCAAGCTCACCCCTAACATTTTCGCATACAAATGAAGTTTCAGGATTTTGCCCTACAAAGCCTATCGGCTCACAGTTTACATCAATATCACCGCTAATATCACCTACGGGTGATATTTCTTTTTTTAAAAGGCGCAGTAATGTTGATTTTCCGCTTCCGCTTTTACCCATTATTAAAACAAATTCGCCCTGTTTAATATTCAAATCAACATTATCAAGTGCTTTTTTACTTGACTGAGGATATGTAAATGTTAAATTTTTTGTTTCAAAATATGCCATTTTATACCCTCCAAAATATTTATAATTACCGGAATAAACATAAACACCGCAAAAACGGTAAAATCAAGCGAAGAAAAAGAAATCATCTTTATTTCAGGGTCAAATATAAATTCGGATGCATTAAAAATATTCATTATAACTTCACAACCTGCCAAAGCAATAATAAATATCATTAAAATTAAATCTAAACTGCAAAATCTGTATTTGGAATATGGCTTTCTTGAACTGTTAAAATTTCTTGCACGCATTGTATCTGAAATCTCTATACTTTCTTCAAGAGTCATAGAAACAAGCGAAGAAAAATTATCAAGACTTTTCTTAAATTTGCTTTGCCCCAAATCTATATTCATTCTTGCGTCATTTATTTCCTGTGCATTTTTTCTAAGCCTTGGAATAAACGAAAAAGTCATAGTTAATACAAGTGTTAAATTAGGTGCAAGCTTTGAAAAGACAGACATAAATTTATCACTGCTCATTACAATTGAGTAATTTGAAAGCCATAAAATCACGCTTGAAAACATAACACCCTGGCACAATCCGTAAAAAAATCCTTCAAGTGTAAAATGTTTATTAGCCAGGGAAAAAAGAACATCCACGCCATAAGAAGTGAATACCATATTAAACAGAGCAACAAGCAGAGTAAAAGGCAAGAGGAAAGTTACAAAAGTCAAAACTGCTTTTTTACCCTGAAGCATAAAGTTATAAATTAAGCCCGCAAGCAGTGACACCGATAAAAAGAAAGGATTAAAATTTAAAAGTATAAGAATAACAGCAAAAACAAAAAAGAGAAAGCACACTTTTGGATTAAAACTTGAAAATTTATCCATAACGCTTCCCCCTTTTAATCAGTATTCAATACCTTTTCTTGCACCAATACCCAAATCATACGGATGTTTAACTTTTTCCATATGAGTTATATAATCAGCCTTTTCAAAAAATTTGTCAATTTTTTTATGGCCTGTTATAATTACTTCTTTATCTTTCAAACAGTTTAATAAATCTAACGAATCATTAAGTGAAACAAAAGTATCAATTACATCAAGAAATTCATCAAGAATAATAATATCACAAGTTGAATTTTTGATATATGAGACCGCACTGTCGACCCAAGCTTGATACTCTTTGCCGGGGTTAAACGGTAAAATTTCAGGTGATTTAAAAATATCAAACGGTAAAACATCTAATTCGCTTGATTTATTATTTTTCAAAAATTGAACAAGAAGTACATTTTTGCCTGCACCTTTTGCACGCATACCCTGCCCCAAAGCCGAAGTAGTTTTACCTTTACCGTATCCGAAATATATTTGAATCATCTGATTCTGACCTCTTCTTTAGTTTTAAACGAATATCCGTATCCGTCAAGAATATGCATCTTTTTGAGTGCTAATTCGCATCCCTTCGATACGCAAAGATTTGCCCTTACCGGAATGGTAACATCAAGATTAAGTGTTTGAGAAATAAGCTTATCAAGCCCAAAAAGCTGTGACATACCGCCTGTTAAAATTACACTTGAATTTGATATATCAGCAACAAGCTGTGGTGAAGTACGCTCAAACATAGACTTTGCAACCGTCATAATTTGGTCAAGTAATTCGCTGAAACATTCGCAAATTTCATTGCCTGTAATTTCCACGGTTTTAGGCAAACCGGAAAGAACATTTCTGCCCTTCGCACTCATTGTAACATCAGTATCACGCATAACAGCCGAACCGATGGTTTTTTTAATATTTTCAGCAGTTCTTAGCCCTACAAAAAGACCATGTTTATCTTTAAGATACTTAACAATAGCTTCATCAAAATCATCGCCGCCGATTTTTACGGTTTCGTTTTGGCTCATAGCACCCTGACTTATAACTGCCATATCTGTTGAACCCGCACCAATATCAATAACAAACACACCCGTTGGGTTAATCGGGTCGACACCTGCACCAAAAGCGGCACAAATCGGCTGTTCAAGCAAGCAGACGGAGCGCGCACCGGCAGAAATCAAAACAGAAATAAGTGTTCTTCTTTCAACATCGGTGCTGTCTGATGAAACACTTGCAACTATTCTCGGCTTAAAAATATTCTTTTTAAGCACTTTATTCATAAAATATTCAACCATTTGCTGTGCAAGCTCATAGTTGCTGACATTACCGTTTTTTATCGGCTGAATAACGCTTACACCGACCGGCTCTCTACCCTCAAGGTAATATGCACGCTTGCCGGCATAAAGCATTTCGCCCTTATTGCAATCGTATGCAACATAGGCAGGCTCGCTTAAAACAACACCTTTGCCTACAACGGAAATAACTATTGAATTTGTACCTAAATCTATTCCCAAATCATATCCAAACATAATTTACATTCCTAAATATTTAAAACTTTTATATAATGTTACTTTAAAATATCAATATTGTCAACAGATAAAAAATGAACAAGTGCGCTGTACCGTCTGCTTTTTTTATCATTATCAACCATCGCTTTAATTGAAGTTTCGTTTCCAACAATTATCAATAAATTTCTTGCACGGGTTAAAGCTGTATAAAACAGATTTCTGTATGAAAGCTTCGGCGGAGTTGAAACAGTCGGCAAAACCACAGCCGAAAACTCACTGCCCTGACTTTTATGCACGGTCATTGCGTATGCAAGCTCGATTTCTTTTACATTTTCAAAGCTGTACATTGCTTCCTTATCATCAAATTTAACATTTATAATATCATTAGCCTTATCAATACAAGTTAAAATACCTATATCCCCATTGAAAACACCCGTACCGTTTTCACCGTCTTTAAACCAAGGAACATCGTAATTATTTTTAATTTGCATTACCTTATCGCCTTCACGCAAAGTATAGCCTTTATATCTCACTTCATTTTTTTCATATGACGGCGGGTTAAGCTTCGCTTGTAAAAGCGCATTTATATTTTCAGTTCCCACTTCGCCTTTTCTGCTCGGGCAAAGAACCTGTATATCCTTAACACTGTCAAATCCATAGCCTATCGGTATTCTTTTAGTCACCAAATCCACAATTTTTCTTGAAGCGATATATTTTGAATTTTCACGAAGCAAGAAAAAATCAGAATCCGGGCTGTTATCAAACACAGGCATTTCACCGTTAACTACCTTGTGAGCATTTGATACAATTTTGCTTTTCATAGCCTGGCGAAAAATTTTATCAAGACTTACTACACCTATAAGGTTACTTTTTATTAAATCTGCAAGTACATTGCCTGCACCGACGGGCGGCAATTGGTTTTTATCCCCAACCATTATCAGCCTGCAAGAAAGCGGCAAAGCATCAAGCAGTGCCGAAAAAACAGTAACATCAACCATTGATAATTCATCAACTATTACAGCGTCACATTCAAGCGGATTTTTAAGATTATGCGCAAAACTCGGCTCGTCAGCTCCGTCTTTAAATTCAACTTCCAAAAGCCTGTGTATAGTTTTAGCTTCTTTACCGGTAAGCTCCGTCATTCTCTTAGCGGCTCTTCCCGTCGGTGCGGCAAGTGCAACATCAAGCCCTCTGTTTTCCATAAGGGTAATTATACCCTTTACTGTTGTGGTTTTACCTGTACCAGGGCCGCCTGTTAATATCAGCAAGCCTTTATTAACAGCAATTTCAATTGCCTGCCTTTGCTTTTCATCAAAAACAATATCGTTTGCTTTTTCAAAAGTGTCTATTTCGGCAGGCGAAATTTCTTTAGGGGTCGGCGGATATTCAATCATAACTTTTATACGCTGAGCTATTGAAGACTCAGCTTCGTATATTTCAGGCAAAAATAAAAAAGGTTTATCGTTAATATTTTCTTCAACAAGCTGTTTTGCATCAATAGCATTATCAATTGCAATTTCAGCTTCATCCTCGCTGCATTCAAGTAAAAGCATTGCAGGTTTGATTACACTGTATCTCGGCAGGCAGGTATGCCCATTATAAAGATTATGCCTAACTATATATGTAACACCGGCCTGGCATCTGCAATCAAACGGCGGTTCTTCATCCAAATTCATCGCAATTTCGTCTGCCCTAGCAAAATCAATTGAATTAACTACCGAAACAAGAGCATACGGATTTTCCTTTGCTATATCAAGCGAATCACCCTTGAACACATTATAAATATCATAAGCTTCCTGCTGATTAAAACCGAGTTCGGATAACCCGTTCATAACATCTCTTGCAGAAAACTGCATTTTAAAATCACGATTTATTTGCTTTGCCTTTGTTCTTGATATACCTTTAATTTCAGCAAGCCTTTCAGGCTCATTTTCGATTACATTAAATGTGTTAGAACCGAATTTTTCAATTATTTTAGTTGCTGTTGCTTCACCTATACCTTTAATAATACCGCTTGCAAGAAAGCGATGCATTCCCGATGCATCCGACGGCCTTGTATGAGTCAGACGAACAGATTTAAACTGCCTGCCAAAGTTTGGATGCATAGTCCATTCACCTTGAAACACAATTTGCTCACCTACTGCTATATCGCCTAAAATGCCGACAACAGTTTCAAATTCATTTTCATCTGTTTTAACTTCGGTTACAGCGTAACCGTTAGCGTCATTTCTATAAGTAATATTTTCAACGGTACCTGTTAAATTTTCAAGTTCGTCTGCCATATTATTCTCCGTTTACTTAAGTTTAGCTATTGTAACACCGTTTTCACCCTCACCGTATCTGCCAAGCCTGTATTCAGCCACATTAGGATGAGTTTTAAGATAATCGCCTACCGCAGTTCTAAGCACACCTGTACCTTTACCGTGGATAATTCTGATTTCTTCAATATTATTCAAAACACATCTGTCAATAAAAAGTCCGAGTTCTCCGATTGCTTCATCAACAGTTTCACCGCGCATATCAATTTCTGTTTTAACATCTTTATCTGCACGCGATGATGTGCGATACAAATTATTCTGTGTTTTAACCGGCTTTTTCTTTGGCTTATCAATAATCATAATATCCGAAAGCTTAACACGGGTTTTGAGAAGCCCTGATTTAACAAAAACATTATTATTTTTGAATTCAACAACTTCACCTTCGCCTATACCTTTAATTACCACTCTGTCACCTGCAACGGGATTTCGCGGCAATTTATAATCATAATCCCAATTATCTGCAAGTTCATTAGGATTTATAAGGTCATCCATTTCGCCCATTTGGGCCTTAACCGCTCTTCTTGTTTTGCGGGCAATTTCAGTAGCATTTGACGAAGTTTGTTCTTTTTTCAATTTTTCAAGTTCAAGCAAAAATTCACTTGATTTACGCTTTGCAGAGTCAATAAGCTTTTGCGCTTCTCGCTTTGCTTTATCAATTTCACGGGCTTTTAAAGTTTCAATTTTATCTTTATCCGACTGTGCTTTTTCCTCTATTCTCTTTGCTTTTTGAGTCATTTCCTCGGCAATTTTTCGTTCTTCTTCCAAAGCGTGACGCGATGCTTCAAGTTTTTCAAGCACTGCTTCAAAATCACGGTTATCCGAACCAACTATTGCTTTTGCACTGTCAATTACCGATTGCTCCATGCCGAGATGAGCCAAAATTGCAAATGCATTTGACCTGCCGGGAACACCGATTAAAAGTTTATATGTCGGGCGAAGCGTTTCAATATCAAACTCGCAACATCCGTTTGTTACACCCGGGGTATCAAGCGCATAAGCTTTAAGTTCGGCATAATGTGTAGTTGCCACAACGGATGCACCCTTTTCTCTTAAAGCTTCAATAACCGAAACAGCAAGTGCCGCACCTTCAACCGGGTCAGTTCCCGCACCGAGTTCATCAATAAGAATAAGCGACTTGTCGTCAGCCTTTTTCATAATATCAATAATATTAACCATATGTGATGAAAAAGTTGAAAGCGACTGCGCAATGCTCTGCTCATCACCAATATCAACAAGTATGTTGTTATACACCGAAACTCGTGACATATCTGATACAGGAATAAGCATACCGCACATAACCATAAGAGTTAAAAGGCCAAGCGTTTTAAGTGACACGGTTTTACCACCTGTATTAGGGCCGGTAATAACAAGCGTATCATACTCATCCCCGATAGCAATATCTGTTGCAACAACTTTTTTAGGGTCAATAAGCGGATGGCGTGCTTTTTTTAAGTAAGTAATTCCCTCATTATTAAGTATCGGCTTTGTTGCTTTCATTTTGTAAGCAAGATGTGCTTTTGCAAAAATAAGATTAAGCCTGATTGCACTTTCATACGAATGTTTAATCGACTCGGCAAAATCACCTGCTTCTGCCGAAAGTTCATAAAGAATACGCATAATTTCATCGCGTTCTTTACCTTGAAGTACTTTTATATCATTATTTGCATCAACTACCGATGCCGGCTCAATAAATACGGTAGCGCCCGTTGATGATGTATCGTGAACAAGGCCCGGTACATTGCCCCTGCATTCCGCTTTTACAGGAACAACGAAACGCCCGTTTCTTTGGGTTATAATGGCTTCCTGCAAAAACTGCTGATAATGTGAAGAATGAATCAATGAATCAAGTTTTTCCCTGATTGAATTTTCTTTAGACCTGATTTTTTTTCTAATATCATAAAGTGTTTCCGAAGCTTTATCGGCAATTTCTTCTTCACTTATAATGCAGGAAAAAATCTTGGCTTCCAAATATTTATTAGCCGTAATTCCTTCAAAAAAGAAATCAAGAGAAGTTTTAACCCCGCTCGAATGACCGTGCCATTCATCAAGAGTACGAAGTCCCCTGAGGCAATAAGCAATATCAAGCAGTTCCTTAGGGTTAAGCGAACCGCCCGCAGAAGCTCTGTGAAGAGGATTATTTACATTTTTCAAACCTGAAAATGACGGTCCGCCAAAACGAGCCAAAAGCGAAAATGCATCTTCCGTTTGCTGTAAAAGAAGTTCAACTTCGCTAATATCACTGCTCGGTTTCAATCCCCTTGCCAAATCCTTGGCATCATCACACGAACATTCACCGGCAAGCTTGTCAAGAATCAGGTCAAGTTCAAGTGTTTTATAATTTTTATCCATAAGTATATACCTTTAAAATTTAACTGATTTATAAAATTCTAATGTCGGCAATCTTTTTTGAATTCGAGATAATACATACTGCTCACTTATTTTAGATAAAATTTCTAAATTTTCACTGCTTAATGAAAATGAAAATATTTTTTTAGGTTCAGTAAGGCAAATAAATCTAACTGCCGTAATTACATTTTTAGGGCAGGTAATCGCTCCTATTTTATGGCAATTTGCACAGTAAACGCAACCGTCAAGTGTATCAAAATACATAATATCGCTTTCATATGTACCGCAATTTGCGCAAGCCAAAATATTCGGCATATAGCCCGACAGTGACATAAGGCGAAATTCAACAACGGATTTTATTTGCACAATGCTTTTTTCGCCCTTGCAAAGCAGATGAAGTGAATTTAATATAATACTCAACATTTCCTCTTCAGGCTGCCCCTCATTTGCAAGTTCATAAGCAAGCTGTGCAAAATACTGTGCCACCGCAAGCTTTTCAATATCACTTCGTAAATCAAAAAACATTTCTATTACAGTGGCATTATCTACCACATTTGCATCT
>ERZ834769.3009-NODE-3009-length-11508-cov-28.690474_pt1 | contig 11508 bp, 9 predicted proteins | sample MGYA00519690_ERZ834769 | MGnify/ENA primary metagenome ERZ834769 (study PRJEB31850, sample SAMEA3708760) | human gut metagenome | biome: human gut; feature: human-associated habitat; material: faeces | place: China | collected 2014 ... | reverse complement strand
CGGGTGAGAAGCCCGGACAGTCCCGCTGCTGTAAGCGTCTTATTGCGGCAAGCACTATGGTCACTGACATTTTTTCGGGAAGACCGCTTGCCATGAGTTGTGCATCTGTCAGAAAATGAGATGACGGATGCGGGGAGGATGCAAGTCAGAAGACCTGCCGTTGCCATCAGAAGATAAACCTACACCGTGAGTGGACTGTAGGAAGAGAAAGGATTCTGATGATTCTATTCAACCCCGTGGGATGGGTTCAGGATGGAAACACAGATAATAATATAAAAGATAGAATGAATGAAGGCATTGAGAAAATTTTGTCTCGGTGGCTTGCTACTGTTGTATGCACAAGTGGGGATGGGGCAAGATTCCATTCGTATCGAGCACTTGCAGGAAGTAAAAGTGAATGCTCGGCAGCGCTGGATACTTACGAGCACATCGCCTCTCCAGCTTTTGGACAAGGGGGATATGTTGAGGCTTGGTGTTACGGATATGGCCGATGCCTTGCACCGAATGCCAGGCATCAATCTGCGCGACTATGGTGGAGCAGGAGGAATGAAGACGGTAGCTGTGCGTGGATTCGGAGCGGGACATACGGGCGTGAGTTACGATGGTGTGCTGCTCAGCGAATGTCAGGGCGGCGAAATTGATGTGTCCCGTTATTCGCTCGACCAAGTGCAGACATTGCGACTCACCATTGGTGACAACGACGACATTTTCATCTCGGCTCGGCAAGCCTCGGTGGCAGCTTTGCTCGCCATCGAGACCATGAGCGAGATTCCCATCGACAAGCAGCCTCACCTCTCTACTCAGTTGCAGGTGGGATCCTTCGGATATGTCTCGCCTTATCTGCGCTATGTACAGAGGTTGTCAGATAGGTTCACCCTCCAGGCGATGGGTGAATATATCTATGCCGAAAACGACTATCCCTTCCTCTTGCACAACGGTAAATATACCACCCATGAGCGACGAACCAACAGCAGGATGAACTCGGGGCATGGCGAACTGAATATGCATTGGATGATGGGCAGGCGCGCCGATGGCATGAGCCGGAGCCAATTGTGGGCAAAGATCTACTATTATGACAACGACCGACAGTTGCCAGGTATCGTGAGATATTACACCGATGTAACAGCCGAGCAGTTGCACGACCGCAACGCCTTTGCTCAGGCAAGATGGCAAGCCAGAAGTCTCGATGATCATTGGATGCTGAAGGTGCAAGCCAAGATGAACTGGGCGAGTTCCGCCTATCAGGACACGCTCGTGGCTAATCGGCGCAATGATGCCACCTACTGGCAGAGGGAATATTATACTTCGGCAGCACTGATGTGGATTCCGAGGGATGGCTGGGCGGTAGATTACTCTGCCGACTGGATGATGAACTCGCTCAACAGCACCCTCGCCACCGACCTGCGCCCTCATCGACATGGCATCCTGCAGTCGCTTTCTGCCCGATATGCGAAGGGAAGATGGGTAGCTCTTGCCAGAATGCTGGCTTCAGTTTACCTCAACAGCTTGGGGCGCAAGATAGAGACTCTGCCAGGCAGCTCCAATCCTGCCAAAGCAGGACAGGCAGCCAAGGATGCACGCCGGCTTTCGCCATCGCTTTCGCTTTCTTATCGGCTTCTGGGGAATGGTACTGCCAGCGATGAGCTCTATCTCAGGGCTTCGTACAAGGACATCTTCAGAGTACCTACTTTCAACGAGAACTATTTCTTCCATTATGGAAGTTCTGATCTGAAGCCTGAGAAAACCCGACAGTTGAATGTCGGGCTTACGTGGAAAAAAACTTCTTCAGGAGGTGGGGGGAACGGCGAATCCTTACGTTACAAGGAATGGAATGTTCAAGCAACGCTGGACGGCTACTGCAATCGGGTGACCGACAAGATTGTGGGCGTTCCTTACAATATGTTCGTTTGGCGTACTGTGAACATGGCACGGGTTGATGTCGTTGGCGTGGATGCCTCCTTGCGTAGCACCTGGCAGTTGGCTCCGGGGCAGCAACTCTCGCTGCAAGGATCGTATAGCTACCAGCATGTGGTGAACCATACCGACCGCTCGTCCAGATATTATGGCAATCAGATAGCCTACATCCCTCTACACTCGGGCAGTATGGCATTGGGGTGGGAGAATCCCTGGGTGAATGTCTCGCTCCATGGACAAGGAATGAGCAAGCGATGGGCCAACAATGAGCACTATGACGGCACCGAAGTGGACGGCTACTGGGACATGGGGCTTACGCTCTATCGGCAGCTCGACGACCTACGCCTCTGTGGCAAACCTCTTAGAGGTGTGAAGGTTAGGATGGATGTGAAGAACCTGCTGTCGGAGCAGTATGAACTTGTGGGGCATTATCCGATGCCTCGCCGCAGCTGGATGTTCAGCATCGGGTATAACTTCTAGATAGTAACAAATTAGATTCAAATATAAACAGAAAAAGAAAATGAAAAAGTATTTATTAGGTTTGGCGGTGCTCTTGATGGGCACTGCAGTGATGACATCATGCGATCCTGCCAAAGACTATCCTGAGACTTATCTTAAGGTGTACAGCACGGGCGCTTATGTCGTGAATTCAGGTAACATGTATAACAAGATTGAGAGCTCTCTCACAGCTATCGACTATGCTTCAAGCACAGCCACACAGAACGTATTCAAGACTGCTAACGGTCGTACGCTCGGTAATACTGCCAACGACGGCATCGTATATGGCAACAAGATTTATCTTGCCGTAGATCAGAGTAACACCATCGAGGTAATCGACAAGAAAACCAAGCAGAGCATCAAGCAGATTAAGACTACAGACCTGCTGGGCAAAGCCGAGGGTGCTGAGCCTCGCCATATCATCGCAGATGGTGGCAAGGTATATTTCACCACATTCGGTGGCTATGTAGCAGCCGTGGACACCACAAGTTTTGCTCTTCAAAAGAAATGGCAGGTGGGCAGCTATCCTGAGGGGTTGGTCATCGGTAATGGCAATCTCTACGTGGCTAACAGTAACTATGGTGCTGGTGGTGGAAACATCTCTTGCATCAATCTTTCCAACGACAATGTAGAGACAAAGAATATCGAGGGCGTGAACAATCCTACCGGCATCTATTATGCATCTAATGTTTTGTATGTTCTCGACAACCAGTATTATGATGCTTCTTATAATGCTTATGGCGAGAATTCCCTGCGCACCGTGGATTTCGCCCAGAGCAAGTCACAGAAGGTGGCAGAGGGCAACTATGCTGTATGCGTAACCCCTGTTGCTACAACAACACGCGATGTGGAGGTGGTTCGTCCTCATTTCTTCGTGCTCAATGCACCTTATGGCGGAACTCCTAGCGTGAGTATGCTCGTAGCAGGAAGTACGCAAGCACAGGCGATGACGCTCTCAGAGATGCCTGTGAGCCCATGTGGTATCTTCGCCGACCCATTGAATGGTCATATCTTCGTGCTCTCTTATAAAATGGGCGATAGTGGCTATGCCGACTATAATGGTAACGGCTATGTAATGGAGTATGACAGCACTGGTAAGAAGCTGCATGAGTATGAGACTGGTGTAGGTTCTTGCGCTATGTTCTTTGACTCTGCCTACAAGACTGCATACGCAGAATAAGATGTCGCGAGACAGATGATTATATAATTCATCCAATCCATGGGGAAGTGTCGTTTCGGTGCTTCCCCTTGTTATTTCCTGCCTAATGTAAAAAATAACTAAAAAACGATGCTTTTCAGAATAAAAGTTGTATATTTGCATTGACAAAATCAAATAGAGGCATTTTGTGATGCTTTTTTCATCTTTTAAAAGAAAGGAATAATATGGATGCAACCTATATAGACCTTACCATCCGCCTCTCGCTTGCGCTGGTTCTGGGAGGAGCGATAGGAATAGAGCGAGAATACCGTGCCAAGGAGGCTGGTTTCCGCACCCACTTCCTCGTGGCATTGGGAAGTGCGCTTTTCTGTGTGGTTTCGCAGTTTGGATTCGGAGTGGATCTGAAGGATTCCTCGCGTGTGGCGGCACAGGTGGTTTCGGGCATCGGATTCCTGGGTGCCGGAACGATTATCTTCCAGAAGAATGTGGTGAGAGGATTGACTACTGCTGCTGGCTTGTGGGTGACGGCAGCCATCGGATTGGCGTGCGGAACCGGTATGTATGTTGCGGCGGCTCTTACCACGGCGATGGTGCTGCTCGGACTGGAGGTGCTGAACTATTGGATTCCGTCGTTGGGAACCACTACCATCGAGTTGAATTTCTCAGCCCCGTCTCGTGAGAGCGTGAAGGAATTTATCAGGCAACTCAAGCAGAAGGGAATGGAGGTACATTCCTACGAGCTGAAGGAGCGCCGCTTATCCAAGGAGGAATTTTTTGAGGCGAATATCGAAGTGAAGGCGAAGAAGGATTTCCATACCCTGGAGATTCTTGACCTGATGAACGATTTCTCAGATGTCACGATTTCGACGATCAAATAGGTTAGGAGGAATTCCTCGATAAAATAGGAGGAAAAAAGTGAAGGAGCCAAGAACATTTGTCTTAGCTCCTTCACTTTTTTTATGATGCTTTTTAGAAAATCCTAGCCAGATAGTCGTAGTGTTCGCCTTCAGCCACGAGTTCACCATGCAGACCGCAGGTTTCGGCGATGGATTTCAGTAATGGGAAATCCACGTAGAGCCAGTCGAAGTGGTCGCCCTTTACATCCTTGTAGATCATCTGATAATCTACTTCTCCGTAATAGGCTCCGTTCAGATTGATGTCGAAGCTGCCATCCTCATTCTCGTAGATGTATTTCAGGTCAGAGGAATCGATGAGAATCTGACCGCCCGGATTCAATAACGCTTTCAGGCGCTGGAAGAGGGCAGGGAGATGTTCTATTTTCCCGGCAATTCCCGTTCCGTTCATCAGGAGGAGAATCGTATCGAAACCGCCTTCAAACTGCTCCTGATGCCCTTCGGAATGATTTCCACTGCTCAGATGCGGATCGAAGAGATTGATGCATTCCGCATCCTTCACTCCTCTCAACTTCATCGCTTCGCAACTCAAAGGCGAAATATCAATCGCCTTCACCGTAAAGCCCTTCTCTTGCAGGGCGAGCGTATGGCAACCGCTGCCGGCGCCAATATCCAGCACCCGACCCTTGGCAAGCTGCAAGGCCTTCTGTTCCAGCATCGGCATTTCCCGGGTGCTTCTGAAGAGATGGGTTACTGGCATTTCGTCCTCCTCAAACATCGAAGAGAGCACTCTCAGTCGGGCTGCCTTCCCATGCTGCTGGAAGTCGAGAATGGCTGCGCCCATCGGGTCTTTATCTGCTGATAATATTTCTGTATTCATTTTTCTTTCTATCTGTTTTATCTTAAGTTTATTGAATTCTTCTGCAAAAATACAATAAAGTTTTGATAAAACAGATATATTTCTGAAAAAACTAATCAGATTTTTATTCGTATCTGATTGCCTCGATAGGGTCGAGTCTTGCTGCCTTCTTGGCTGGATACCATCCGAAGAACACGCCCGTAAAGGTACATACGGCGAAACTCATGATGATGCTCCAAGGCTCTATCTGAGTGGCTATGTGCAGGAAGGCATTCAGACTCAGCGACAGACTCACTCCCAGAATCACTCCGATGATTCCACCGGTCACAGAGAGCAGAATCGCCTCGATGAGGAACTGGTTCAGAATGTCAATTCCCCTGGCTCCCACACTCATGCGGAGACCGATTTCGCGGGTTCGCTCGGTAACGGAAACGTACATGATGTTCATGATTCCAATACCGCCCACCAGCAGGGAGATTCCTGCCACACTGCCCAGAAGAATGGTGATGGTGGACATGGTGGAATTCATCATGCTGGAGATTTCCTCCTGCGAACGGATGTTGAAATCATCCTCATCAGCCTCGGTGGTGGCAGTAGCGTCCTTCAGCTTATGGTTGCGACGGAGGATTTCTGAAATCTGATCCTGAGCCGGCTGCGAAGCTTCCTCGGTAATGGCAGAACATACGATTCCGCCCAGATAGGTCTGTGCCAGGATTCGCTTCATCACGGTGGTGTATGGGGCGAGCACGAGGTCATCCTGGTCCATACCCATCGAGTTGTAACCCTTCTTCTGAAGCACACCTATCACACGGAACGGGATGCTGTTGAAACGTACTACCTTGCCGATTGGGTCGCTGCCGTCGGGGAAGAGATAATCCACTACGGTCTGACCGAGAATGCAGACCTTGGCAGCTGCCTTGATGTCGGTATCGGTAAACATTTCTCCATCTGCCACCTTCAGCTGGCGGATACTCAGGTAATCCTGGTTCACGCCATAGATGGAACTCTGCGTATTGTTGTTGCCGTAGATCCACTGTCCTGAACTGTTTACGGTAGGCGAAATGGCACTGATGTAATTACAATCCTCCTTGATGCTCTGGTAGTCGGTCTGCTTCAGGGTCTCCATCGATGAAGCATCCTGTCGCACACCGCCTCTCATGTCGGCACCCGGCGAAATCATAATCATATTGCTACCCATCTCGGCGATGTTCGCCTTGATGCTCGCCTTACTTCCCTGTCCGATGGCAAGCATCGTAATCACGGCAGCAATACCGATGATGATGCCCAGGGCTGTGAGGAAGGAGCGCATCTTGTTGGCTGCTATCGCTCGAAGGGCTATCTTTAAAAGATTCTGATAATTCATATTCTATACTGTTATTCGTCCGTATTGGCTGGCAGAGCGGCAAGGCCTTCTGCAGCCGAAAGGATGTTGTCATTATAGGTGTCGCTGATGATATGTCCGTCGCGCAATTCGATGTTGCGACTGGAATACTTGGCGATATCCGGGTTGTGGGTTACGAAGATGATGGTTCTGCCCTCAGCGTAGAGTTTCTGGAAGAGAACCAGAATCTCGAAGCTGGTTCTTGTGTCCAGGTTACCCGTTGCCTCGTCGGCGAGAATCACGGCAGGATTGTTCACCAGCGCACGGGCGATGGCTACACGCTGCATCTGTCCACCCGACATCTGATTGCTCTTATGATAGAGTCTCTCGCCCAATCCTACAGCTTTCAGAGCTTCGATGGCACGCTGCTTGCGCTCTTCTGCGCTGATGGCAGGATTGTACATCAGCGGCAGCTCTACATTCTCTACGCTCGTGGTCTTCGGCAGGAGATTGTAGTTCTGGAAGATGAAGCCAATCTTGCGGTTGCGCAGGATGGCTCTGTCGTTGCGGCTCATCTTGCGCACGCTCACGCCATCCAGGTAATATTCACCCTTGGAAGGGGTATCGAGACAACCCAGCTGGTTGAGCAGGGTTGATTTGCCGGAACCCGACTTACCCATAATGGTAACGAACTCGCCCTCGTAGATCTTGAAGCTTACGCCCTTCAGAGCGTGGACGGTTTCATCACCCACAAGAAAGTCGCGACGCACATTGTCGAGCTCTATCACGACCTTTTTATTCTCGTTGTTATTTGATGTTTCAGACATATTTATTCTTTATTATATATGGAAGTTAGAGAAGTTAAGGGAAGTTATCACTCCCTACGGTCGTTCGGGAAGTTAAGGGACAATAGTTTTTTTCGTAAACGTAGGGCATTTGTCCCTTTCACTTCTCTTCACTTCCCTTTCACTTCCCTTTCACTCTATTTCTTCTTTCCTCTAGGCCCCGGACCGCTGATCAGTCCCTGACTCTGCTCCTGGGGGTCCTCTTCTTCCGGAACATTCACCACGATTTCAGTAACAATCTTATCGCCCTGCTTCAATCCCTTGGTGATTTCTGTATTGATGCCGTCACTCTGTCCGATGGTTACAGGATGAGCAGTGAGGGTGTTGCCATTCAATGTCCAGACCTTGTTCTTGCCCTTGCAGTCCACGATTTTCATATCCTTGCCCACGGTTTCCTTGGTAGGGGTAAAGCGGAGAGCCTTGTTGGCTACGGCGAGCACGCCGCTATGCTCCTGAGTGTAGATGGTAACGTTGGCAGTAAGACCCGGCTTCAATTTCAAATCAGCATTTGGCGCAGAAATCACAACCTCATAAGTTACTACGTTATTGGTAGTTGTAGCTTCCAGGCGCACCTGCTTTACGGTTCCTTCAAAGGTGTCATCAGGATAAGCATCTACGGTGAAAGTTACACGGTTGCCTTCCTTTACGCCGCCGATATCAGCCTCGTCCACATTGGCTACTACCTGCATGTTGGTCAGGTCCTTGGCAATGGTGAAGAGCTCTGGGGTGTTGAAACTTGCAGCCACGGTCTGACCCTCCTCTACACTCTTCGAAATCACGGTTCCGTCGATAGGAGAAGTGATGGTAGCATAGCCGAGGTTGGTCTGCGCTTTCTGTACGTTTTCCTTGGAAGAGGCAACCTGCTCCTTAGCCTGGCGATAGGTGAGGAGGGCATTCTCGTATTCATCGGCGCTGACAAGTCCCTTCTTGTAAAGGGTTTTGTAGCGCTCCATATTGGCTGCCTGATAGTTCAGGCTGCTCTGTGCGCTGGCTAGGTTTGCCTTCGCGGTATTCAGTTCGCTCAAGAGATTGGTCTTGTCGAGTTCTGCGATGACTTGTCCCTTCTTTACCTGGGAGTTGTAGTCCACATAGAGTTTGTTGACGATACCACTCACCTGTGTACCCACGGTTACAGAGGTCACCGCCTCGATGGTACCCGTAGCGGTTACGCTGTTCTGCAAGGTTTTCAGCGCCACTTTTTCCTCCTTGAAGTTAATATCTTCCTCCTTTTTTCCGCCCGACATCGCCCATGCCGCCACGGCAACGATTACTATCACCACGACAGCAATCCAGATTTTGCTAATACTCAACTTTTTCATTTATATTCAGATTAATTTAATTCGAAATAATAAAACTTTTTCTTTTCTTCATCGGAACACGCTGAGTTAACGGAACATTCTTGCTCCTCGGATTACGCACGGAATTAAAACGGATTTGGCCTTACGGCCATTGGGCTAGCGCGCTGTAGCGTTCCAACTTTAGGGGGTATCGCCACGACCGTAAGGTCGAGTTTCCGTTTAAAATCCGTGCGTAATCCGAGGAAGGCGGTTAAGGTTCCGTTTATTCCGTGTAATCCGATGAATAATGACACACCCTCTTAATTAAATATGTCCTTCCTTATAGAACTTCAACATATTGATATTGAGGATGGCGAGGTATTTTGCCTGAAGCTCGTTCTGCTTCGCCTTGAGCAGGTTATCCTTTCCTGTTCTTAGCTCAACGATATTCTTCAATCCCAGCTTAAACTGCTCGCTCAGCAGATCGTAACTGGTCTGGGCACTCTCGCTGCTAACCTTTGCCGCCTTAAACTGGCTTTGGTTGGTGGTAGCCTGCAACCAGTAGTTCTCAATGGTAGAGTAGAGCTGGGTCTGCTGGTTCTTCAGGTCGAGCTGGATGCTTTCGCGCTGAATCAATGCCTTGTTCACCTGAGTCTTGGTAGAACGGTTTTCAAACAGCGGAATGCTCACTCCTACGCCGCCTCCAACGCTGAAGTTGGTCTTCAACTGCTTGGCAAGACCATTGCTGTTCATGGAAGTATTGCTGGTGGAGAAACCGCCGTTGGCGCTGATGGTAGGCAGCTTGCCCGCCTTCGCAATCTTGATGTTCAAGTCGTTTTGAGCCAACTGGTTCTTGATGGTCTTGAACTCCGGACGGTTTTCGAGAGCCGCAGCATAGACTTCGTTCATTGCCGGAACAGCCACGAGAGCCATCTCATCGGTGGTATTCGGAATCTCGATGTCAAAAGCTTCATCGCTTGTAATCTGAAGCAGTTCCTTCAACTGTCGCTTGTAGTTCTTCACATTGCTTTCAGCCTGCACGATGTTGAATTCATCCTGAACTCTCTGAGCGGTGAGCTGTGCCAGGTCTGCCTGACTCATTTTTCCAATCTTCACCATCTCCTTGCCACGTTCTTCGTTCTGCTGGCTCGAGAGATAGCTCTCCTTGTTTACCTGGATAGCCTCCGTGGAGTAGAGGATCTGCACGTAGAGCTGTGCAATTTGTTCCTGCAGCTTGATAGCCTGAGTGGCAGAATCAAGATCGGCAGCCTCTTCAGCAAGTTTATTCAGCTTGATCTGGTTATGGTTCTTGTTTCCGTTCCAGATGGTATAGTTTCCCGCTACAGAATAACTTCCGTTGTAATATACTTTGTCCACACTTGCTCTTGAGAAACCGTCTCCGCTGATTCCGCTAGCCACCCACGGCGTATAGTTCACGCTTTGGTTGGTGCTGGCACTGAGCGAAGGAAGCAATGCCGCTTTCGACTGTAGATAATCTTCTTGGGCGCTTGCCTTGGTAAGTTGCGTCTTCTGAAGAGAAATGTTGTTGGCAAGCGCATAGTCGATACAGTCTTTCAGCGACCATTGTCTGGCTTGCGTTGCTAATGGTGCCGCCACAAGGAGCAGAGCAGCCATCGCGTTTTTTACTTTTCCGTTCATAATCTTTTTCTGTTTTCTTTTTACCTGTTTTATTTATTTCAGAAACGTTATTAATCTGATTACATTTAGACGGAAAAGTTTATCTAAAAGTTTCAATTTTAACAATTCTTGTGATATTTGTGAAAAAGTGGAAAGGAAGAGAAAAGAACGGGAAGAAAATAAAAAAATCCGTGAATGGGAATGATTCCTATCCACGGATTCTTATGGAGTAATATTCATCAATCTGATTGTCTGCTGTTTCTCAATATTTCTCCTACCTTTTGCTTTTCGCTGTCGAAGCTGAATAGCTGATAGATGATAATGGCATTCTGTGGGTCCACGATATGCGGAGCCATCATTCTGAGGGCTTTCAGCTGTTCGTCATCAAATGGAAATATCTTCATGATGCGGGCTACTTGGTTGCAGGAATAGTAACAACCGAGGCTTGCCACTTCTATCAGGTCGAACTTGTTGTCATCGAAGCTTGCCTTTTTCACCTTATTATATAATATGTTGAAAGAGGCATCATCGAGACAATAGCCGTAGTTCATCTCGATGCATGGATGATTGGCTCTATCTTTTTTCCCCTTAGCCGAAGCCGAGAGGCATACGGCAAACATCAATATGGTTGTAACGATGAGTGCCATTACTTCATTTCTTTTCATAAGCGATACTGTTTTTGAAAGTTATAATCTTGAGCCCCTTTTAAAAAGAGTGCTCGGTCATTATCTTGTTTACGCCTGCAAAAGTACTACTTTCTTCCGAAAAGAAACGAGAAGGATTCCCTAAAGTAGAAGGGGGAATCCCTATTCCTGATTAGGGTGAAAGGTTACGACCTCAAGAGTGAAAGGTTACGACCTCAAGGGCGAAAAAGATACCGCTAAAGAGCAAAGGATACCACCTCGGTATGGTACATTTGACGAAAAGATACCACCTCAGCATGGTACATTTGGCGAAAAGATACCACCTCGGCATGGTACATTTGGCGAAAAGATACCACCTCAAGGAGAAATGTACCATGCTTACCATGGTACATTTCATGAAAGGTACCAAGCTTTTTGGTGAAAGGCACCAAGGTAAACCAACAAAGAGGGTGTGTCATAAACCTGTGACATGCCCTCTTTTGTGTAATTTATGGCATAA
>ERZ834769.2998-NODE-2998-length-11548-cov-5.788828_pt1 | contig 11548 bp, 5 predicted proteins | sample MGYA00519690_ERZ834769 | MGnify/ENA primary metagenome ERZ834769 (study PRJEB31850, sample SAMEA3708760) | human gut metagenome | biome: human gut; feature: human-associated habitat; material: faeces | place: China | collected 2014 ... | reverse complement strand
AGCACGAGCAGCACCCGGACAACCCCATCCTGTTCCCGTCGCCCCGCACAGGCGGTTACTGGAGTCCGGATGCCGTGTCAAGGATCAACCGGAAGCTGCTGAAAAACGCGGGCATCGAGGAGCATGTGCGCTTCCATGACCTCAGACACACATTCGCAACGATGGCAATCTCCAGCGGCGTGGATGTGAAAACCCTGTCCAGTATGCTGGGCCACTTCAGCGCAGGGTTCACACTGGACACCTATACGCACATCACCAACGATATGCAGAGAGGTGCGGCTGAGAAGATCGGCGGCTTTATGGAATCGGTCACGGCAACCACCACCTCGGAGCCTCCCGACCCGCCGGAGGAAAGCCGGTGCAAGGTGATCCCGTTTGAGAAGGTGGGCTAAAGCTAAAATGCAGGGACTCCTCCTTGAGAAGTCCCTGCAATCCTTAATTGATCATAGATTTATTTTGCTTGTAAAACCATTCATACAAAGTAGACTCTCTCTTCTCACTGCCGAGAAAAGCAATCAACTTATTGAACGCGGCAAAAATCAAGGCGGCTCCGGCAGATACAAATGTCCAAACAGCCATAAATACTTCAACAGACTGTAGTTTTACGGGGAGGATACTTAAGAGCCAGGAATAGACTGGGGATATCTCAAATGCATAGATACAAATCCCCGCTATGAGTCCAATACCTGCCAAAAGATATAATATCCACCCGAAATTGCTCAATTTTCTGAACTTGTTTACCTTATCTGCTGCCTGTTTCTTCGAAAGAGTAACCAATGTTCTTTCCCGCTCCGCCTCTGCACTTATTCGTGCACATTCCTCAATTTGCTCTTTTGAATCACTGGCCATGTTTGACAACTGTTGACGCATTTCGTCCCGCATCTCATTAATCTGTTGTGCAGTTTTTCCGTAGAATTCTTCCAGGACCTTGTCAAAAGCACGATCTGTATTTGCATCATAGTCTTCGGCGGTTTCAAAAGAATACTGTGCCTTGTTCTGCGTAATTTCAACAATAATCTGTTCCTTGATTTCTGTTTGACTCGTTTTTGAATTTATGTTCCTCAATAGCTGAATAGGATCGATTGAGTTACTATCTACGATGTGCTGACGTTGTGTTAGGAACAGGCAGAATGACTTGTAGTCATCATCTGTTCGTCCAGTGAAACGCAGAATAATTGAGAGCCATACACTTGGGAGGACAACAATAGGGACGCCAGGAAATGCGTTGTCAGTCCAACCGATTAACAGTTGGTCGGCGGATACAATGAAATCATTTGTTTTCCAAATGCTCGTGCCTGTCCCTTTTCGCCAGGCAAGGGTATCCATTATATTAGTAATATCAGTTTCGGCAGAAGCAGTGGAAGTGTATCTCCATCTTCGCTTATTATTTTTATACTCCTTAAGGCTTGTAGTATATTCTGAAAAAGGCTTTGATAATGGACCAACCTTATAGGCGCTTGATTCTTTGATTTTCAACTGACGTAAAGTGTCCTGTACGAGATCAAACAGATAACGGTTAAATGAGATGTAATCCCCATACTTATTTCCTGACGTAAGGCACCATTCATAATATATCTTGTAAAAGTCATTAATCTCCATGGAGGGATTAATTGACTCAAGCATGCTGCTGCTTACCGGCATTGATGAGCCGGCAATTCCTCGGATGAACTCCACTTGGGATGTAATTACACGATAGACCTCATCTAACGTTGAGCTTGTGCAGTAGAGTTCGATACCTGCTTTCTGGCAATGATGCACAAAACCCGTGGTAACGGTTTTCCGCTCCTCATTGTTAACACCGGCCATTCTAAATATTATGTTTGCATCCAAGTAAAAACGCTTACCTTTAAAAAGCTCGGCCGAAAGAATGTTGTCTTTTTTGATTGTAAGCATGCAGTACTCATAACATGTTGCAATCAAACTATAGACAATAGAGTCTTTCTCACTATCTTCCCATGCGATAAATGCGTTAATTAGCGAAATTTCCTCGGCGCTTGCTTCGAATGATTTTACGCTGTATGCAATTTTCTCTTCAAACAACGATAGGAGGTTATCAACATTAGAGTTAAAGCAATAGTATAGGTATTTAAGCAGAAGCGAAGCCACTTCGGTGACGGGAGCATCAATAGATGTTGCGCTTACAAACTTTGAGATGATGGCATCCAGCTTTCCAGAAAGGGAAGGTTGCGTGGAAAGTGATTGAATGGTGGAAGCAGAGAGTGAATATATCCCATTAGCAATCAAAATTCGGCTTTGGCCTTTCTTTATAATTGCGGATTCGATTTCTCCTTCGGTAAAGGCGAGATTAAACTAAGTATTTATTGCCTGACTAAGAGTATATAGACTGAGACCTGCTTGGTGTTCCAACAAGACGGCTTCAACCAATTTACAGATATATTTATTCAGGGTGCTCGGGGCTTGGCTTTGCAGAATCATCGCAAACCGAAGTAACATCTGTTCCGTCATAGCTTGTGTCCTCCTCATCTGCATACGGTTCAATATCGATTACATCATCGATGTTGGCATAAAGCCAAAAATAATTTCGTTTCATTTTTTCCTCCTGAACTACTGCGCTGAAATCAAGTATTGCCGCTTTAAAACACATTATATTCAGTGTAGGAAAAAATAAGCCGCACGGAAGCACCGTATGGTCGCCTTGGTGGCGCAAAGGCTCACCGTAGAATCATTATAGGGGATAATGCTAAAAAATTCAAGTTTCCGTCGTATCTGCGGCGAAAATACCGAGTTGCACCCGTTAGGGATGGGTTAGGGATTTTGCGGTCTTCGGCGTTCCTCCATACCAAGGGTGCAACGGCCATTTTGCCTCTCTGACCACGGTTGTTATGTGGTCGAGCGAAACTCAAAAAACGAACTATTAACGCAGAAAAACCGCCTAAAAAGGCGGTTTTTCTGAAAAAGGTGGTCCGAGTGACAGGATTCGAACCTGCGGCATCCTGCTCCCAAAGCAGGCGCGCTACCAACTGCGCTACACCCGGTTATTGAGTTTTTATCCGGCTGGGCGTATTCTCCCAAAGCGGTTTACATAATTCCTTATGACGATTTGTGCCGCTTTCCTGCCATTTCGTCTCGTTTACGGATACTCTTTAAGACTCTTATTTCCACTGTTTCCGCGTACTCCACGCCTGTCTGTAGTCAAATATGTGGTCAAAAAACCGCTTTCTGAACACCCTCGTGACAGGGGACAGAAAGCGGTTTTTATAGTTTGCCGGAGTGCTGCGGGCAGGTAATCCGGTACCCCGGTTTGCCGCATTGTACCTCTAATGGGGAGGTTAAGCAAGTCCTTTATGCAAGGATAGGCGGCGCAGAATTTGCATCGCTATAGACAAAGAATAGGGACTTTCCCTTAATACGAGCTGCGTTTTAAGGGAAAGCGCACCAGAAGTAAGGGAAAGTATCTGCGCCCTGCGAGGAAAACGCTGTTGACTTTCATCATAATTTTATCGTGAATATTTTTCGATTGGCACTCAAAGCGAGTTGATTTTCATCATAGCGATATGAGAATCCTTGAAGAATTCTGGTACAGCAATATTAGGCAGACCAAGTGTGATACTTCGCCCTGCACGGAAAGAAACAGCAGGAACTGATCTGCAGGAATAAAGAGAAGCTTCGTGTCACCATGACGGACGAACAAGAGAAATTGCTTGAGACAGGATCGTGCTGGAGATCATGGACGAATAGACATACGGGTTCTCCTTCACATAGTCCGCATCCATATACCGATGGAGCTTCGTGAGCTTGGGCCCGTCCGGGTCACAGTTGCTGGCAGAGTGACCGAAGATGACGGTATTCCTGTCCAGCTTGCTCCGGCTGCTCAAACGGTTGTCACAGTGGGCGTAGTAGCAGCCCCATTCGCTGTAGTTCCCGTTCTCGTCCTTTTGCAGGTAGTAAGCGTTGTCCTTCGCCTGCACCACGGGGTCGTCCACCTCGGTACCGGGCATATACAGCCACGCCACGGCGTCGGCGTATTTCTTTCTTGCGTCCTTCAGCTCCTTTTGCCGGTCCACGGTGGGGATGATCTCGCCGGTGGGCTGTGGCTCGGTCACTTCGGGTACGCTGGGATATTCCTCTTTCTGATGACAAGCGGTGGCACTGATCGCCGTCCCCATCAGCATAATGGCGACAAAGGTTCAAAACGGAAATCGAGTGATTTTTTTTCATAGTGTTTTCTCCTTCTGCGTGGGAAGGCGGCATGGCTCATGGGTTGTGAATGGCGTACAGAGTTTCCTGTGGTGAAAAGCAGACAGCGCGGGGGCGGTGCTATTGACCGTCCGCCGCGCTGTCCTTTGCCTGTTGTGGAATTATGCCTGCGTATGTCTGCTCTGGCAGCTGCTTGATTTACTCAGCTATGACCCTCCAGAGAAACGTTACGCTCTGACTGCGGGTGCAGTCACTTTCCTTGCGGTGATGATATTTCTTGTCGCTGGGTTAGACCAACTTACCCCAGGTCAGGGGACCGACGATGCCGTCCGCACCCAGACCGTTGGCCTTCTGGAACGCCAACACCGCTGCGTAAGTCTTGCTTCCGAAGATGCCGTCCACATTGCCGCAGGTATACCCCTTGGCGTTGAGCATCTCCTGGAGCTTACGCACGGCATCGCCGCGGGAGCCGGTGCGGAGCATGGGCTGGGTCGTGACGGGCGTCACGTTCACGGGCGTGGCATCATAGAGCTTCGCCCAAGTGAGTTTGCCCACGATACCGTCCACGCCAAGGCTATTAGCCTTCTGGAAGGCAGTCACCGCCGCATAGGTCTTGGCTCCGAAGATGCCGTCCACATTGCCGGAGTTGTAGCCCAGCGTGTTCAGCTTATCCTGCAGCGTCTTGACAGCGTCGCCGGTGCAGCCTCTGTACAGCATAGGCATATCGGGTACTGTGGGGGCGTAGTAGCTGCCGCCGCCGGAGGAGGTGGACTTGTGCCACAGCTGGATAGAGCCGGTCAGCGTCGTATAGTTGGTGTCGGTGGGAGTGTAAGTCCACCCGTAGCTCTTGTTCGCAACCACCTCGGTGGTGGTGGGGTCGTCCCAAGCAATCGTACCGCCGGCAGGCGTAATGGTACCGATACCCAAGGCGGCATCCGCCAGCGTCTTGCCGGAAGTGGTGATCTTGGTATAGGCAGGTTCGCCGGTGGGGACGGCTCTGGTGATGGTGATCTCCACGGGAGAGCTGGTGATGCTGTTGTAGCTTGCATCGCCAGCCTTAGTTGCACGGACCTTGACCTTACCGACCTTGACGGGAGTCAGCTTGCCGGTGGCGTCAATGGTCGCCTCGCCGGTGCCATTGGTCACAGTGTAGATCACCGCGCCGGAACCGGAGCCGCCGCTGGTACCAAGCTGCAAGGTCTGACCGTAGACCACGGTGGTGCCGCCGGTAATGCGCAGTGCCTGCTGATTATCCTTTTCTGTCAGGGTGATAGTCAGGGCGATGGTGAAATCCTCGTAGTTGTTGCAGGAGGCTTTCAGGGTGATGGTGATCTTGTCACCCACCTTGCCGCCGGAGATGGCATAGGTCAGCAAGCTGCCGTCCGCTGCGAAGTCCTGCTTGGACAGGACGATGCTCGCCTCGCTGCTGAACGTCCAGTCCTGCCCGGCGGGCAGTCCGGCCCAGTCCGGCGTGTAGGTGTGCTCCGAGGTGTCCGTGTACTTCTGCTCCAGCTCGACCGTTTTGAGGCTGCCGCCATCCGCCTTGTTCACCATGACTTCAAGCTCGATGTTCTCCACCATGTTGTAGTTTTCGGTGTCTGTCGGGATGAACTTCGCCTGGAAGGTCTTGGCGGCAGTCGAAGCGCCGCCCACAGATTCGCTGCTATCCGTCCAACTCCAGCCGTCCGGCAGCGTCACATCCGCCAGCGTCTGACCGTATTTTGCCGTCAGCCCGGTGGGAGCGGTGTAGGCCGGCGTTGCCTTTGCAACCACAAATTCACAAAACTCGGCATTGTACTCATAGTAATTATTCGTCTCGCCGATTTTGGCAGACATACGGTAGGTACCGGCGTTCAGCGCGGGCGGATCGTTGATGCTCCAGACCTGCATATTGCCATTGCCAACGCTGAATAGTAGGTCACTTGAACGTTCGGGTCACCCGTCTGTTCTGTCAGGCTCGGAATACTGGGCATTTGACCGTAGGTATAACCCGTCATGCTGATCTCGCCGCTCCGCCGCGCCTTGTCGACCTTGACCGTTGCGGTGCCGGTTGCTTCCGTATAGGTATTCCCATCGTTCGGCGTGAACGTCCATCCGATATCATGACCAAACGTACTCGCATCCAGGATCGTATTGCCCGGTTGCTGCCATGTGAAGGTGCCCTCGACCGCTGCGCCAGTGGTGGGATCCTCCATCTTGCCGGAGAGAGCGATGGTATTCAGGGCGTCGCCGTAGGTGATGGCGTTCTTGCTCAGCGTCGGTGTGCCGGTGGGAGTGATCCTGTTCTCCGCGCTGACGTCGATGGTCAGGGTGAAGTCATGGTAGTTGGTCGTAGAGACCTTGACCTTGACAGAACCAATGCTGCCTGTTTCTTTCGTTTCCACGGCCCGAATGGGCAAAATCAGCTTGCCGTCTTCCACCCTCGCGCCATCGGTGTAATAGCCGCTGGACAAGTTGACAGTTGGTGCGCCGTAGGTCACCGCGCCGTACTCCCTGGGAGCCTCCAGCGCAGGCAGCAGCGCGGACAGATCGACCGTATACGTCGCCGCGTGGTTGTTCGCGACTTGCAGCGCCTTGGCCGCGGGGGCAGCGATGATCGCACTGCTGATATAAACAGGCATACGGTCGCTGCTGTATTCGATCTGCATCACCCTGCTGCCTTTGGCAAAGACAAAGTTGCCGCCGGGTGTCAGCGTCATTGTGCCGGTGAAGGTTCTGTCTCCGGCTTCCGCGGAGTCGAATTTCATATTGCTCAACTCGTAGTCGCTCTTGTCCAAATCAAGATTATCCAAAGTCAACAATATAGGATTCCGCGGGTTCTTCGAATCAAGCATAAAACCGCCTAACGCGTCGATTCCGTTTGTGCTGTCAGTCACTGCATCTGTACCATCGTACGTCTTGTTAATCTGGGCATGACGATAGTTTTCAACCGACAGCTCATACGGCTCAAGCATCCATGTCACCGACTTTTGACCCGTATAATTGCCCATGCCCTCGATGGTCAGCGTGTGCGTTCCGGCATTCCTTGCCCAATTGTTCGAATCTTTAATGGTGTAATCTTTATTCAATTCCAGCGGCTGTCCGTTGTAGGTCACCTCAAATTTGTATTCTACATCGCTAAACGCGCCGGAAGAAAACGGAGTAACCACCAGGCGGTTGTCTGCCGGATTTTGGGTGTTGCCCGTGTCCGGCTTCTGCCTAATGACCGTTCGGTCGTCGTTCAGCTTGGCAGGCACGACATTTATCGTATAGTCCTTGACTGCCACCTGCCACTGCATTGCTCCGCCGGGTCTATCCAACCCTGTGATCACGCAGAATACATCCAGCGTATCGCCGACCTTCACGTCAGCCACTCTATTCAGCGTCATATGTTCTGCGCCGCTGTTCGTTCTGCGATACCACTTCACATCGTACAAGCCCACATTTTCACTGGGTGAGCCAACCATGAAGGGGATGCTGCCGTTAATGGGAACATTTGCCGCTTTAGAAGTCGATCCAAAGTCGTAAGGGGCTTGCTTGATAACGAATTTTTCCCATTTTTGCGCCACCGCATCAACCCGTTTATCAAGGCTTGTGCCTGTAGCGTAATATTGGTGATCCAGCACATCCGCGAGAATCTTGCCGCTTGGCAGATTATACGCGCCAAGGCTGCCGCCCGTGGCGGAAACATGCATGCCATCAGCCCAATCCTTTATATTCAGTTTGCCAATGCTGCCGCCCTGGATGGAAAGATTTGTGTTTGCGGAGCAATTCTGTACATCCAGCTTGTCAACGCTGCCGCCCTTCAGCGCAACGACAGCGCCGCCGGTCATCTCCAGATTGCCGACATAACCGCTCTCCAGCGTAAAGCTCCCGCGCTGATTCCCATCAAGGAGGATATTCTCAATCTGACCGCGCTCCGTGCCGTCGGTAACCGTCAAATGCATATTATTAGTGGGCTTGAATGCGCCGTCACCTTGAACCGACATCCTATGTCCGTTCAGATCAAGCGTATTGCCGTTCGGGCGATAACCAACGCTCCACGTAGCATCTGCCGCTTCAGCTTTATAATCTGTATACAGCTTTAATATACCGTTAGCCTTCTCATCTTCGGCATCGCCCAGCCAAGCTTTGAAGGCATCCTTCCATTGGTCAGCGGTATAGAGATTGCCATCCACCGAGGCTACGAATTTGCCGCTCTTGCCGCAGTATTCGCACGTCGCTACGCCATCTTCACCCGGTTTCATGTTCGGATGCAGGCATTTTACGACCTTGACATTGTAGATAGACGCGCCCCGAAGTGTCGTTTCGTACTTCACATACGACCCATCTTCATTCTGGTACGCATAGCCATCTGCAAGCAGTTCACCAAGCTTAACCGGCTGGTTGTTCGCTGCCCAAATTTCATTAAAGCTGCCGCCGCTCAATTTCGTCTTTTTCAGTTCGCCAAGTTGATTATTCCCGAACGTCAGTTTTCCGATAGTACCTGCCTTTGGTCCTACGATTACTGCGGCTTCCCGCGTTGTTTCGTCATATTTCGAGTCATCCGATATATTGATCGCGCTGATCGTACCGCCTTCCCACTCGCTCAGATCCAGCGTAGCCTTCGGGGAAACACCGCTGTAGCCGCCCATCCCCTCTAGACTTTCGTGACCGCCTTCTCCGATGATTTTCAATGTGCAGGATGTAGGATTGTTATTGCTCCCAATATCAAACCATCCGCCGGTGATCGTATGCCCGTTCAGATTCAGCGTAACAATTTTACCATCTCCGGTAATAGCCGCTCTGTCTTGGGGAGTCACGCCCCATTCAATATCCGCCAGCAGCTTGACAGTTGTGCCATTCTCTGCCGCCTTCATCGCCGCCTTAAAGTCTGTGCCGTAGGTCGTTGTGCCGTCCTTCGCCACGATCTCTACGGTCATCTTCTCTCCGCAAGTAAAGCATGTGCCATCGTTATTCACGCTCTCATGCAGGCAAGCGTAGCCGCAAACTCCGCATTTGCCGTCTTTCCAATCGCTATGATTGTCGGACGCGCCGCACGCGCATCTATGGAGATATGTATAAGTGCTATCCGGTTTCCAATCATGCGTATGCGGCACGATGGTAAGATCGCTGATCGTCCAAATATTATAGGAACCTCCGGCTTCTACCAGTGCCTTGTTGTTGTCAGCAAAGGCATAGCCATCTTCCAGCAGGTCAGCTATACGCTTGTAGGGATTCGAACCATCGACCGATACCCGGCGCACGTCTATACCCTCGATTGCCGTGAACGTGCCCTGCGTCAGCTTGTTTTTCAGCGCCGCGTCGCCAGTCAGCGTCAGGCCGCCGTTCAACTCCAAACCGTTTTGGAAATCCAGCGTGCCGCCCGAGGCAGAAACCGCGGGCTGCTGTTGTTTCCGGTTCGCCTTGTCGTCGTATCTGCCGCCCGTGGCGGTCAGCTTCTGCGCAAAGGTCACCGTGCCGCCCGTCACCTTGATCGCAGGGGAAAGGTCGGGGTCACTTGTAGTTGAGTCGATGAGCTGAGCCGTTGCGTTCACTTCGCCCTGGAAGGTCACCGTGCCGTTGCCCGTGACCTCAATCGCGGACCCAACCATAGCGCCGGCTTTGCCGCCAGTCACGGTCAAATTGTTTTCAAAAATCAGTTCGCCGCCAGTGACTCTGATTGCGGGTGTAATCAACTCAGCGCCCGCAGCTATCTGGTTGATGATTGCATCCCCGGTGATTTTCAGCGTGCCCGCCTCAACCGTGATAACGGGAGCGCCCTCATTTTCCAAGGTATAGCCGTTCATATTCAATGTAAGCGTTTTACCCGGATAGTCGAATACAATGGCGTCGCGGATTTCCGTATTACCACTCTTAGCGGAATGCAGCTCCGCGGAGATTGTATCGCCGTTAGCAAATGCATCCAAGGCATCCTGCACCGATTCGAAAATATAGTCGTAGTCACCTGCGGCTACAGGCATAAAGCCGCACTTCACACATTCGCCTGTTTTTATATTATCCCAAACGTGCTGTTCTTCCGAGCCGCTTTGATAGCCGCAGATTGCGCATCCCGCAATGTGCATCTGGTTGTTCTTCGACAGCAGGTAGCCTGTGTCGTGTGGGATCACATCGCCAAACAGATTCCCGCAGGGGCATTCCTTACGGTGTCCCTCGACTCCGGCCGACACAGTTCTTTCATAGCCATCGTTTCCGCAATTCGCCTTTAGCGTTGTATTGCCCGTATTAAAGCCGCACTGCGTACAGCTCTTTATATGCTGTGTATCGCCGGAGGGCGTATACGTAGGATGGTCATGCCAGCAGTACTCAATGACGAGTTCCCCGCCCGATATGGAGGATTTCCCCCACTCCGAGGGTAATTTCGCATCGCCGTCAAGAATGCCTTCGTGTATCGATTTTGTGCTGTACAACGTAATATGATCGCCAATAAGTTCCTTGGAATTCCCGCTGATAATCGTCACCTTGCCGCCGCTGATACCCAGACGCGCAGTACTTGCAGTCCGAATCGCCGCGCCATCACCATTAGGATTATTGATAATCAGCTCCCCGGCGTCGGCGCCGTTGTTCGATTGCCCGTAAATGTAAAACTTATCGCCGCCGGTGTGGATCAGAGCGCCGTTGATCGTCAGCGTTGCGTCTTGACAAAGCACCAGACCGCCATCTTTCGAACCATCGACAGTCAAATCCCCGTTGATGGTTACGGTGCCTTGAACCACATAATATTTGTTGCTCAAATTCGTCTCAGTTCCTGTGAGCAGGGGACCCGTTCGGCTGAAATCGGTATACGGTATAATGTCACCATTTGCATTAACATCATCCGGGTAGATTGTTACATCCCCATCCAGGAGCGCGATCTGCCCGTTGAACCAGTTGAAGAGGTCCTCGAAGCGCTCCGCGCCGGTAATCTGCGCCTGCTGCTCCGCCGTCAGGGCCTCGTAGGCGTCATAGGCCGACTGAACGGCCATGTAGGCTTCGTTCAGCGTGTCGCTGTCCATGCCCTTCAGCTCGCCCAGACTGGGCAGCTCACCGATCATCGCCTGCACGGTGGCCACGGCCTGCTTTGCGGCAGAATCCTCCTGCTGTTCTTCCTGTTGCGCAGGCTGATTCTCCTGCTGTTCTTCCCCGTTCGCCGGGTCTGCCGCTTTCTCCACGGCCGGGGGCGTCTGCGCCGTCCCCTCCGGCGCGTTCGCTTCCGCCGCCCATGCGGGGGCGGGCAGGAGCGTCAGGCACAGGGCCAGCGCCATGAATGCACTCAATAGTCGTTTTTTCATGTCCTTCCTCCTTGAGATCAGTTTGCATTTATGTCGAATCCGGCGTCCGCCGGACGCTGTTTTTATAACTCTTCCGGTACCAGATGCAGCTTTTTCGCGGCGGTCTTGGCCTCCGCCCGGCGCTTCACGTCCAGCTTGTC
>ERZ834769.2996-NODE-2996-length-11551-cov-2.620477_pt1 | contig 11551 bp, 9 predicted proteins | sample MGYA00519690_ERZ834769 | MGnify/ENA primary metagenome ERZ834769 (study PRJEB31850, sample SAMEA3708760) | human gut metagenome | biome: human gut; feature: human-associated habitat; material: faeces | place: China | collected 2014 ... | reverse complement strand
CACAACATCCGCCTCGAGCTGGAGGATCGCTTCCCCAATCTGAAGTTCATCCCCGTAATCGGCGATGTGCGCATGATCCCGCGTCTGGACTTCGCCTTCCGCACCTACCGTCCGCAGGTGGTCTTCCACGCGGCAGCCTACAAGCACGTGCCGCTGATGGAGGAGAACCCCTGCGAAGCCGTGCTGGCCAACGTCGCCGGTTCGCGTAACGTGGCCGACAAGTGTATCGAATACGACGTCGAGAAGATGGTCATGATCTCGACGGACAAGGCCGTCAACCCGACCAACATCATGGGCTGTACGAAACGTCTGGCCGAGATCTACGTGCAGTCGCTCGGTCTGGCCATCGAAGCCGGCAAGGTGAAGGGCAAGACGAAGTTCGTCACGACGCGTTTCGGCAACGTGCTGGGTTCGAACGGTTCGGTGATCCCGCGCTTCCGCGAGCAGATCGCCAAGGGCGGTCCGGTTACGGTGACGCACCCCGACATCACGCGCTTCTTCATGACGATTCCGGAGGCCTGCCGTCTGGTGATGGAGGCCGCCACGATGTCGACGGGCACCCAGATCTTTGTCTTCGACATGGGTAAGTCAGTGAAGATCGCCCACCTGGCCAAGCGCATGATCGAGCTGGCCGGTCTGGAGGTCGACAAGGACATCAAGATCGAATACACGGGACTTCGCCCGGGCGAGAAGCTCTACGAAGAGGTGCTGTCGAACACGGAGAACACGCTTCCGACGTCGCACGACCGGATCCGTATCGCCAAGGTCCGCGAGTACGACTACGCCGACGCCCTCAAGGGAGCGCAGGAGTTGGAGGAGCTTTCGCGTGCCGTCATCATTCCGGATATGGTTCGCCTGATGAAAAAGATCGTCCCCGAGTTCAAGTCCAAGAACTCGCGGTTCGAGGAATTCGATAAAGAAACGAAGTAAAATCAACCATAATGAACACGGAACAGAACAAAAACTTAAAGATCGCCGTAGCCGGAACCGGCTATGTTGGCTTGTCTATCGCCACATTGTTGGCACAGCATCATCAAGTAACCGCAGTTGATGTTATTCCCGAGAAGGTGGAGATGCTGAATCGGAAACAGTCTCCGATTCAAGATGACTATATTGAAAGATATCTGGCCGAGAAGCCGCTGAATCTCACCGCCACATTGGATGGCGCCGCCGCCTATCGGGATGCGGATTTTGTCGTGATTGCCGCTCCGACAAACTACGACCCCGTCAAGAACTATTTTGACACAAGCCATGTCGAAGAGGTGATCGATCTGGTCCTGGAGGTCAATCCTCAGGCCGTCATGGTTATCAAGTCTACGATTCCCGTAGGTTACTGCCGGAGTTTGTATATCAAGTACATGCAGAAGGGGGTAAAACGGTTCAATCTGCTGTTCTCGCCCGAATTCCTGCGTGAAAGCAAAGCTCTCTACGATAACCTCTACCCGAGTCGTATTATTGTGGGTATTCCCAAAATCATCAACGATGAGCGGTTCAAGGAGGAGAATGACGCCATTCGAGCCATCGCAGATATTCCGGCACTTGAAAAAGCGGCCCATACGTTTGCTGCGCTGCTGCAGGAAGGAGCCATCAAAGAGAATATCGACACGCTGTTTATGGGCCTGAAAGAGGCAGAGGCGGTAAAGCTCTTTGCCAATACCTATCTGGCCCTTCGAGTCAGCTACTTCAATGAATTGGATACCTATGCCGAGGTAAAAGGCCTGGATTCCCAAGCCATTATTCTCGGAGTTGGTCTGGATCCCCGTATTGGAACTCACTACAACAATCCGTCGTTCGGTTATGGAGGATATTGCCTGCCGAAAGACACCAAACAATTGCTGGCCAATTATGCGGATGTCCCGGAGAATCTGATCGAGGCCATCGTCGAGTCGAATCGCACCCGCAAGGATTTCATTGCGGATCAGGTTCTGAGAAAAGCGGGATATTACAGCTACTCTTCAACAAATGGCTACAATAAGGAACAAGAGAAGCCTATCGTGATCGGCGTATATCGTCTGACCATGAAATCCAACAGCGACAATTTCCGGCAGAGTTCGATTCAAGGTGTTATGAAACGCATCAAGGCCAAGGGCGCAACAGTTATCATTTACGAGCCTACACTTGAGGATGGATCGACATTCTTCGGCAGCGAAGTCGTCAACAATCTCGAAATGTTCAAGCAGACGAGTGCGGCTATCATAGCCAATCGCTATGCCCCCTGTCTAGACGATGTCGAGGCAAAAGTCTATACTCGAGATATTTTCAGAAGAGATTAATTATTAAACAAATTAACACACATAAGCCATGTCTATTTTCAAAGACAAAGTCCTGTTAATCACAGGCGGTACGGGAAGTTTCGGTAACGCAGTTCTGCGTCGTTTCCTCGACTCCGACATCCGGGAAATTCGTATCTTCTCGCGCGACGAGAAGAAACAGGATGACATGCGCCACTTCCTTCAGGCTAATCGTCCGGACGTTTCGAACAAAGTAAAATTCTATATTGGAAATGTACGCAACCGTGAGGCTATAGATTTCGCAATGAACGGAGTCGATTATGTCTTCTCGGCGGCCGCACTGAAGCAGGTACCCTCTTGCGAATTCTACCCGATGGAGGCTGTGCGTACGAATGTAGAAGGCACCAACAATGTACTTCTCTCCGCTATCGCTCACGGCGTTAAGAATGTCGTCGTCCTCTCTACGGACAAAGCAGCCTACCCGATCAACGCCATGGGTATCTCCAAGGCCATGATGGAGAAGGTTGCCATTGCCCAAGGGCGTGCACTGGGGCCGGATGCAAAGACCACCATCTGCTGCACCCGCTATGGAAACGTAATGGCCAGCCGTGGTTCCGTGATTCCGCTTTGGGTTGAGCAGATGATAGAGGGCAAGCCGATCACCATCACGGATCCCAACATGACCCGCTTCATGATGACGCTTGATGATGCTGTCGATCTTGTCATGTATGCCTTTGAGCATGGCAACAACGGCGATCTCTTCGTTCAGAAGGCCCCGGCCGCAACCCTCGACGTGCTTGCAGAGGCCCTCAAGCAGGTTTACGCCAAGGTGAATCCCAAATACGGAGAGACCGAGGTGAAAATCATCGGCACCCGTCACGGTGAGAAACTCTATGAAACGCTTGTTACGCGTGAAGAGATGCTTCGTTCGGAAGATTGCGGCAACTACTTCCGCATTCCCTGCGACGCCCGCGACCTGAACTACGACAAATTCTTCACGGAAGGCGACGATGCCATCAGCCGCATGGAGGACTATCACAGCCACAACACCAAGCGACTCGATGTCGAAGGCATGAAGGCGCTGCTCCTCAAGCTCAATTTCATCCGCGAAGACCTCGGTCTGCAGCCCAAAGCAAAGTCCCGCGACTATAGAAGCGAATAACAGATGAAAATTCTGGTAACCGGAGCAAAGGGTTTCGTTGGTCGGAACCTTTGCTCTCAACTTAATAACATCAAAACAGGCAAGGCCAAGTGCTACGGAGACCTTCAGATCGATGAGGTCTTTGAGTATGACCTGGACAGCACCATGGAGCAGCTGGATGCCTGGTGCTCCGAATGCGATTTTGTATTCAACCTTGCGGGTGTGAACCGGCCTCAGAACCCCGAAGAGTTCATGACCGGCAATTTCGGCTTTGCCTCAACGCTTCTGGACACGCTGAAGAAGCATGGGAACAAAGCCCCCGTCATGCTCTCGAGCTCGGCCCAGGCCTCTCTTACCGGCCGTTTCGGCAACAGCGAATACGGGCGCAGCAAGAAGGCGGGCGAAGATCTCTTCCTCCAATATGGCGAGGAAAACGGCGTAAAAGTTCTTGTTTACCGGTTCCCCAATCTCTACGGGAAATGGTGCCGTCCCAACTACAACAGCGCCATCGCCACGTTCTGCAACAACATCGCCAACGAGCTGCCCATCACGGTCAACGATCCGAAAGTGGAGCTCGAGGTCCTTTACATCGACGACCTTGTTGAAGAGATGATCGCCGCGCTGAAAGGCCAGGAGCACCACTGCGAGTTCGAAGGACTGACCGTATTGCCCTCGGCTGAAGGACGTTACTGCTACTGCCCCGTCACTCACAAGGCTACGCTGGGCGAAATCGTCGACCTTCTGCACCAGTTTCACGATATGCCGAAGACGCTGATGATCCCCGAGATTCCGGCCGACAGTTTTGCCAAGAGGCTCTACAGCACCTATCTGAGCTACCTTCCCAAGGACAAGGCCATTTTTGACCTGAAGATGAACTGCGACGACCGTGGCTCCTTTACCGAGCTGGTTCGCACACTCAACTGCGGACAGGTAAGTATCAATATCAGCAAACCGGGTATCACCAAAGGTCAGCACTGGCACCACACCAAATGGGAGCAGTTCATCGTTGTTTCCGGCCACGGCCTGATCCAGCAGCGGAAAGAGGGTACGGATGAGGTTATCGAGTTCGAAGTCTCGAGCGACAAGATTCAGAGCGTCATCATGCTGCCCGGATATACGCACAACATCATCAACCTCTCGAAGACTCAGGATCTTGTCACGGTCATGTACTGCAACGAGGTTTTCAACCCGGAGCGACCGGACACCTTCTTCGATCCCGTAGTAAGCGAATAAAAGCCGCAAGATGGCTGAATAATCAAAACGATCTATGGAAACCAAAACCCCGAAATTCGACTACAGTGATATTCACTGGCAAAATAACGGCAAAATCAAACTCTGCATCATTGTCGGCACCCGTCCGGAGATCATCCGGCTCGCAGCCGTCATCTCCAAATGCCGCAAATATTTCGATGTGATTCTGGCCCACACGGGACAGAACTACGACTATAACCTCAACGGCATCTTCTTCCGCGACCTGAAGCTCGCCGAGCCGGAGGTCTACATGGATGCGGTCGGAGATGACCTCGGCGCGACCTGCGGCAACATCATCAACTGCAGCTACAAGCTTTTCGCCGCAACCAAACCGGACGCCGTGCTCGTCCTTGGCGACACTAACAGCTGCCTGAGTGTCATCGGCGCAAAACGCCTTCATATTCCGATTTTCCACATGGAGGCCGGCAACCGCTGCAAAGACGAATGCCTGCCGGAGGAGACGAACCGCCGCATCGTGGACATCATCTCGGACGTCAATCTCGCCTACTCCGAGCATGCAAGAAGATACCTGGCAGAATGCGGACTTCCCCGTGAGCGTACATACGTCACCGGTTCGCCCATGGCCGAGGTACTCCACCAGAACCTCGCCGAGATCGAGGCATCCGACGTACACGAGCGGCTCGGCCTCAAGAAGGGGCATTACATCCTGTTGAGTGCTCACCGCGAGGAGAACATCGACACGGAGAAGAACTTCCTCAGCCTTTTCAATGCGATCAACGCAATGGCCGAGAAGTATGACATGCTGATTCTCTACAGCTGCCACCCCCGCAGCCGTCATCGTCTCGAGGCTACCGGATTCAAGCTTGATCCGCGCGTACAGGTTCAGCAGCCGCTGGGATTCCACGGCTACAACTGCCTTCAAATGAACGCGTTCGCAGTCGTATCCGATTCGGGCACCCTTCCCGAGGAGAGTTCTTTCTTCACCAGTGTAGGGCATCCTTTCCCGGCAGTCTGCATCCGCACCTCGACCGAGCGTCCCGAGTCTCTCGACAAGGCGGGCTTCATTCTCTCCGGCATCGACACCAAGGGACTTCTCCAGTCCGTCGACACGGCAGTAGAACTTGTCAAGAACGGTGACTACGGCACTCCGGTTCCTGACTACACGGATGAAAATGTCTCTACCAAGGTAGTGAAGATCATCCAGAGCTACGTGGGCGTAGTGAACAAGATGGTGTGGAGGAAAGAGATGTAGAATGACCAAGCATCACTCTTAAATCAATGATTTACAAACAAAAATAAAATTCAATTCTTCCATGAATTAGGAAAGGTTGCATATATGAGCAACATTGCTAGAATAGCCTTTTGAAGATTGAGATTTAGAGAACTTGTATCTTCCTAGCGTGATGAGAAGAAACCTGGTGATAGACACTACTACAGTTCTAGTTTCTCTATCTTAATTCTATTTCCAGCTTGGAATTTGTCAGATTCTTTCCCGATATAGAGAAAGAAATATACTCTTCAACTTCAGATATCAGTAATGGATGGTAGCAAAACGTATTCAGCAAGATATATTATTTCGCATCCTCTGATTGGCCAGTTCATAGAGACTGAATCTTGTCCCAACGCTCCTAAATACAAGAAATACTTGATTCAATATTGTAATCTCAACTGGGAATATCATATGAAACACCTTATATCAATAAAGAGAGTCAAATAAATTCCGCGTTGAACAAGGAGAGCAACTTACTAATTACATGCAATCTAAAAAAGATTTATTCAAACTAGAAAAACGGAATAAACTTCTTGGCAACATTCCGAGGTAATATTATTCTCTATTGAATATTCACATATTGCGACAAAGTCTATACATATCATTGGAGCTTTATTACAGAAAGCGTATAGTAAAAGGTTCGAGGGCTATTTGTGAGGAAGTAAAGATCCATTGAAGATTTAAACGTACAAATCACCCCAAATATCATATGAACTATGTCTGCACAAATCAACTAATTTATAATGCATTAGACAAAGCTTACATACAATCTATTATTACAATTGATATCATCTTGATTCTAAACGATGCAGTTTTATTCTTCATCAGCAGTTTGTTGACCTGTATGTGGCCGCAACGAAGCGGCAAGAAGGAATGTATTTACTGGACAATTTGATCATATTGTAACAAAGAGGGGATTTCACACTTTAAGAAGTTACAAGAATGCGCTCTCTGGTCAACACTAAAGAAAGTCAACTTCTTATATAAAAGTATTAGTTGGATTCTTTCGGGTCGGAGAAAGAATACTCTTAATATTCCTATTAAACTTATAAATCCCCCAAAAGCATACTAATATTCCGAGAAATGTCAGATACAACAGCGAACAACAAACGAATAGCGAAGAATACACTTCTATTATATATCCGCATGTTTATATCTATGGCGGTATCATTATATACCTCCAGAATAATTCTGAAGACTTTAGGCATTGAGGATTATGGTATCTACAATATTGTGGGAGGAGTAGTTGCTATGTTTTCTTTTATCAACGCTACTATGTCCACAGCCACAAGCCGATTTCTAACCTATGAATTAGGAAGGAATGATATGCAGAAATTGAAGGAAACCTTTAATGCTGCATTCTGGGTACATGTTATCATTGCACTCATCGTACTTGTATTATGCGAAACAATAGGCTTGTGGTTCTTAAATTATAAGATGGTTATACCAGAAGGAAGAGAGCTCGCTACGCATATTGTATTTCAACTATCCATCATCTCAACCGTCATATCCATTACTCAGGTCCCTTATAATGCAACGCTTATTTCACATGAGAAGATGGATATCTATGCCTATGTTGAATTGGCAAATGTGTTTTTGAAGTTAGGGATTCTCTTCATTCTCGTAATACTGCCTTTTGACAAACTCATCGTATATGGTATTCTTACATTATTCGTAAGTGTGTCCATAATGATGTTCTACCGCATATACGGCATCAAACATTACGAAGAGTGCCGCATTAGTATGAAATGGCAATCTGAAATAATCAAACCTATGCTAACATTCTCCGCATGGGATTTTTATGGCAATATGGCGGTTACAGCTAGGACCCAGGGGGTCAGCATGCTTTTAAACGTTTTCTTTGGCCCAACACTGAATGCTGCTGCGGGAGTAGCGACAACCGTTCAGAACTCTGTTATGGCATTTGCCAACAATGTTACCACAGCCGTAAAACCGCAGATTGTTAAGAGTTGTGCAGCGCATGAGTATGCTCGTATGACTTCCTTGATCAACAACTCCTGCAAACTCAATTTTCTCATACTTTCTTTATTAATGGTTCCTCTATGCGCAGAGATAGATTACATACTTGGTATTTGGCTTCACGAAGTTCCTCCCTTTGCCGCTATTTTTTGCGTACTGACTCTTCTATTCAATTTGTTTGCTAACATGTCCTATAACATAATCATAGGCATTGAAGCATACGGAAAGATTATACGCCCTAGTTTGATCAATGGCACGCTCTATTTACTTGTCATACCAGTTTCATATCTCTCATACACATTGAGTGGTGCTCCTTGGACTGCATACCTCTTTAATGTATGCGCTATCACTCTCGGGCTGTTATCGAATGTTTATACTTTACACCTCTACATTCCAAAATATTCCGTAAAGGTATTCCTCTCTCAGATACTCTTGAAATGTTTGATATTACTTGCTTTAGCTAGTGTAACAGCATATCTTGTTACACAGGTAGTACCGTCTTCATTCTATAGATTGATTCTCACCACCATCTGTACAACGGTAGTAATGGGAGTTTATGGTTGGAAGACAATGCTTTCTCCAAACATCAAAGGGATAATCACAGATAAGCTACTCTCAAAAATAGGAAAGAAGAAATGATAACGAAACGAATATACAGAAAAGTCAGGTCTCTCATTCAAGATACTTTCACCTTTCCTTTGCGCATCAAGACCTTGAATGCGTCTACACCCTTGGATATAAAGACCTATGATGGCGGGAATCAGTGCCTCCATCCGTCTTGCCTCTATTTTTCAGAAGGATGGAATGGATACAAATTCTGGTTTGTGATCACACCGTACAAGGAGATGAACGAAGCTATCGAAAACCCTTGTATTTATGGATCGAACGATGGTGTGAACTTTACCCCTTGCCCCAATGCCAATCCTCTCGATGACATCATCCTACCATCGGAGTGCGAATATAACTCAGATCCAGAACTGGTGTATAATCCAAATCTGAACCGCATAGAGTGCTGGTGGCGTAGAGTTCAAACAAGCAAGTATCCCACAGAAAGCGAGCGAAATATAGAGATCCTATACCACTGATGGTATCAACTGGTCAGCCAAAGAATGTATGCTAAAATATACGAATTCCATTGACGCTACTCGTGGCCTCATCAGCCCTTCTATTATGTACGACAATGGCACGTATGATCTTTGGGCAAGCAGTTCTCGAAATGAGAATAGCACAGATAGGTTACTAATTCATTATTCATACAAAGAAGGAGAAGAAGTTAAGCAAGTAGCAGAATACAAGCCCAAGCATTCCTTGTCTCATATATGTACCCTCAAAGAAAGCGACAAAACAATAATCGTCGGGTTTGATGTCAACCAAAAAGGCTTCCCATATATGCTTTATGAGATTGGTAAAGACAACCAACTTATATGCAAAGGAACTATTCTTCGTCAAGGCTTTAAGAATTCATGGGATGGAAGCAGACTATATCGACCTCATATCGTTAAGGTCGAAAGTGAATATTGGCTTTACTATAGTGCATACCAAGAAAAACCATCTGGAAACTGCCATGTTGGCCTCTTGAGATTTAAGAATTGGATCGAACTATCAAAATGCTTTTTACAATAATATGAGAAACGAGGTGATTGACATAGCCAAAGGGATCGGCATACTACTAGTCATATTAGGACATGGGCTGCTAAGTCCCAGTTTACATTATGCCGTTTATTCCTTTCATATGCCGCTTTTCTTTGTATTATCAGGGTATTGCTTTTCTGAGAGGCAAAACTGGAAACGTGATTTTCATAGTCTAATTCTCCCATTTGTACTTACTGTAATAATTTGTAGTGTATTGTATCTTTGTGCTGGGAAATTCGAAGAAGTTTCGAGTCGATTATTTTCGCTGTTTTTACCAAGAGGATTTCAATCATCATTCTTTACAATAGATTGTAGTTCTGGCCCTGTTTGGTTTTTAGTTGCGTTGTTTTGGTGTCGACTAATCTTTAGAAGAATTAAGGAGCAACATTATGTGTTATTTTTTGCATTCGTTATTTCGATAGTAAGTGTTTACTGTCATAACTATCTATTTTCTTTGCCATTAGGATTTGATCTAGGAGCTCAAGCTGTTATGATTTATGCAATTGGTGAATTAATAAAAAGAAAAGCCCACACACGAAGCAAGATCCTTACTTTGAGTTCATTAATGCTTATTCCGTTATGGTTAGTTTGCCTCCCATACATACGAATCGATATGGCGGAATGTTTATATCAACCTTGCTATCTCAGTGTAATCGTGTCAATGGGAGGGGTAATTGGGGTTTTGATTGTATCGGAATTTCTTAAACGAATTAATTGTTCCAAGATATTTACTTACTAGGGAAGGAATAGTCTGTATATATTGTGCGCACATACAGTTTTAATTACTGTAATTGGAGCTTGGGGGATTGCCAGCATGAAAGCAGGTATAGCGAATCTGATATTATCTCTATTATTCCCAGCATGTTTGGATACTGTAAAGCGACTCTATAATGAAAAATAACTATATAAAAGGTTTAGTGTCGATAGTCACCCCTTGTTACAATACTGGAGCCATACTTCATCGACTCTTCGATTCGATCTTATCACAAGACTATCCAAGCATAGAGATGTATGCCATAAACGATGGATCCTCAGATAATACTGAGGATGTAATCAAGTCATACATTCCTAAATTTGAGACGAAAGGATATAAACTGGAGTGTATCAATCAACCCAATGGGGGTCAATCAAGAGCTCTCAATAATGGCTTAAAGTTCGTAAAAGGTGAATTCTTTATTTGGCCAGACAGCGATGATTATTTCTCTTCTCCTCAATCCATTTCTAAGTTTGTAGAAACGCTACTGAATCATGAAGATATATCTGTTGCTCGATGCCTTCCAAGCTATGTCGATGAGGACACACTTGCAGTCAACAGAGTAGAAGCCTGGAAAGAAGAATATGCATCATATAACCATTTTGAGAATTGTCTATATTGTGAAAAATTCTTCTGGGGTGCAGGAGACTATATGATACGAACTGAAGCTTTTGATAAGGCAAATCCTAGCCGTGAAATCTACATCGAAAAGCGAGCCGGTCAAAACTGGCAAATTCTTTTGCCCTCACTATATGGGAATAAATGTATGACCATTAAGGAATCTCTTTTTTGCATTCTAGAACGTACCGGTTCACATTGTCGGGCAGACAACGATTCATATAGCAAACAAGTTGAACGATTTGCTTGTTATGATAGAACAGTTGTAGGAACTCTAGAGCGCATCAACGTTTTTACCGACAAGGAAAGAGAAGCCTATATTCGAGAAGTTCAAAAACGAGCAAACAAGAGGAATCTTCAAATTGCCATAAACTTTGACCAACGAAAAGTGGCTATCAGGTTACTAAAGACAATGCCTTTTTCTTTCAATATGCGCGATATTAAAATATTCATCCAATCACTCTTCAGAATAGTTATAATGCATTGACACATGATCAATATAGTTGATAATCACAACTGCTGTGGCTGTAGTGCTTGTGCATCTATATGTCCTAAGCAATGTATTTCGATGGCTGCTGATAAAGAGGGTTTTCTCTATCCTCTAGTAGATAAGAACATATGCATAGAGTGCGGTCTTTGCGAGAAAGTCTGCAACGAGCTCCATCCGTATGAGAAGAGAAAACCTTATAAAGTACTTGCGGCCATCAACAAGG
>ERZ834769.2994-NODE-2994-length-11553-cov-7.503914_pt1 | contig 11553 bp, 10 predicted proteins | sample MGYA00519690_ERZ834769 | MGnify/ENA primary metagenome ERZ834769 (study PRJEB31850, sample SAMEA3708760) | human gut metagenome | biome: human gut; feature: human-associated habitat; material: faeces | place: China | collected 2014 ... | reverse complement strand
ACATGAGCGCCGGAAGCTCGATCTCCGTCGTCACCGTAGCGGCGGCAGCGGTCGCCGCGGCAGCCGTGGCCGTGGCTATCTACTTCCTCCTGCGCAACCGCAAGAGCGCTGAGAAGAACCCCGCGGGCGGCGTCACCCCCGGCACTGTCCCCGGCGGCACCGTTCCCGCTGGCGTATATACGCCCTCCTTCCGGGTGCAGCTGCCGGATGGCAGAATTATTCCCGTACCGGCAGGCAAGGTCGCCGTTGGCCGTGACCCCAGCTGTCAGATCCGTCTCCCGGAGAGCGCCGCCGCCGTCAGCCGCAGGCACTGCACGTTGGAGAATAGCGGCGAGTTCCTGATCCTCGTAGACGAAGGCTCCCGCAACGGCACCTTCATCCACGGCAAGCGCGTCCCCGCCGGGACAAAGGTCGCCCTGAAGCACGGCAGCAGTTTCTGCGTCGGTACTTCCGAAAACCGCATCACCGTCTGTTAACAACCAACAGTCAAACCATTTACATACAGGAGGTTCATTATTATGGAAATCGTTCGCTGCAGCAAAGGTCACTTTTATGACTCGGAAGAAAACGCCACCTGCCCGATGTGCGCCGCCGAGGCCGCGAGAAACAAAAATCCCCTTGGGAACAACATCCTTGAAGGCGGGATTATACCCACCGAATATTTTGGCCAGACCGGCGACAGCCACGCCGTAGACAACACCCCCTCCCCGACCATGCCTGTTGACCCGAACGGCGGCAAGGTGCAGTCCTATCAGCCCACCGTGAGCGCGGGCTTACAGGATACCCAGTCCAATGACAACGGCGGCATGGGTGCCTTTCCGAAGACAATGCCTCTTACCCCTCCAACCTTCCTAAGTGAAGAAGGTGCCACCACCTTTGACCCCGTGGTGGGCTGGCTGGTGTGCATCGAGGGCGCCACGAAGGGCACTGACTACCGCATTCACAGCCAGAACAACTACATTGGCCGCAGCGCCAGGATGGACATTTCCATTCCCGAGGATTCCCACATCAGCGCGGAGAATTCCGCCATCATCGCCTACGACAACGAGGATCGCACCTTTTACTTTGGCCCCGGTTCCGGCCGCAATATCGTGCGGGTAAATGGGAAGCCCGCTCTCAGCGTAGAGAAAATCGAAGCCTACGACGTGCTGACGATTGGTACGACGAAGCTGTTATTTGTGCCGCTTTGCGGAGATCGGTTTGATTGGAATGAAAAGAAATAAAGCAGCAATGATAAAGCGCAGGCAGTCTCTGCTGGCCGTAATGGCGGTGGTGCTGATCCTCGCGTCCATCGGCACGGGCTATCTGGGCTTCGTATACGACCCGGGAGAAGATGTGCCTGGCGGCTCCCCGCTGCCGACCGGGGTTAATCCCGTCTCGGCTACGGCGACGGGTGCAACCGAAGAAACGACCGTAGGCACGGAAACAACTGCGCCTGCCTCTGTTGAGACTACAGAGGCAACGAGTGTTCCCATGGAGGCCGACGGGGCAGAGGCAGCGCCTGCCAAAAAAGGCGGATCGGACAAAGCAACCGCTCCCACTGATGAGGCCCCGGCAACTACCGAAGCCCCCCCAGCAACTACCGAGAACACCCCAACAGCTACCGAGGTACCCCCGGCGACTACTGAGAAACCCGCGGCAAATATCGAGGAACCCCCGGCAACTACCGAGGCTACCATAAGACCCGCCAGTGAGAATTTTGACCCCGGCGATGCATTCCCTCCATCCAGCACCGCCACAGAAGAACCCCCTCACTCCGGCATCTACATTAATCCCCATACATTCACCCAACCGGCTTCTGAAGAAACCGCCCCAACAAATTCTGAAGACACCATACCGACGGTTTTGAGCGAACCCACCTCCCCTCGCAAGTCCGTCCCCAGTTTCCGTCTTGTCATGCAGATCGCCTGCTTCGTTTTCGCGGCGGGCGCATGCGTGGATATCCTGCTGCTGGCAATGCTGCGCAAGAACGTCCGCGACCATGAGCGCTCGGGCGAACAGCCCATGGAGCCTCCCACACCCGCGGAGGTACATCCCGTTCCCATCACCAAGGAAACCGTGGAGGAAACGGTCTGTCCCATCCCCGGTATCTCCCTCGGAAAGATCCACGACATCGGCAGGCGGGATTACCAGCAGGACAGCTTCGGTCAGACGGCCGTGCTCCGCAATACGGGCATTCTGGCGGTTCTGGCCGACGGCATGGGCGGCCTCTCCGGCGGAGAACGGGTCAGCCAGAAGATCGTCATGGAGGCGCTGACCTTCGGCTCCACCCTTCAGGCAAATCAGGTTCCCACCGCGCTGCCGGGTATGGTGGCCGGTATCAACCGCGCCGTCAATCAGATGCTCGGCCCCAAGGGGCTTTACACCAGCGGCTCCACGGTGGTGTCCGCCCTGATCACGGGCAATGCGCTGCGGTGGATCTCCGTGGGCGACAGCCGGGTCTATCTGTACCGGGACGGCCAGCTCAGCCAGCTTTCCCGTGACCACGATCTGCTGCAGGACTGGATGCCCGACATTCTGGAGGGCAAGCGCTCCATGGCGGAAGCCCTGCGCGACCCCAACGGACGGAAGCTCACCAGCTTCATCGGCATGGGCGAGCTGCGCCATGTGGACTACAACCGCACGCCCATCCCCCTGCTCCCCGGTGACCGGGTGCTGCTGATGAGCGACGGCGTCTACGGCACTGTAAGCGACGCCGAAATGGCGGCCATCCTGCGCGATTGCGGCAGCGTCCAGCTGGCCGCGTCCCACATCGGCCAGCGGATCATGGGCGCTGCCCTGCCGTATCAGGATAACTACACGCTGATCGTTCTGGGCTACGACCCGCCCGATCAGCCCAGAAACAACAGGTAAACAGCTATGGTAATTGAAGGGTATTGGTATACAAATATCGGCAGCCGGTCTGAAAACGAAGATTCCTGCGCCTATTTCACTCCGGGACCGGATCAGTACTGCGCCGTCATCTGCGACGGTCTGGGAGGCCACGGCGGCGGAAAGGCCGCGTCCTCCATCGGCGTCAAGGCGCTTTCCCAGTGGCAGGCGGATGAGGCGCTGCCCTCCGGCGAGACGATTCTCGCATGGATGAACGAGGCGAACCGGAACATCCTCGCCACCCGCGCCAACGCGAACCAGATGAAAACCACGGCGGTCGCGCTGTATCTTTACAAAAATCAGGCGGTATGGGCACACATCGGCGACAGCCGGCTGTACCACTTCCACAACGGCGTCCTCGCGGACTACACGGAGGATCACAGCCTCGCCCAGCTTTCCATCAAAATGGGCGAGCTGCATTCCCGGTCGGAAATTCCGTCCTTTGAGGGCAGGAGCAAGCTGTTCCGGGTCATTGGCGACGACGAGATCAAGCCCCAGCTTCATGCGCCCATCACGCTTTCCCCCGGAGACCATGCGTTTCTGCTGTGCTCCGACGGTCTGTGGGAGCGGCTGCTGGAGGACGAGATCATGCTCGATCTTCACAAGGCCGCCACAGCGGAGGAATGGGTATATTTGCTCCGCTGCCGCGCCATGATGCGGAAAAGCACGGATGTGGACAACAACACCGCCATCGCAATTTGGATAAAGGAGTAGTCAAAATGAAAAGAATAACCGCATTCTTAGGATGCGTCTGCCTGTTTTTGTTTCTGCTCTGCCCCGCAGTCAGCGCGCAGGCCGCTGAACTGAATTCGTTTCTGACCTTTCACGAGATCGTGACGGAGGAGCACCAGAATGACCTTCTCGTCTACGGCACCGTACTCCCCGAAAACGGAAGCCTGACGGTTTCCATCGATTCCCAGCAGATCTCCGACCCCGTCCTGACCACCGTGCGTCAGGAAAAGCTGCCCACCACGGTATACTGTCTGGTGGACATCTCCACCCACATGTCCAAGGAGCAGATCGAGCAGCAGACGGACATTCTGGACATCATCAGCAGCCGCATGGGCGAGGGTGACTCCATGGTCATCACCACCGTGGGCAGCAAAGTCGTTGAGGGCGCTGTCCTCGACACCATGGACGCCCGCACCGCCGCCATCGACACTCTTAAGCGCGACGGCGTCAGAGCGGATATGTACAGCGCCATCGTGGAAGCCATGGGCAGTCTGGAAAAGAAGACCAGCTACTGCACGAACCGGTGCCTGCTGATCCTCTCCGACGGCATTCTCGCCGACGGCGGCACCACCCAGCAGCGGGCCATCGACGTGGTCAGCGCCACCTCCATCCCGGTCTACGCCATCGGTATCACCGGCAACTCCACCTCTGCCTATTCTCTGACAAACGCCGACAACATGCTGAAAATGGCGGAGGTTTCCAGAGGCGGCATCGGTCTGGTTCCCGCCGAGGAAAAGATCTCCGCTGCCGCCGCGGCTCAGCAGGTCTGGGAAACCATTCAGGACGGCTCCGTCATCAAAATCGACCTTGCCTTCGTGACCTCCAACAGCAACAACGCCACGGTTCGCGCCGCCTACGAGCTGGGCGATACCCGGTGGGAAGATTCCGTCGCCGTTGACCTGACCACGGTTCCCGCCGCCATCCCGGCCGCTCCCACCGGCGTTACCGACCCCGCCGATGTGATCGAGGAGCCGGAAACGCGGGCCTCCGTCATGGACTGGATCCGTGGAAATCTCATTCTGGTCATCTGCTGCGCGGTCGCACTGGTAGCCGTGATCGTGGTGATCGTCGTGGTCGCGGTGAACAGCAGCCGGAAGAAGCAGGAGCAGTGGCTTCGGGATAGGGATCTTCCGACCATCAATAACAACCCCGTCATCGATAACAACCCCGTCATGGCATCCATCCCCTCCACCGGTGATTTTGATATTCCTACGACGACCCCCGTTCCGGACGAGTCGTGGGTCGCCACCAAGCCCGTGACCCCCAGCGGCGGCGTGACTGTCCAGATGACCGTCGCGTCCCATCAGGATGTTTCCACCAGCTTCACCCTTGCACCCCATACGCCTCAGGTTCTGGGTCGTGACGACCGCGCCGACATCATTCTCAACGCGGAAGACTACCAGCTTTCCGGCAAGCACTGCACCGTGGAATGGGACGGCAGCTACCTGTACATTCAGGACATGGGCTCGACCAACGGCACCGTCCTCAACGGCACCAATCTGAAACCGGACACCTGGAGCCGCGTAAAGAACGGCGCAGTTCTCCACATGGGCAGCTTCGACTATCAGGTCGCCCTGAATCCGGAAAAGTAAATTCACCCACCACTTTCCCGGCAGCCGTGAGGCTGTCGGGAAATGCCGGTTATGGGCAAATTTGCAAAAAGGAGAAACCATATGCAATACATCCGAATCACAAGCGAAAACATTGACGCCGAGCACATCTGCTGCGCCATGTCGGGCAAGCAGAGCGTCGCAAAGAAGGCGTGGCTCAAGGAGCGGTTCGCGGAGGGGCTGGTTTTTTACCGCAGCGAAGAACGGGGCAAGTGCTTCATCGAATACATTCCGGCAGAGAACGCGTGGGTCCCCATCGACGCGCCGGGGTATCTTTACATCAACTGCCTGTGGGTCGCCGGGTCCATGAAGGGGCATGGGTATTCCTCCGACCTGCTGGGCGAGTGCATCCGGGACGCCAAAGCGCAGGGGCGGCAGGGAATATGCATCCTTTCTGCGGAGGGCAGGAAGCGGGAGTTTCTTTCCGACCCCAAGTATCTGGCCTACAAGGGCTTTACCGTCGCGGACACCTCGGACTGCGGGATCACCCTCATGTATCTGCCGCTGACGCCGTCGGCGGAAAAGCCAACGTTCAAGGAATGCGCCAGACATCCGGGAATCAAGGAGGACGGCTTCGTTCTCTACTATACGGATCAGTGTCCGTTCACCTATTACTGGGTGCCCCGGGTGGCGGAAGCGGCCGCGGCACACGGCATTCCCCTGAAAACCGTCCGGATCGCAGACAAAGAAACCGCGCAGAATCTCCCCGCCCCGGTGACCACCTACGCACTGTTCCGGGACGGAAAGTTCGTGACCCACGCCACTCAGTCCGACAAGAAGTTCCTCGCCCTCGCGGGAGTAAAGGGCTGACGCTTTAACAGAACAAGATATATTTTTTAGGAAGGAATGATAGTACAGTGACAACACACTCGAAATTGATATATGCATTAAAAGATGGCAATATCGTAAGTATTGATGAAGTACAAAGTGGAAAGGACTGTGGGTGTGTTTGCCCTGCGTGCGGTGACGAACTTATAGCGCGCAAAGGGGAGAAGCGTATGCATCACTTTGCGCACCGTTCAAATGAGGACTGCGAATATGGATACGAGTCTTCCTTACATTTGGCAGCAAAAGACATTCTTTCGCGTTCAGAGAAAATGGTCATTCCCCCCGTCTATGTCGAATTTCCGCAATCCGGCAAGCCGAAAGAACTGATAAGCAAGGAAAGAGGGATTCCCATTGACGACGTCAAACTGGAAAAACGTTTTGATGACATCATACCGGATATCGTAGTATATTCTGGTGATAAATATTTCTTTATAGAAATCTATGTTTCCCATCCCATTGACGATGAAAAGCTGAAAAAGTTGAAGGAGAAGAATATATCCACCATTGAAATCGATTTAAGCAAAATAAAAAGAGATATTTCCGTTGAAGAATTGTCGGATATTCTGCTCAAGTCCAGCGATCGGAAATCGTGGAAATATAATGCTGTGTCTGAAAAATGGTATCAGCGATTTGAAAAAGCCTCAGATAAAATGCCCTTAACGCAGCGCGGATTAGCGCTACATGTCGATGGGTGCCCTATTGGAATCCGAAACCGGAAGGAAAAAAATTACGCAAACTTTGTTGACGACTGCACGGGTTGCGAATACTGTATTTCTTATGCCCATGAAGGATACATTTTGTGCTCCGGGCGAGAACGGATTGCAACAAAAAAAGATTTTCTTATTTCCAAAGAGGAGCGAATTTCCAACAGCAATAGCCTACCGCTATTGGCGAGAAAATGCCCTTATTGCAACGTGCAATTGGTCAGCAAGAAAATTGGCGATGACCAAGGCTGGGGATGTCCTCATTGCCCGTTTTTTATTCCTGATAGCTTTTGGTATGAGAGGGTATTGCAGCCTCGTTTACCCTCTCCGTCCTCGCTGCGCTCAGCCACCTCTCCCAAGGGGAGAGGCAAGAGATGCGGCTCAATTATTCCACTGTTCAGGGCTGCCAGAATTCGTTCAGGCTCCGGCGCACCTTGCCGGTGAAGCCAGTTACCGGGTGGGCTTCCAGCATGGAGCGCAGCACCGCTTCTTCGGTGGCCTCCGCCACGGCGCGGAAGGCATCGTCTATGTGGGACTCGTGGATGCAGCGGAAATTCAGGCAGTCACCCTGCGCCGGAATCCGGTTGGCGGTGGAAAAGCCCACCATGACCTCGCCGCTGCCGTGGCCGATATAGCTGCCCAGCCGGGCAAGCCCCACGCTGCACCGGCGGATGATCCGTCCCAGCTGGCGGGAGGTGACGGGCAGGTCGGTGCCGACGATCATGATGCAGCTGCCCTCGTCCGGGGCGTCCTCCCGGATGCGGCGCTCGATCTCCTTGCCGATGTTTTCCCCGCCGATGGTCAGGTCATGCAGGCACCCGTGGTTTGTCAGAACCAGCACGCCCAGGGTAAAGGTCTCACCGCCGATCTCCACAAGCCGGGAGGAGGAACCGATGCCGCCCTTCAGGTCGTGGCAGGTCATGCCCTTGCCCGCGCCCACGTCGCCCTGCGCAAAGTCCGCCGACGCGGCGGCAATGGCGGCGAAGACCTCCGCCTGCCCCACCGCCCGGTGACGGATGTCGTTCAGGGATGCGTCGTTGCACTCGCACACCACGGGGTTCACGGAAAGAACCGGATATCCCCGGCGCTCCCCCTGACGGCACATATATTCCACCATGGCGTCGTGAACCAGCCCCACGTTCAGGGTGTTCGTCAGGGCGATGGGGGTTTCCAGCGTCCCCAGCTCCCCGATCTGCATCAGCCCGGCGGTTTTCCCGAAGCCGTTGAGAACGTGGTAAGCCGCGGGCATTTTATTGCGGAAAATGTCGTCCTCGCAGGGCAGGATCACCGTCACGCCGGTTTTGTGCCGTTCATCATCCACGGTGCAGTGGCCGACGCGGACGCCTGACACGTCCGCGATGGAGTTCCGCGGCCCGTGGGGCATACGGCCGATGTTCAAATCCATAAAAATTCCTCCCGAGTGTTTTTTTGACATTATACCGTTTCGGACGGAAGAATGCAACGGTTTTGCCATAAAGAGGGAGGTTTCCCGTGAAGCGGCAAAAAATCCCGTGTTCATGCTGTTGCGGAGGGTTGACCCCTATGTTACAATTAAAATTGAAAACCAAAAGGAAGGCGGCACCGGATGGTGCGGAAGTGTGAACCCAAATGAAAAGATGCCCCTGCTGCGGCGCGCCCTACAACGGCAAGCGTTGCCGGGAATGCTACTACGAGCCGTTTACCGAAGAAATCGCCCACGGGATGCATACCCACGAGGGGGAACCGCTGGTCATTGAGCACCCGGAGGACAGACCCGTCCGCCGGAGCGTCCCCACCCGGCAAAAAGAATGCAGGCAGTATTCCGGCCGGCGGAAAAAGACCAGCCCCAAGTGGCTCTGGCCGATTCTGATCGTAACCGCGTTCATGGTGGCGCAGTACGTGCTGACGGAGTTCATTACCGAAAAAGTGAGCAGCATGTCCTCCCTGTGGAGCGACGACGAGGACACTTGGGAGACGGAGCCGATCACACGCCCGGAGGATTTCCACCATCAGACCGTCCTGTACGACAAGGACGGCATCCTGGCCGTGGCCGACTGGCGGGACGGGGACACATACACGGAGGAGATTCCCGTCTACGTTCGCAACGGTTCGGACAAGGACGTTATGCTCATGAGCAGCATGGACTGCGTCAACGGCTACATGACGGAGGATCGTCTCTTTTTCATCCTGCTGGAAGCGGGGCGGGAGGAAATGACCTCGATCTGGGTCAACGATACCGACCTTGAAAGCGGAAATATTGAAACGATCGGCGAACTCTCGTTCTGCCTGGAAGTGACGGATGCCAGCGACTATAATCCGCTGGATTCTACGCCCCCCATTACCCTGCGCGCAGACAAGAACAATGTCCGGTCGGTGGAGAGCGGCGGCACGACGGTTCTGGAGGAGGCGGGCATCACCCTTACCTACACGGGCAGCGAGGGTGAGCTTTGCGAGGACGGCGCCTTCCGGTTCCGGGTAGAGAATCATTCCGAGCGGAATATCTGGCTCTACACGATGGAAACCTATGTGAACGGCGAATCCGCTGATCTGTTCCTGTTCGACGAGCTTGCGCCGAACGCCTGGGGCAAGTGCGAAATGTGGCTGTATGACGCAGGCGTGGAGCGGGTTCGGGACATCACCTCCCTGGAGCTGGTGCTGGGCGTCCTGGATCATGACACCGATGAGCTTTTGCTGGAAAGCAAGCGGGTCAGCATTCCCGTTACAAAATAGTGATTTCTTCCCCCGGCTGCATCAGCAGCCGGGGGAGCATTCGCTTCCAAAAAATCCACGAAAAAAGCAACGAGCCATTGAAAGAACGGCGGAAATTTGATACTATATAGAAAACATGGGGCGGCCACGCGCCCGCCCCGAAAAACGATCAGGTGAAACCATGAACACCAAACAGGATTATATCGCCGTCTTTGACTCCGGCGTGGGCGGCATCAGCGTACTGCGGCACCTGCGGCGAGTGATGCCCGGGGAGCGGTACCTCTATTTCGGCGACTCCGCCAACGCCCCCTACGGCACCAAAACCAAAGACGAGGTGGAAGCGCTCACCTTTGCCGCGGCGCGGCATCTGATGACCCGGGGGGTCAAGGCGCTGGTGGTAGCCTGCAACACGGCGACCTCCGCTGCCATTCACGACCTGCGGGAAGCCTATCCGGATACCATCGTCATCGGCATCGAGCCTGCCCTCAAGCTGGCCTATGACCGGTATCACGGCGGCGGCATCGGCGTGATGGCCACGCCCATGACCCTGCGGGAGGAAAAATTTGAAGCGCTGATGCACCGCTACGACCGCAGCTGCCGGGTCTATAAAATCCCCGCGCCGGGGCTGGTGGAGCTGGTGGAGCGGGGGCAGGCGGATTCCCCGGAAGCCGAATCCCTTCTGCGGGAGCTGTTCGCCCCCTATCAGGGAAAGCTGGACGAGGTGGTGCTGGGGTGTACCCATTACCCCTTCGCGGCGAAGGCCATTTCCCGTGTGCTGGGATGCGGCGTCGCTCTGTTGGACGGGGGTGACGGCACCGCCCGGGAGACCCGCCGCCGTCTGGCGGAAGCGGGGCTTCTGGAAAACGGAACAGGCGAGGTCATCCTCACCAACAGTCTCCCGGACGAGTCAATTCTCGAATTGTCCCGGAAGCTGTTGGATGAGAAATAGATATGGAGGAAAAGATTATGGACGACAACATTCTGGTCATCGGCATTGCCGGGGGCACGGGCAGCGGCAAAACCACCCTGATGAACAATCTGATCTCCCGCTTTGAGGGCATGGTTACGGTCATCAGCCACGACAACTACTATAAGCGCCACGACGACATGACCTACGAGGAGCGCAGTCAGCTCAATTACGACGAGCCTGCCGCCTTCGACACCAGCCTGATGGTCTATCACCTGGAAGAACTGCGCCGGGGACACGCCATCGAATGCCCGGTGTACGACTTCACCATCCATAACCGGTCGGAGCAGACCATTCACATCGTGCCGAAAAAGGTCATCATCGTGGAGGGCATTCTGATCTTCGAGAACGAGGAGCTGCGCAACCTCATGGACATCCGGATTTTTGTGGACACCGACGCGGACATCCGCCTGTGCCGCCGGATCAAGCGGGACGTGAACAAGCGGGGAAGAACTTTGGAAAGCGTACTGAAGCAGTATCAGGACACGGTCAAGCCCATGCACGAGCGGTACGTGGAGCCGAGCAAGAAGTATGCCAACATCGTCGTCCCCGAGGGCGGAAAAAATCTGGTGGCGCTGGACATGATCGTCGGCCGCATCCAGCGGCACTTGGAGGAAACATGAATTACGAGAGTCTGATTTTTGACATTGACGGCACCCTCTGGGATTCCCGGGCGCTGGTGGCGGAGGGCTACAACATCCAGCTTAACAAAGAGGGGCTTTCCCGGTACTGCATCACGGCGGAAACCCTGAAACCCCTGTTCGGCCGGGTGATGACGGAGATCGCCGACGTTCTGTTTGCCGACTTTCCGGAAAAGGAGCGCTACGCCCTGATGGCGCGGTGCATGGAGACGGAAAACCGCCACCTCCACGAAAACCCCTGCCATATCGGCTACCCCGGCGTCCGGGAGACGATGGAAGAGTTGGCGAAGACGCACCGCCTGTTCATCGTCAGCAACAGTCAGCAGGGCTATCCGGAGCTGTGCATCTCCAAGCTGGGGCTGACCGGCTGCATCACCGGCCATCTGTGCTTCGGCGACACCGGCACCAGCAAGGGAAAGACCATCCGCACACTGATGGAGAAATACAACATCACCTCCTGCGCCTACATCGGCGACACGCAGGGGGATTACGAGGCCACGGTGGAAGCGGGC
>ERZ834769.2987-NODE-2987-length-11587-cov-26.140912_pt1 | contig 11587 bp, 10 predicted proteins | sample MGYA00519690_ERZ834769 | MGnify/ENA primary metagenome ERZ834769 (study PRJEB31850, sample SAMEA3708760) | human gut metagenome | biome: human gut; feature: human-associated habitat; material: faeces | place: China | collected 2014 ... | reverse complement strand
GCTTTCTTGCCAAGGTCTGTACGCTTCTGACCTGTTACATTAATCTCTTTCATTTGTGTTACTCTAAATTAAGTTGTTAAAAAAATAATTTTGCCTTAACTCGCCATCACACGGATTAGCTTTGTTTGAAGCATGCCTCGCGAGTGTTTCTCGTAAAGCGGGTGCAAAATTACTACTTTTATTTGGAATATGCAAATTTCTGGGCGATATTTTCTCCAAAATGCCCGTTAAATATCTAAAACTCATCTCCTAACCTTAAAAAAATAGAAATTATTGCCCCTTTTCTTGCATATTATATATTAAATATGTAAATTTGCACTGTTTTAGGTAATTATATAAATAAATCTTTTAAATTATTAGAGAATGATTAATAGGGATTTGATAAGACGTAAGATTGTGCAGTTAACCTACGCATACTATCAGAACAGCAATCATAATATTGATAATGCTGAAAAGGAGCTGTTGTTTGCTCTTTCTAAGTCGTATGACTTGTACAACTATATGTTGCAACTCATTGTAGCTCTCACCCAGGAGGCACAGAAGCGCTATGAGGTAGAGGTGGCTCGTGCTCAGCGTGAGGGTGCTCCAGAGCCTTCTTCAAGATTCGCATACAACAGATTCGCTTTGCAGTTGGAAGAGAATAAGATGCTCGCCGACTGGGCTGATGTGAAGAAGTCTTCTTGGGAAGAGAATATCGAAACTGCTCGCAAGATTTATACTGCCATCGTCTCCAGCGATCTCTATGCTAGCTATATTGACGGTTCAATGACCAAGGATCATGAGGAGGAGCTTACCGACTATGCATACGATCGCGAGTTCTGGCGCCGTGCTTACAAGACCTTCATTCAGAACAATGATGAACTCGATGCTTTGCTCGAGGAGAAGAGTCTCTACTGGAATGATGACAAGGATATCATCGATACCTTCGTGCTGAAGACCATCAAGCGCTTTGAACCAACCAGCAAGGCTGATCAGGAATTGCTTCCAGAATATAAGGATGAAGAGGATCGCGACTTTGCCCGCAAGCTCTTCCGTGCTACATTGCTCAATTGCGATGCTTACCAGCACTATATCGGTGATGCTTGCCGCAACTGGGATTTCAACCGCCTGGCTTATATGGATGTAGTAATCATGCAGATTGCCATTGCCGAGCTGATGACTTTCCCTGGCATTCCTGCTACGGTTACCATCAATGAGTATGTAGATCTTGCCAAGCTCTATAGTACTCCTCGCAGTGGTGGCTATGTAAACGGTATGCTCGATACCATCGCCCGCTTCCTCATCTCTCGTGGCTTGATCCAGAAGGAATTGCCTGAGCGCAAGGGTGGTCATCATGGTTCTCATGGACATAGAGAAGGTTAAGATATAGAGAGTACTTATATATAATGTACGCGCGTACATTATATAGATGAATACTTTCAATATTATATATAGATATTCAACAATAAACAACATTAATCAATTAGAATAAAGACATGACAAATTTAGTATTGCAGGCTGCTGCTGGTGGTAGCAGCATGAGTTTCCTCATTATGATGGTAGCTATCTTCGCTATCATGTGGTTCTTCATGATTCGTCCTCAGCAGAAGAAGCAGAAAGAGATACGTAAGTTCCAGAATTCTTTGGCAGAAGGTACAAAGGTGGTTACTGGCGGTGGTGTGTATGGCACTGTTAAGCGTGTAGATCTCCAGGCTAATACAGTAGATGTAGAGATTGCACGTGGCGTAGTCATCACTGTTGCTAAGGGTTACGTTTTCGCAGACGCAGCTAGCCAGACTCCTAACGCACAGTAGTCTATTCATAGAATTCTGATGCATAGTATTCGGAATATATTGAAGGCTGTCAGAAACTTCCTGTTCAGTGGCCTGAATAAGGAGTTTCTGATTTTTTTATTCTTTCTCGCTCTCAGTGGCGCCTTCTGGTTGATGATGACGCTCAATGAGACCATGGAGAGGGAATATAAGATTCCTATGCGCCTGGTGGGAACACCACGTAATGCGGTGATAACAGGAGATTTGCCTGATACCGTGCGCATTACGATGCGTGATAAGGGATTCACCCTGATAACCTATGCTTTCCGTCCGCTTAATTTCAAGTTTAATAACTATGCAGATGAAACAGAGGGACAGGGAGTGATTCCGGTAGCTGATGTCCAGAAGCAGATTCTCTCGCAGCTCTATGGTTCGAGCAAACTCCTGCAGGTAAAGCCGAGTAAGTTTGATTTCTACTTCACCTATGGTGCTTCCAAGAAGGTGCCGGTGGTGTTCAGGGGAAAGATTACAACCAGCAAGAGCTATTATCTGGCGCATACCGAATTTTTCCCTTCTACGGTTACCGTATATGCCAACAAGCGTCAGCTCGATGAGGTCAAGTCTGTAGAGATCGTACCTTTCTATTACCGCAATCTCCAGGATACCATCCGGGAAAATGTGCGCATCAAGAAGATTCGAGGCGTGAAGGTGCTGCCTGATATGATTCGACTGGCTGTGTATCCGGATGTCCTGACCGAGGAAACGGTGGATGTTCCGATTACGGCTATCAATATGCCGCCTGATAAGGTGCTCAGAACTTTCCCATCCAAGGTGTCGGTGAAGTTCACCATAGGAGCTAGTCTCTTCAGAACCATCAAGCCTAGCCAGTTTACGGTGGTAGTAGATTACAATGAAATCGCTGCCAATCCTTCTGATAAGTGCACCCTGCAGCTGCGTAGTGTACCTCGTTCGGTAAGCAAGGCATCGCTGGAAATGGAAACGGTGGATTATCTGCTGGAACAGCAATGATAGTTTATAGTTAATAATTTATAGTTGATAGATTTTTACTGACTACTATGATGAAGATAGCTATAACAGGGGGCATAGGTAGCGGAAAAAGCTATGTATGCCGTATTTTGGAAAAGCAGGGTATCCGGGTATATGATTGTGATGCCGAGGCGAAACGTCTGATGCGTACGGATGCTGAGTTGCAGGCCGGCTTGAAGAAGTTGGTCGGCAAGGAGGTGTATAGTGCCGATGGTATCTTGCAGAAGCCGGTGCTTGCCCAGTTTATCCTGTCAAGCGAGGCAAACAAGCAGGCGGTAAACGATGTGGTGCATCCCGCAGTGGCTCGTGATTTCGAGCAGAGCAACTGTGAGTGGATGGAGAGTGCCATCCTCTTTGATAGTGGGTTCAATCGTCGTACCCATTTTGATAAGGTGGTATGTGTCTCGGCTCCCGTTGCCGTTCGTCTGCAGCGCATCATGCAGCGCGATCATATCTCTCAGGAGAAGGCGCAGCAGTGGATAGATGCCGTGATGCCGCAGGAAGAGCTGATAGCTCGTTCGGATTATGAAATCGTGAATGATGGGGTGAGAGAAGTAGAAGCGCAGGTAGTGCATCTGCTGAATCTGCTCAAACCATCAGATAATTGATCATATTAAAAAATAAAAATAGATTATAATAGACAATGGAAACAATTCTTTCAATTGCAGGCAAGCCAGGCCTTTACAAATTGGTATCAAGAGGTAACAGAACTCTTATTGTTGAGACACTCGACGAAACTCACAAGCGTGTGCCAGCTTTCGCTACAGACCGCGTAACCAGCCTTGGTGACATCGCTATGTACACAGATGCAGACGAGGTGCCATTGTGGGAGGTACTCGACAGCGTAAGCAAGAAGGAAGAGGGCAAGCCAAGTTCTTTCAACTACAAGAAGGCGCCTGCTGCTGAGCTCCACGATTACTTTGCTGAGGTTCTTCCTAACTATGATCGCGACCGTGTACACGACAGCGACATCAAGAAGCTTCTCCAGTGGTACAACATCCTCGCTAACTACGGTATCACAGATTTCAAGGCTACTCTTGCTCCAACAGAGGGTGAGAATGTAGATGATCGTGCTGAGCAGGTTGCTGAGTAAGATTCATTTAGAATATTGATTAAAGGTCGCCCTGAAAAGGACAAAAGCTTTTTATATAAAATGCTTTTGTCCTTTTCAGGGCGACTTGGTTTATTTATTTTTTTTCTATCTTTTTCAGTTCCTTCTCAAATCTTCTCCGATACATTTCGCCCGCTATGGTCAAACCGAACGGGAAGGCAATCCAGATGCCCAGCAATCCCATACCGCAAGGGAAACCGAGGGTATAACCCAATGGCAGCGAGATGACGAAATAGGCGATGAAGGCATAGAGCACCATCGGCTTCACGCAGGCTATGCCTCGAAGCGCATTGGCAAAGGTGTATTGCAGACCATCGCCAAACTGATAAACCATCATCAGGATAATCAGCGTAGCTACATACGCCTGTACCTCTACGTTGTCATTAAACCATCCACCTATCTGGTGGCGGAGCAGAAGTACTGGAATTCCCATGCAGAGAGAGAACAGCAGATTCAGGCGGAATCCATCGTAGGCATTGCGGCGGACGGCAGCATAGTCTTTCTGACCCATAAAGTGGCTCACACGGATGGCCATGGCTGCTGCCATACCCGAAAGCACGAGGTAGAAGAGCTGGGAAATGGTAATCATAACCTGGTGAGCTGCCAATGGAATGGTGCCGAGCCAGCCTACCATCACGCAACTCAGCGTAAAGGCTGCCGATTCCATACCTAGCTGAAGAGCCACCGGCCAGCCCAGTCGGTTCATCTCCTTGAAATCCTTCCTGTTTACGGAACTGTGTACGATGTCATAACTGTAGGTTCTGAATTTCCTGCAGATCACTACTATTCCTATCATCGCCAGTGCCATCAGGATTCTACTTGCCAGGGTAGAGATTCCGGCTCCGAGCAATCCCAGTTCCGGGAAGCCTGCCACACCATAGATGAGTACCCAGTTGCCCAGGATGTTCACGATGTTACCGCCTATCATTGCCCACATCGCCACCTTGGTCTGTCCGATTCCATCGAGGAATTGCTTCATGGTATAGAAGATTCCCATGAAGAGCACCGATGCCAGATTCACCAGATAGTAAGGGCGGATAAGCTCCAGCAGTTCCTCCGGCTGTCCGATATGTGCCAGATTGAGATAGAGCAGGATGAGGGCAAGGGTGAAGATGCCTCCCGTCAGCATATTGGCAAGGAAGGAGTTGCGCACCTTCTGACCGATGATGTCGATACGTTCCTCTCCGTAGAGCCTGCCGATGATAGGGGTGAGTCCGTAGGTGAATCCCATATAGGATACAAAAACGAGACCGAAGATATTGTTTACCAGTCCTGCTGCTGCCAGTTCGGGGGTACTGTGATGACCGATCATCAGCGTGTCGGCGAATCCCAGAATGATGGTTCCCAGTTGTCCGATGATGATAGGAAATCCTATCGAGAGCAGTTCGCGGTAATGATGTTTCTTATTCGTTGCAATGGATGTTGTATGATTATTCATATTGTTTTTAATTACTAATCTATTTCTTATACTCTGCCGTTAAAGAGTGCAAAGTTACTGCTTTATTCAGTAACTACCAAATTTTTCATTCAGAAAAAGATTTTTTCTTCCTTTTTATTTGGAGTTGTCGGATAAAAGTACTATTTTTGCATTATCAATCAACTGACAATCAGATTTATAAACCAAAACAATTATACCGTTATGAACAACATTCCATTAGTATTTTGGCTCATCCCGATAGCCAGCGTTGTAGCATTGGGTATGGCATGGTTCTTCTTCCGTTCGATGATGAAGGAAGATGAGGGAACCGACAGAATGAAAGAGATTGCAGCGCATGTCAGAAAAGGTGCGATGGCTTATCTTAAACAGCAGTACAAGGTGGTGACCATCGTCTTCGTGGTGCTCGCCATTGTCTTCGCCTTCATGGCTTACGTACTGAAAGTGCAGAATCCGTGGGTTCCGTTCGCATTCCTTACGGGTGGTCTCTTCTCCGGACTGGCAGGCTTCTTCGGAATGAAAACGGCTACCTATGCTTCGGCACGTACAGCCAATGGGGCACGTACAGGTCTTGACAAAGGATTGAAAATCGCTTTCCGCAGCGGAGCCGTGATGGGCCTCGTTGTGGTAGGACTCGGCCTGCTCGACATTGCCATCTGGTTTGTTGTTCTGAACGCCGTATATGCCGGTGAGGCAACTGCCCTCGTTACCATCACCACTACGATGCTTACCTTCGGAATGGGTGCTTCTACCCAGGCACTCTTTGCCCGAGTGGGAGGAGGCATCTATACCAAGGCAGCCGATGTGGGAGCCGACCTGGTGGGTAAGGTGGAGGCGAACATCCCTGAAGATGATCCCCGGAATCCGGCTACCATTGCCGATAATGTAGGAGATAATGTGGGAGATGTTGCCGGAATGGGTGCCGACCTTTATGAGAGCTATTGTGGTTCCATTCTTTCTACAGCCGCATTGGGAGCTACCGCCTTTGCCATGAACGGCGATATGCAGCTCCGTGCCGTCATCGCTCCTTTGGTCATCGCAGCCATCGGCATCTTCCTCTCGCTCATCGGCATCTATATGGTTCGTACCAAGGAGGGGGCATCCATGAAGGATCTGCTCCATTCCCTGGGATTGGGTACCAATGTCAGTGCCGGTCTTATCGCCGTGGCTACCTTTATTATATTATATCTCCTGGGTATCGAGAATTGGCTCGGACTCTCATTCTCAGTCATCAGCGGATTGGTGGCTGGTGTCATCATCGGTCAGGCTACGGAGTATTATACTTCGCAGAGCTACCGACCAACCCAGAAGATTGCCGAGGCATCAGAGACGGGTCCTGCCACGGTGATTATCAAGGGAATAGGAACGGGAATGATCTCTACCATGGTGCCTGTGGTTACCATCTCCGTAGCCATCATGCTCAGTTATCTCTGTGCCAATGGTTTTGATATGTCGCTCTCTGCTAAGTCTATCAGCGTAGGGCTTTATGGCATAGGTATTGCAGCCGTAGGTATGTTGTCAACGCTGGGTATCACTCTGGCAACGGATGCTTACGGTCCTATTGCCGACAATGCTGGAGGTAATGCCGAGATGAGCGGACTGGGTGAGGAAGTTCGTGAGCGAACCGATGCGCTCGATGCCTTGGGCAATACCACGGCGGCTACCGGAAAGGGATTTGCCATCGGTTCTGCTGCTCTTACGGCGCTGGCTCTTCTTGCTTCTTATATCGAGGAGATCAAGATAGCGATGATTCGTGCGGTGGAAAACGGAAAGCAGTATGTGGATGCAGCCGGAAACATCTTTGACCCATCGAATGCCACTACCATTGATTTCATCAATTTCTTCCAGGTGAATCTCATCAATCCTAAGGTGCTGGTGGGTGCTTTCCTGGGAGCGATGGCAGCCTTCCTGTTCTGTGGACTGACGATGGGAGCGGTAGGTCGTGCGGCAGAATCAATGGTTCAGGAAGTACGTCGCCAGTTCCGTGAGATCAAGGGAATCCTTGAGGGCAAGGCTACGCCTGATTATGGAAGATGTGTGGAGATCAGTACGCGAAGTGCTCAGCGTGAGATGATTATCCCGTCCTTGCTTGCCATCATCATTCCGATAGTAGTAGGTTTGATTTTGGGAGTAGCCGGAGTCTTGGGTCTTCTTACGGGTGGACTTGCAGCCGGATTCACGCTTGCCGTCTTTATGTCTAACTCTGGTGGTGCCTGGGACAATGCCAAGAAGATGATAGAGGAGGGTAGTTTCGGAGGCAAGGGTAGTGAGAATCATAAGGCTACCATTGTAGGTGATACCGTGGGTGATCCATTCAAGGATACCTCTGGTCCATCTCTCAATATCCTCATCAAGCTGATGTCGATGGTAAGCATCGTGATGGCAGGTTTGACCATTGCCTTCCTGTAAGACAGAGGTTTCTGTTAATTAATACTGTTAAGAAACAACTTTACAAAGTTACTATGTCTAAAAACTACCCTTAAGGGAAGAAAAACTTTCCCTTAAGGAAAAATATTTTTTCCCTTAAGGATATTTTTATTTTTCCTTAAGGGAAACACCAATATCTCTTCTCTCCTCATTTTCCTATAGTTTGAGCAAGAGAAGCGAAAATCAGAATTATATTTACGATATTATCGCAGCTGTTCAGAACGACACAGCGAAGACCTGGTCATGGCGTTTGAGGAATGTCTGGCAGAGCAGCTCTATCAGAGTGGTTATCTCACCATCAAGAAGTATAACCCAATGTTGCTTCCTGGAAAAGCTTTACACCTGCAATATGCCTTTTTTCATCTTTTCCGTTGTTATTCTCCGCAAATTTGCGGAGAATAGGCCAAATAATCTCCGCAAAACTTGCAATATTCGATAAAAATGTCTATTTTTGCAGGTACATTTAGAATGAAAGATTAAAAATGCGGCAATGATGAGAGGAACAAAATATATTTGGCAGCATAAAGGTTGGCCCCACATGCAATGGGATGATACCAGTTTCAGCAATATCTTGGCAGAAATCAATCTGCTGAGAGGTAAATTGCTGGGTAGAGTTTCTATGTTTGGTTTTGAAGAACAGAACCTGTCTATGTTGGAGTCTATGACTCAGGAAATTGTACACTCTGCAAAAATTGAAGGTGAGGAATTGAATAGAGATAGTGTTCGCTCGTCTGTAGCCCGGCAATTGGGTCTGGAGTTTGAAGGCTTGAAAAACTCCGATCATTATACTGAGGGAGTGGTACAAGTGATGATAGATGCAGTGCAGCATTATGATATGCCGTTGGATGCCGAGCGTTTATTTTCTTGGCATGCAGCTCTATTTCCTACAGGAAGAAGCGGTATCCATAAAATTCTGGTGGGCGATTGGCGCCAGGGTGAAGAGCCTATGCAGGTGGTTTCAGGACCATTAGGTCATGAGAAGATACATTATGAAGCTCCGGCAAGCAAGGATGTACCAGATATGATGTCAGATTTTCTCCGCTGGTTTGATTCTGAGAATACGCTTGACCCGTTGGTAAAGACTGCCGTGATGCACCTTTGGTTTGTCACGATTCATCCATTTGATGATGGCAACGGTCGTATTTGTAGAACGTTGACGGAATTGTTGTTATCCCGTGCTGATCAGACCTCCCATCGATACTACAGTCTTTCTTCTGAAATCCTGAATCATCGTAAAGATTATTATCAATATTTGGAGCAGGCACAGAAGGGAGGTCTTGACGTGACACCTTGGATTCTATGGTTTTTACATACATTGAAGTTAGCGTTGGAAGCAGCTTTTGATAAAACTGAAGGAGTGTTACGTAAGTCCAGATTTTGGGATGTGCATCGCTCTGTTTCCATCAATGAACGTCAGCGCAAGGTTCTCAATATGCTTTTAACTGGTTTCGAAGGGAAGCTGAATTCTTCCAAATGGTATAAGATTAATCATTGTTCTCAAGATACCGCCAATCGTGATATCAGGGATTTGATAGCCAAAGGTATATTAAAACCAACTGGAGAAGGTGGAAGAAGCACAAATTATGAGTTGGTTTCTCCCTGAATTTTCGATAAAATTGCTTATCAAATATAGCTGAAAAGAAAATGTGACCGCACACGTGTCATTAGGTGGCAATAGAAATCAGCCTTATTGCCACCCTTTATTTGCAGTATATCAGATACCTTAGACTATGTATGGTATTAGTGGCAGGCGTTCTGGCGGATTTGCAATCCGCTATAGAAATATGTTCGACCGATAAAACCTGGGGATTTGTAATCCCCACCATAATTCCCATCCAACCATGGTGAGAGGATAGGTTACGTTATCGTAATCAGAAGGAAGAAGTTCCTCCTTATCCAGGATGATAAGAATATCCCAGTCGCTATCATCCCTTGCGGTACCTTTGGCTTGTGAGCCGAAAAGTATCGCCTTTCCGCCTGCAGGCAAGTTTTTCGCTAGGCATTTGCGTATAGCTGCCAATATATGTTCTTGTTCCTTCTTCATGTTGCGATATATTCGTTGATACAAAGATTGTGCCAACCATAGGCAGCAATTCCCCTCACGCCCTGAAGGGGCAGAAGCTCCTAGCCCAGGGCATTCGCTCTGGGTATTCATGTCCGCACGCCTGTCGCCCTGTAGGGGCAAAAGCTTTGTATGGCGCCCGAATCTCACTATTGTTCATCCATAATTTCCACTATAGGTACTGTTTTTTCTACCCCCATATTGGTTGTATAGCTGTAATTACCTATTTGTCTTGCAACCTTTCCTTTAGGAATTTCTATCTTTTGATCATCATAGTAAGAGGTACTCTCATCTCCCAGAAATAGAACATCTAAACCAAGATTATTGCCCGAAGAGTCATCTCCACTCGACAAAGCGCTTCCATCAGAAAATACCTGAAAAACTTTGAAGGTTTTTTCTGGTACAGTATTACGTGGTTTATCAAACATAACTACGTCATCTTTTGATGAATTATTAGCTACAATTATGCAGCTTATCACAAAGAATACTATACATCCAGTAACAATACCTGCTACATAGGTCAAAATAAATTTTGTTTTTAATTTCATAGACAATTCGATTAAATAATTATAATGTTCTTTTATTATATTTGTTCCTGCCGTTAGTTGATAAGGCAAATTCCTTTAGATGAAATTTCTCCTTGGCAGCCTCTATTATCTCTTCTTTTTGCTTCTCGTCAGAATTGTTCTTCTCGAGCGCAAGTATCAGATAATCATTGCCTTTCGTTGGAGAGAATATCTTGCCGATAAGCATCCTGAAATGCCTGTTGACAAATTCTTCTACTTGAGTACCTTCTTTCGGCGTAAGGCGATAGAATTCATATCTTTCATCCAACATTTTCTGGATTTCATCCCGGAACATCTTGCGGACTCTGTTCTTCCACGAGAATTTCTGGTGCTCATTATGACGGGCATACAGAGATACGACATAGAGAAAGTTTACATCGTAATGGAAGACTAGAAGGGTGTCTCGATCGAACAGACGGTTATTGAAATGCTGAGTATTGAAGCATTTCTGCTCCCTGTCGGTTGACGAAATCTGGTCTGAGAAAGATAGATTCTCTGCCATCTTGGCACTGATGAAGAAGTTAGGAATGATGTTATATCCTTCAGTAAGGTCATCACGGAGCTTTGGTACGTAGCCAAAGTTACGCTTGTCGTATTGTAGCTCTTCATCGTCCTTGTCGTCATTCATAAAGAGGTTCAAGTTCCACTGAATAATATTTCTGGCGTACGTAAATTGCTTATATACAGATTCCTTTCCGATGGCATGACCAAGCTTGTAATATTTGCTGTCGCCAATGTAATAAACAGGCTCTGGCTCTTTGCTTGTAATCAGGTTCTGGTAGGTGTACAAGTGGTCTATACGTTTTCCATCAGCCTGTTCTTTCAGACCTGCTGGGATGTTCTTTTCTCCCAGAAGTTCATCAATAATGGCTTCGAAAACGATATTGAAACTCTTAACCAGAAGATACTCTTTGCGTTCCTTCTGGATGTTCATGCGCTTGGCGTTGTCAAAGAAGTCATAGCATAACTTCCAGAGATATAATGCTTTATCAGAAAAGTACTTGTATTTAATCTGGAGGAGTCTGGTCTTTCCTAATCCATCCAGATAAGTCTTGAAACGATAACCTGTGATTAATTGGAAGTTGCAGTTGATATGATTGGCGAAGCCGTATCTTTCGCTGATATAATTCAGGATGGAATAGAAGATAATCAGGAGTTCTTCATCAAAATTGATCTGCTTTTTCCTGT
>ERZ834769.2983-NODE-2983-length-11612-cov-4.606905_pt1 | contig 11612 bp, 6 predicted proteins | sample MGYA00519690_ERZ834769 | MGnify/ENA primary metagenome ERZ834769 (study PRJEB31850, sample SAMEA3708760) | human gut metagenome | biome: human gut; feature: human-associated habitat; material: faeces | place: China | collected 2014 ... | reverse complement strand
GAAAATGCCCTTGCTGAACCGGTTGTACTCGGCCATGCTCAGCACGGCATTGGTCATCTTGCGGCTCATCAGGCGGAAATCACGCGCACCGTCGACGATCTCCGTATCAGACATCTTGTTGATGATCTGGTAAAACTTGCGGGCGAACCAGCTGCGCAGCGGCGGCTCGCCCTTGCGGGTCGTGCGGCGGGTGGCGGCGCAGTCGTACTCGCCGGTCAGCAGCGTGTCCAGCATCTGCGGCAGCAGCGCGGGCGGGTCCTGTAGATCGGCGTCCATCGTAGCGACATAATCGCCCCTGGCCGCCTGCAGGCCGGCGTAGATGCCGGCCTCCTTACCAAAGTTGCGGCTGAACGAGACATACCGCACGCGGTCGTCCTGAGCGTGCAGCTCGCGGGCCACACGCAGCGTACCGTCGCGGGAGCCGTCATCCACAAAGATGAACTCAAAATCCGCACCGTGGCTGGTTTTCATCTCAGCCGCCACGCGGGAGGCTTCTTTATAAAAAAGCGGCATCGCTTCTTCTTCATTGTAACAGGGTACGATCAGACTGATGAGCATGGTGTGACCTGCTTTCGTCAAAATATTGTATCTTTTATTATAGCGTAGTTTGGCGGGTTTGTAAACAATGGATATCAAGCGCGCGGCCTCGCGCTTTTGTAGGGGCGAACATTTTTTGCCCGCGCCGTGCGCGGCTAAGAGCCAATTCCAACCCAAAAAAGACCTGCACAAGGTTGCCCCCGTGCAGGTCTTTGCAAACGATTACTGGTTTTTGCGTTTGAGTACAACGGTCACGCCGAGACCCAGCAGGGCGGCAATGGCAGCAATGGCCAGCGCCGTGACGGGCATATCGTCGGATGTCTGCGGGATGGCGGACATGGCCGCCTTGGTGGTCTTGCCATTGGCAGCGGCCTTACCGACCGTGGCCGTGCCCTTGACATTCGGGTAACCGGCCAACTGCTTTACACTCTCGATGTAGCCGCAGTGGTTGCACTTGTAGCCACCGTCCACAGCTGTCCAGTCGTGGTAGCCGCAGGCCTTGCAGGTGTAGTAGGCACTGTCGTCCTGCTTCGGCGTTGTCGTGGTGGACTGGCTGTTGCTTGCAGTGTTGGTGCTGCCATTATCCTGTACCGAGGCTGCGGGCTTTTCAGGCTCGACCGGCTTGGGCAGTTCGTTGGTGAAGCTGACCGTGAAGACGCTGAAATGCGTTGCGCTCAGTTCAATATACTTCTTGCCGTCCTCGGTCTTGATCTCAATGTAGCGGTCGGCATCGCCCTCATGGGCAACCTTGGCGTACTTCTCGGTGACCTCGGCGGGGATGGGCAGGCGGAACACCACGCTGCCGCCGTTCAGCAGGTCGTTGGTAACTTCCTTGGCATCGTGGTTGTCCACCTTCGCCATCGGGGTAACATCAAACACGAGGGTCTGGCTGTTCAGCTTGACCTCGGTCACATTGCCGTCGGCGTCCTTCTTCACATCTGCACCCAGTTTGATATCCTGCAACTGGGCCTGCACATACAGTTCCACCTTGGAGTTATCCTGCACATTGGGCAGGCTCTTGATCTTGACGGTGTTCGTCAGGTTGTTGCCCTTGAAGTTCTTCACGGCAGCGTTGTCGCCGGTCAGCTCGTCCTTCAGGGTCTTGACCTTGGCGGCGGCGTCCTGCTGAGTAGGCTGCTTGTCTTCGGGAATCTTTTCCTCGGTCTTGGGCAGTTCGGTCTTGGTGGTGTCCACCTTGGACTCGACCTGCTGGCTGCTGATTTTAACTTCCATATTAGCAACGCTGTACAGGCTGTTTACCAGCTTGAACAGCGGCTGGTTATAGGGCGCACCGATGCGGGTGGTGGACAGGTGATGACGCATGGCCTCCTGATCCAGCGCACAGATCGCGTTGTACTGGACGTTGATGGGGTTGCTGTTGTCGCCGAAGGCCTTACCGGCCAGAGCGTTGATCTGGTCATCGGTCAGGGTCTCCAGCTTGTAGCTACTGTCAATGCCGGCCAGATAGGCGTCAACCTTCTCTACGGCGTTCTTGACCGTCTCATGCAGTTCCTTGTCATAGGGAACAACATTGTAATAACCGTTGTTGTCCGCGCTTACCGACAGGGTGTAACCGTCGGGCAGCGCGGCGTTGTCCAAGCCGTTGTAGTTGGTGAAGCGCAGCGCGGCGCCGCTGCCCAGAGCAACCTTGCCGTTGACACTGCCGTTTTTCAGGTTCAGCGTACCGTTGGCAGTCACATTGCCGGTCAGGGTGCAGCCGTTCATGTCGATCGTCATCGTGCCTGCGGGAACGGTGATATCCTCAGTCAGGCTCTTGACCATCTTGGGCGTGCCGCCGTTGGCAGCAGCGTAGTCAATGGCCATCTGCAAGGTGGTAAATTCCTGATTGCCCACCGCGGCGCTGGCAGGGGCAGCCACATAGGTGTACAGGCCGTCGCTGCCCTTGGTAGTCATAAAGCCGACCACAGCCAAGCTCGGTTCGCGGTCAAACTTGGTAAAGCATTTGCCGTTGTGGGCGTTGACATAGATGGTATTCAGCGTATCGTCGTTGCCCAAATTGCCGTACAGCGTGCAATAGTCCAAGAAGAAGCAGAGGTTCGCGGCGTCCTCGCCCTTTTCAAACAGGATGCCGTCCTTACCGGCCACAACGGTAGCACCATCGCCGATGGTGGTTCTGCCGTTGGAAACGATGACCGCCTGACCTGCCGCGCCGTTGATGACACTGGTGCCCTTGATGCTCAGGCTGTCGTTGTTCTTGCTGAGGTTGGCTATGGCGGGCTGGCCCTCCAGCGCGTTGACGGTGGTGTGGATGATCCACAGGTAGGTGTCGCTCTCAATGCGGCCGTTAATCGTACCTTCACTGCCGCGCAGGAAGATTTTCGTACCTGCGGCGGAGATGGCGGCCTTGTTGGCGTCCTGCGCGGTCAGGATGTGGCCGTTCAGGTCGATGGTAACAGTTTTGTTCGTCACAAAGCTCGTCAGAACATTCGTTGTGACGTCCTTATTCAGGGTAACGGTGTAGTAGTCGTTTTTCTCGGCCTCCAGTTTTGCGGCGCGGTTGACGGCATCATTCAGCGAGGCAAAGGAGATGTTCGTGCCATCCTCGCCCGTAACGGTGGCGACGGGGTCGTTCACCTTCTCGGTAACGCGCCAGAACTTTCCCTCTTTGATGATTTCGCGGGCTTTGTTGTCGGCGGTATACACGCAGTCGGCGGAGGGCTCGCGGTCAAAGTGACCGCCAAAAAGCTGAACCATCTCCGGCTCGCTCATGCCTAAGTCGCCGTAGAAGTAGCCGCCGCCCAGACTACCCTGCTGGGCGAAAATGTAGAAGCAGGTGCTACCGGGCTGGCGACCCAGAATCGTGCCGCCCTCGCCCGCGTAGGCTTCGATGTCCACAAACGTGATGCCCGTGGACATCATGTTCGGATTGCCGCTACCCTCATAGCAGAGGAACACAGCCTGATTGGGCGCGCCGTAGTACTTGCCGCCCCACAGCGTGGCCGTGCCGCTGTTGTCAAAGACATTGCCCGTGGTGACACTGTAGGTGCCGCTGTAGACCTGCATCATGCCTTTGTTCAGAATCTCACTGCGGGTGCCGCCCTTCTGGTCGGCGGAGGAATCCAGCAGTTTCAGCTGGCCATCCGAGTTGATGGCGTAATATTCGTCCGACGCAGTCATCGTATGGCCGTTGAAGTCGATAGTCACATTGGCGTACACACCGATTTCAACGCTCTCGGTAATGTCGGCCAGCAGCGTGATGTCGGATTTGCTTACGTTAATCGCTTCCTGCAAGGTCGTGTAGGCATTGCCGTCGTCATCCTGCGCAACGGCATTCCCATTGACGGGAGGATAGCCCTTTACCGTATACAAGCCTCCGTCAAAGTGCTGACGATAAATCGTGTCGGCCGTATTGGGGCAAATCATATAGGCGGGCAGCTCATGGCTGAACTTACCCTCCTGAACCTGAACAAGCCCCTGCAAATCGGAATCTATCGAAATGGGAAGCTGGGAGTCTGCCATGTATGCACCGCCGTGAATCCAAATCGAGGACTCGGACGTATCGGCAATGCGGATAGCGGGGTAGTTTCCGCCATAAATATAGCCCGTATAATCGTCATCGCTGATATACAGCTTGGAGCCTTTATCCATCGTCAGGGCGGGGCCGTTCTCTGCCGTGATGAAATGACCGTTAAAGTACAGCGTGGGCAGGCTACCCGTGTTGCCCGTGTAAGCAGGCACGGTAAATGCGCCCGTGATGTTCTTATCCAGCACGATGGACGCCAGATAATACACGTCCTCGTCACCGTCATACGACGTATCGACCTGCGCGGTCTCCACGGCATTTAGAGCCTCCTGAAAATTTTCATAGCTCTGCTCAAACAGAGTCAGAACCATGCCCTCAGCCTGACGAACAACGTAAACCGTGGCGGCGGAATCAACTTGGTCGTCGGTGGCATCGTCAAGCCCGTCGACCGTCTGCGGCTCGACGGCTTCGGCGGTGGACTGCGTCGTCTCCGGCGTGGCAGCTTCCGCAAAGGCGGAGGTGCTCAGGCCAAAGGCCATAGCCGCCGCCAGCATAAATGCCGAGAAACGCTTTGTTTTTCTCTTCATCTTGTATCCTCTCTTTTTCCCGTAGCACAGGGTTACGGGTAATTGTTGTACTTTCCCAGTATACCCCCCCCCAGTTCAATTTTGGCAAGGGGGTCGCAGGAGTTTTTTGCAAAAAATGCGTTTTTTCGGCAGATTACACATTTTTAATGCGGTGACATTGTTCTTAAAAACCAAAAAGGCAGAGCTTTCGCTCTGCCTTAGAGTGCTTATAAAATTTTAGCCCTTGACCGCGATATTGACCAGCTTGCCCTTGACGTAGATCTCCTTGGCAATGGTCTTGCCGGCGATGGCTTCGGCTACGGCGGGCTCGGCCTTGGCGGCGGCGATGGCGTCCGCGTTCTCGATGGCGGCGGGCACCTTGATGCGGGCCTTGACCTTGCCGTTGACCTGCACGGCGATCTCGATTGTCTGCTCAACACACTTGGCCTCATCGTAGGCAGGCCACGGGTAGTAGGCCAGCTGCTCGGTATGGCCCAGCTGCTGCCACAGCTCCTCGGTCATGTGGGGGGCAAACGGGTTCAGCAGCTGCAGCAGCAGCTCGTACTCGGCCTTGTTCGCACCCCCCTGATCGCTCAGCGCGTTGACATAAATCATCAGCTGGGCAATGGCCGTGTTGGCCTTGAGGGCGTCAATGTCCTCGCCGACCTTCTTGATGGTGCGGTTGGCAACGGCCTCCAATTCAGGGCGCACGCCCTCACCGGGGACGAGCTTCTCGCTCATCGACCAGATCTTATCGAGGAAGCGCTTGCAGCCCTTGATGGAGGAGGTGTTCCACGGGGCGGCCTTCTCAAAGTCGCCGATGAACATCTCATACAGGCGCAGGGTGTCGGCGCCGTACTCGGCCACGACATCGTCCGGGTTGACGACATTGCCCAAAGACTTCGACATCTTGACGATGGGGTGCTCGGCCATCTCGCCGTACTTCTCGACAAGGGCCTTGCGGGCGCCCTTCTCATCGCCGTACTCGGCCAGCAGGCGCTTGCGCTCGGCATCGGGCTGGTTCTCAAAGGCATGGGGGTTCAGGCCCAGGATCATGCCGTGGGAGGTACGCTTCTGGTACGGCTCCTTGGTGGGCACTACGCCGAGGTCATACAGGAATTTATGCCAGAAGCGGCTGTACAGCAGGTGCAGGGTGGTGTGCTCCATGCCGCCGTTGTACCAGTCCACAGGGCTCCAATACTCCAAAGCCTCCTTGCTGGCGATGGCGTCGTGGTTCTTCGGGTCGCAGTAGCGCAGGAAGTACCAGCTCGAGCCGGCCCACTGGGGCATCGTGTCAGTCTCGCGCTTGGCGGGGGCACCGCAGCAGGGGCAGGTGGTGTTGACCCACTCAGTATGGCGGGCCAGCGGGCTTTCGCCGTTCTCGCCCGGCTCAAAGTCCTTGATCTCGGGCAGGCGCAGGGGCAGCTCGCTCTCGGGCAGGGGCACCCAGCCGCACTTGTCGCAGTACACCATGGGGATAGGCTCGCCCCAGTAGCGCTGACGGCTGAACACCCAGTCGCGCAGCTTGAAGTTCACCTGCTTGTGGCCCTTGCCGTTTTCCTCCAGCCAGGCGTACATCTTATTCTTGGCGTCCTCGACAGACAGGCCGTTCAGGAAATCAGAGTTGACCAGCGTGCCGGTGGCCACATCGGTGAATGCCTCCTTGTCAAGGTCACTGGGGGTATTGCCCTTGACAACCTCGATAATAGGCAGGCCGAACTTCTTGGCAAACTCCCAGTCGCGGGTGTCGTGGGCAGGCACGGCCATGATGGCGCCGGTGCCGTAGGTGGCCAGAACATAGTCGGAGATGAAGATGGGGATCTCCTTGCCGTTGACGGGGTTGATGCCCTTGACGCCCTCGATGACAACGCCGGTCTTGTTCTTATTCAGCTCGGTGCGCTCGAAGTCGGACTTGCGGGCGGCCTCCTCCTGATAGGCGGCAACGGCGTCGGCGTTCTTGATCAGGCCCGCATCGACCCACTTCTTGATGAAAGCATGCTCGGGGCTGATGACCATGTAGGTCGCGCCGAACAGCGTATCTGCGCGGGTGGTGTAGACGGTCAGGGTATCACCGGCGGTGGTGGCAAAGTTGATCTCGGCACCGTGGCTGCGGCCGATCCAGTTGCGCTGCTGGGTCTTGACGCGGTCAATGTAGTCCACCTCGTCCAAATCGTCGATCAGGCGGTCGGCGTAGGCGGTGATTTTGAGCATCCACTGGCTCTTGTTCTTCTGCACAACGGGGCTGCCGCAGCGCTCACAGACGCCGTTGACGACCTCCTCGTTGGCCAGAACGACCTTGCAGCCGGTGCAGTAGTTGACGGTGGTCTCCTTCTTGTAGGCCAGACCCTTTTTGAACAGCTGGATGAAGATCCACTGGGTCCACTTGTAATACTCGGGGTCGGTGGTGTTGATCTCACGGTCCCAGTCGAAGGAGAGGCCCAGCGCCTGCAGCTGGCTCTTGAAGCGGGCCACATTCTGGGCGGTGACGATCTCGGGGTTGATGTGGTTCTTCAGGGCGTAGTTCTCGGTCGGCAGGCCGAAGGCGTCCCAGCCCATGGGGTACAGGACATTGCAGCCGCACTGACGCTTTTTGCGCGCAACGATGTCCAGCGCGGTGTAGCTGCGCGGATGACCGACATGCAGACCGGCCGCAGACGGGTACGGGAACTCGACCAGTGCATAGAATTTAGGTTTGGAATGGTCGATCTCCGCATGGAAGGTCTTTTCGTCCGCCCACACCTTCTGCCATTTGGCCTCAACGGTTTTAAAGTCGTATTTCATAATTCTTCTCCCCACAGATGAATTTTAGATGGGTAGCGCTAAAGCCTTCCCCCTTTTGGGGGAAGGTGGCGCGTCTGCGCGCCGGATGAGGGGCGGGTGTGCCGCAGTTGCCCGTTTCCGGGTCGGCTGCCGCAGGGCTGCCCCTCATCAGTCAGCGGTCGGGGCCGCTGACAGCTTCCCCCGAGGGGGAAGCCATTCCGCATTTTTACTGCTCGTCCGCACTTTCGTCCGCCATCCACTCACTGGCGGGCACGGGCTTGGCGTCGGCCCAGAGATGCTCCAGATCGTAGTAGTCGTGGGCCTCCTGCGTAAAGACATGGACGATGACGCTGCCGTAGTCCAGCAGCACCCAGCGCTTGCCGTCGTGGCCCTCGGTGCGCAGCACCTTGACGCCCTCGCGGTCCAGCTGGAACTCGGCCTCATCGGCCAGTGCGCCGACATGGGTGGTAGACATACCCGTGGCAATGACAAAATATTCCGTAACGGTGGTCAGGTCCTCAACCGCCAGAATATGGACGTTGACGGCCTTCTTGGCGTCCAGCGCACGGGCCAGACGAATGGCAAGTTCTTTGCTTTCCATATAGTAACTCTCCTAGTGTAAATTACGCTGCGGGCTGGCTTTCGGCCTCGGTGCTCTCGCTTTCAGCGGCGGACTCGGACGCCATGACATCCGTGACCTGATTCGAGCCGTCCAGATTCTCGTCCTTCTGCGCCTGATCGGCCTCCGACATCAGTCTGCCCATCCACTGGATGTTCGGGTCTGTGGCCGCATAGCCGGACAGGTCAATGACATTGTCGCACAGGTTCAAGGCGCTGGCGTCCACGGGGCCGGTGTTCTCACGGAAATACTGGTTCAGCAGGTCCGCGTCCGCCTGACGCGCCGGGTAGAGCAGCGACTGCTCGTTGTACTTGGGGCCGCTGATGACCGGCATCTGGCAGATCATGATCTTGCTGGAATCAATTTTCAGCATACTGATGGCAAAGCTGACAAGTTCAGACGCGCTGAGGTTCGTCTCCATATAATTCAGCACAGCGGGGGTCAGCTTGGCCACATCCCAGATGTTGCCGATGTTCTTCAGACGGCGGAACAGTGCGGCATAGAACTGGCGCTGCATGTTCAGGCGGCCGATGTCGCTGTCCGCGTAGATGTGACGGGTGCGCAGCAGGAACTCGCAGGCATCGCCGTTCAGCGTCTGGTAGCCCTGATCCAAGTGGCTGCCTTTATAATCCATCTCCCGCGGAACATACAGTTCAATGCCGCCGAAGGAGTCGACCAGCTGCACAAGCATTTCCAGACGGATCGTCATATAGCCATCGATCGGCAGCTGGTACATATTCGAAATCTGCGTGCACAGGGCGGCCATGTTCATACTGTTGCTGTCGGCGGCCTGCGTCTTGGCGATGTTGTTGATGCGGTAGTTGCCCGACACGCTGCGGTCAGTCGTGGCCATCGTATCGCGGGGGATCTGCAGCATCTTCATCTCGCCCGTCTCATTGTTGAAATGGACATAGAGGATCATATCGGTGTTGCCGTCATCGATACCTGCATCGTTGAGGTCGTCGCCCTCCTTCTGGGTCGAGCGGTCGATGCCAACCATCAGGAAGTTCATCTCCTTGCCCTGAAACTCCTTGGGGGTGTTGATGAGCTGATCTAGCTTGATGCTGCCGCCCTCCGGGGCGATGGCCCCCATGATGAGAGCGAACGCACCGCCAAAGATCAGCGCGATGACCAGCAGCGTGATGAGCAGGATCTGCCACCAGCGGATCTTTTTCTTCTTTTTATTTTTGCCGCCCTTGCCGTCGCCGCCTTTTTTGCCGCTCTTCTTGCCGCCGGCCTTGCCCTTGCGCGGGGCTTCGGCTGCGTCATGGCTGCGCGGGGGCTTATGGCCGCCGCCGCTGCCGCCTGCGGCGGTCTTGGGCTTGCGGGCCGCCTGCGGGGCCTCGGTGTGCGGGGCGCGGCGGGGCTGCGCGGCAGCCTCCTCCATCTGGATGCCGCCTGCGGCTGCATCGTAGTTGTACATCGGCTTGCTGCCCTGTACCCCGTTCAGGTCCATCTGGCGCACCTGCGTGCGGGGCGCGGCGGCGGGCTTCCGGTCTGCGGGCTGCTCATACAGGCGGTTAGCGGCCTGCCGGGCCTGCTGCTCGGCACTGGCCGGGCGGTTGACCGTGCGGCGGGGGCGCTGCACCTGAAACTGCAGGGTATCGCCGTATTTGCGCTCAGCCGCAGCGCGGTAGGCCATGGCCTGACGCTGGGCATAGGTCAGCTCACGCGGGGTCTCCGGCTGGGGGGCAGGCTGCTGCACCGGCTCCTGTACGGGTTCCTGCACCGGTTCCGGTGCGGGCTGTGCCGCCGGGCGCTGACTGATGTGGCGGCCCTGGGCCGTGCGCATCGGCTGCTGCACCGTGCGGCGGCGGGCGTTCTGTTCGGCCAGCTGCTGGGCGCGGCGGCGGGCAGCCTCATACTGCTCCTGATCCAGCCCGCCGGAGGCACTGCCGGTATACAGCTTACGCGGTTCGCTCATGGTTTTTCCTCCCTGTTTCTGGAGTATTACTTCAGATGTGCTTTTGCATACTCATAGGCAGCCACGCTCTCAGGGTCCAGCGCGCCGCCCTTTTCTTCGACAAAATCAATGCTCTGCTTCAGGGCCTCGCACAGGGCACGGTCAAGGTCCTCCATCTCCAGCGCACGCAGCGCCTCTACGCCGGGCCAGTCGCGCTCGGCGCTGGTCATATCGGCCAGATAAAGGATCTTGTCCTGCAGCGACATATCCGGCTTGCCGGTGGTATGGCAGCGGATTGCGGACAAAATCTCCGGGTCCTCGATGCCCCAGCAGGTCTGGGCAAGGATCGCTGCGGCGATGCCGTGCCATACCGGCGCAGGGCGTGCGGGGGCATTTTCTGCTATTATAGCATTATCGGCAAAAATCTGCAACAACTCCTGCTTGGGCAGTTCCTTGGCGGAATCATGCAAAATTGCCGCCATAGCGGCCTTTTCCGGGTCTGCACCCCAGCGCTTGGCAAGCATTACCGCCATTTTTTTTACATTTTTCGTGTGCGTCCAGCGCTTTTCACTCAATCTGGACTTCACAAGCTTCTTGGCTTCGGCGTAATCCATGATATACATTTTCCTCTCTGAACCGGGCTGTAGGGGCCGGACATGTCCGGCCCTCAACCTTGCCTTACCTGCCCTTGAACGGCCAGCAGCTTTTATGCGGAGGGCCGGGCATGCCCGGCCCCTACAGTGCTACAAGCTGCCGTAAAGCCGGTTTTGGCGGATAACCGCCAGTGCCTCCTGCGGCAGAACCTCCGGCCACCTTTCCGGCGGGAGCTTTCCGCTGCGGATGTCGCTGGATGCGCAGGGGTAGCTCTCGGCCTCGGCAAACAGGACGCGGCCGCCGGCCTGCTCCAGCACTGCTGCGGCGGTGTGCAGGGCAGCCTCATCGGTGCCGGTGCGGCTTTCCACCACAAGGGCTGCCATGCTGAGCATATCCTGCCAGCGGTACCACTGGGTAAAGGTCAGCAGCATATCGCTGCCGACACAAAGGTACAGCTCCGCCGCCGGGTCGCAGCTGCGCAGCCATTCCAGCGTGTGTACGGTATAGCTACGCCCGCCCCGGCGTATCTCCCAGTCGCTGACCTCCACCACGGGGGAAAGCGCCGTAAAGCAGGCACACATTTGCAGGCGCAGCGCCGCCGGGGTGGTGCTGGCCTGCTTGTGGGGCGGTGTACCGGCCGGCATGACGATGGCGCGGTCCGGCCGCACCAGCGCCAGCGCCGCGCGCAGGTTGTTTATATGGCCGTTGTGGGGCGGGTCAAAGGTCCCGCCGTAGAGCATGATTTTCATTTTGCGAGCAGGGCGGCGTAGGCGCTCTCCTTTTTCTTCTGCTTAAAAAGAACGAATTTGCGGCCGATGACCTGCACGCAGTCGCAGTCCAGTGCCTCGCACAGGATGTCGGCGGCCTCGCGGGGGTCGTACTCGCTGTTTTCCAGCACCTTGACCTTGATCAGCTCACGGGCGGCGATGCAGTCTGCGATGCCCTGCTTGAGGGTCTCGTCGATCTCGCCCTTGCCGATCTGGTAAACGGGGTCCATGGTGTTGGCTGCGCCGCGCAGTGCCGCGCGCTGTTTGCTGGTAAGTGCCATAAGGGTGCTCCTTTTTTATTATTGTATATTGTATGTATTTTTTGTAGGGCGGTAGCGTGGGGTGCCCCCTCATCCGGCCCTGCGGGGCCACCTTCCCCCAA
>ERZ834769.2976-NODE-2976-length-11626-cov-2.719990_pt1 | contig 11626 bp, 5 predicted proteins | sample MGYA00519690_ERZ834769 | MGnify/ENA primary metagenome ERZ834769 (study PRJEB31850, sample SAMEA3708760) | human gut metagenome | biome: human gut; feature: human-associated habitat; material: faeces | place: China | collected 2014 ... | reverse complement strand
GCCTTTCGGCGATCTCTCGTCCGTCGAATCCATCGAAGTCATCAAAGGGCCGGCTTCCGTCCTGAGTGGCTATTCCGTCATGGGAGGCGTCATCAACATCATACGGAAAAAGGCATCAGCCGAATTTACGGCTAATGCGAGCCTCAGCTACGGTAGCTGGGATCAGAAAGAAGCGACCGTCGGATTCGGCGGCAAGCTGTTCGGTCCGCTAAACTACCGCGCCAATGTACACTATGCCAATGGAGACGGCTATCGCATGGTCAACGCCGACCGTTTTTCGGGACTATTCGCCATCGGGATGGAAGTCACCAAGAAGGGTTACCTCGAAGCCAACGTCTCATTCAACGACGACCATTATACGACCGATATCGGAGGAGCCCCGGTCATGCCTGGCGAAATTTTTGTTGCTGCAACCGGCAATCCTTTTGCCGCCAGTGGCGAACGGAATCCGATGGCAGACTACGAAACGGTCTACAACGATCTTGCCAACAACAAGATGCGCCGCCGTAACGTAGACATGACGCTCGACTACAAGCACGAACTGACACATTGGATGTCGCTCCGCGAACGTTTCTCCTACGGGCACAGCAACTTGGACTATACATGTGTGGAAAGAATGAGCTACCGTACAAGTACAGATCCCATTTACGACTGGTATTACATCAATAATAAAGGAGTCAAAACCTACGTCGAACTCGACTCTCTCCGTTCAGGCGACCCGCTTTGTTTTAATCCGGACAACTATTCCTACACGAACACATTGGAACTGACGGGTAAGTTTTTCACCAACATCCTGACCCACCATTACACGGCTGGCTGGAACTATTCGTTCTTCGACTATACCAATTACACAGGATATAAGGATGGCGACGTTTACGGTCCGGGCCTCAACGCGATGCTCCCGGTCCAGAATCCGCATTACGTGCGCGACTGGTGGGACAGCAAGGTTTCGGCAGCCTCCATCAGCCGTTACCAGACCAACGGTTTCTACCTTCACGACGTCATCGAGGTCAACGATCAATGGAAAGGGATGTTCGGATTGCGTTACGACAATTACCGTTATAAAAAAGCGACGGCAACCATCGACGACGGACGCCAGCACTACGACGAAAAGAACCGTACGGACTGGACAAGCATTAAAAACAACGCTGTGACCTACCGCGCCGGCCTTGTTTATCTGCCCATACCGGAAGTTTCCGTCTATGCTTCGGCAGCCTCTTTCTTCAAGCCGAACAATACGACTTACAATGCCAACTATATTTACCTCGACAAGAACGGAAAAGAATTCAATCCCGACAAATCGGATGGTGAAGTATTCAAACCAGAGAAAGGTTACCAGCTCGAACTCGGAGCACGTTACGAACTGAACCGTATGTTGGAATTGAACGGTAGCGTATTCTACATCCGTAAACACAACGTTGTAAAAAACATCGGCAACAAAACGATCGAAAACAACGGGGCGGTAGAAGAAAAAGGCGTTCGGGCGCAAATCGGCCGCGAAGTTTCGAAAGGTTTCGACCTGGATCTGACGTTCCGTCCTGTTTCCACACTGGAAATCGTTGGCGGTATGGGTTGGTCGGACAAGCGGACGATTGCCAGCAACCTCGACTGGATTCCTGCCGACGCCGACTGGGTGACTTATAACGAAGACGGATCGATCAACCTTCGTGCCACCGGTGTACCCCGCACTACGTTCTACACGTATGCCGATTACACGATACCTAAAGGTGTGCTGAAAAACCTCTCTTTCCATTTGAGCGGGACTTTCACCGACCGTATCTACAGCGATGTCAAAAACGATGTGTACGAACCGGCACGCTACATCGTCGACGCAGGCATCTTTTATACGATCAACCGGCAGGTTACACTGGGATTCAATGCCTACAACCTGTTCAACAAAAAATACTTTGAATACACAACCCGATTGGCTAAACCATTCCATTTCATGGCCACGGTTTCATACCATCTCTAACTCAAAAAGGGGTGTGTCAAAATCCCGTTTTGTCCTGGAGGTTGTTATCATACCTTTAAAAACTATCCCCCGATCGTCGTTTCGATCCCGTAACCGGCGAGTATCTCCCGGCAGCGTCCGACCGTCTCGTCCGAAGGGGCTGCGAAAGCATATTGATCCGGATTGTAGACCGTACCCAGCTTTTCATGCTTGCCCTTGCCTATGTCATGATACAAAAGCAGGTTTACAGTCCGGTGTTCCCACGGCAACGAAGCCAGGAAAGCAGCACTGCGCGTTATATTTTCTTCATCGGCATTCACGCCTTCGATCAAGGGAATACGAAGATAGAAATCGTGCCTGGCTTCTGCAACCATCCGAAGATTGGAAAGGATCAATTCGTTCGGGACACCGCAATACTTCTTATGCTTGGCCGAATCCATCTGCTTCAAGTCTACAAGGAGAAGTTCGCAGTTGTCCATCACGTCGCGTACGATCTCCGGCCGGGCGAAAAGCGTCGTATCGACAGCCCGGTGAATCCCCTGTTCCCCGCAACGGCGCAACAAGTCCAGTAACGGTTCGGGATGCAACAACGGCTCTCCCCCGCAAAACGTCACGCCTCCCTCCGAGCGGTCCATGAAAACAGTTTCCTTCTCTATCTCCTTCATCAGGGCATCGGCCGAATACTCCGTGCCGGATATCTCCATTGCCAAAGCCGGACACACCTCTGCACAGGTCCCGCACAGGGTACAACGCGCCCCGTCCGTCACAATCCCCTCCGGCGTGAGCGTCAATGCCTGCTGCGGACAAGCCTGCACGCACGTCCGGCAACCAATGCATTTCTTCTTCGTATAGAGCTTTTGCCTCCGGCTGGAAACACCTTCCGGATTATGACACCACACACACGACAGGGGGCATCCTTTCATAAAGATCGTGATCCGGATACCCGGCCCGTCGTTGATGGCATATCTTTTTATATCAAATATCAACATAATACCGCTTGCCGCAACTTTCAATTTTCAACTAAAAACTCTCCTGTTCCGTCCGCATGATCACATCCGCCTGCAGATCGGCATTCATGTCGTTGAAATAATCACTGTAACCGGCTACGCGAACCAGAAGGTCGCGATAGTCTTCCGGACATTTCTGGGCGGCATAGAGCGTCTCCGTATCGACGATATTGAACTGGATGTGATGTCCGCCCAAGGCAAAATAACTACGGATCAACGAAGACAACTTGGAGATGTCTTCCTCCCGCTTCAGCAGGCTCGGCAGGAAACGCTGGTTCAGCAACGTTCCACCGCTCTTCACTTGGTCAAGCTTGCCGAGAGACTTGATAACGGCAGACGGCCCGTGCCTGTCGGCGCCATGAGACGGAGACGTACCGTCCGAGATGGCCCGTCCCGCCAAACGTCCGTTAGGAGTCGCCCCCATCACCTTGCCGAAATACACGTGGCAGGTGGTAGACAGCATATTCAGATGGAAACATTCGCCTTTTGTGTTCGGCTTTCCTTCGATCGTATCATACAAATCATCGAACATCTTCACTGCGATATTGTCGGCATATTCGTCGTCGTTGCCGAAGAACGGCGTACGGTTCAGGATCGTCTGTCGCATTGCCTCGGCTCCTTCGAAATTGTTTTCCATCGCTTTCAGCAATTCATCCATGGACCAGCGTTTATCTTCAAATATATGTTTTTTCAGCGTAGCTAAGCTGTCGGTGATCGTGCCGAGCCCCGTACACTGGATATAGGTCGTATTGTAGCGCGGGCCGCAGTTGTAATAATCCCGTCCTTTCGCTATGCAATCGTCGATGAAGAGAGACAGGAAAGTGGCCGGCGCATATTTAGCAAACATACGGTCGATATAGTTGCTGACACGCACCTTCATATCCACGAAATAACGTACCTGTTTCATGAAAGCGGCATATAGTTCGTCATAGCCGGCGAAACCGCGCGGATCGCCCGTTTCCAGTCCGACCTTACGTCCGGAAACCGGATCGACGCCGTTGTTGAGCGTCACTTCCAAAATCTTCGGCACATTCAGGTAACCGGTCAGCACGTATGCCTCCTTGCCGAACGCCCCGACCTCGATGCAGCCGCTGCAACCGCCTTCGCGCGCATCCTGCAAGGATTTACCCTGCCGCATCAGTTCCTGAATATACACATCCGGATTGAAAACGGACGGATAGCCATGCCCCTGGCGGATCACCTTGCAGCCGGCACGCAGGAAACGTTCCGGCGTACGGGCACTGATATGGATGGCACTGCCGGGTTGCAGGATATGCAGTTCCTCGATCGTTTCGAGCATGATATAGGAAACCTCGCTCACCCCGTCGCTGCCGTCTGCCTTCACCCCGCCGATATTCAGGTTCGTGAAGTCATTATATGTACCGCTTTCCTTAGCCGTTATGCCGACTTTAGGAGGAGCCGTATGGTTGTTCACTTTGATGAAGAAGCACGACATCAGTTCCTTTGCCTCGTCGCGGGTCAATGTGCCGTCGGCAATTCCCTTTTCGTAGAAAGGAGCTAAATGCTGGTCGAAATGGCCGGGGTTCATCGCGTCCCAGCCGTTCAGTTCGGTGATCGTCCCCAAGTGGACGAACCAATACATCTGGATCGCTTCCCAATAGTTGCGGGGAGCATGGGCCGGAACCTGCCGGCAAACTTCGGCGATACGGCGCAGCTCGGCCACCCGTTTCGGGTCTTTCTCCATCAGCGACATTTCATCGGCGAGGTCCGCATGCCGTTCGGCAAACAGGATGGCGGCATCGCACGAGATCGACATGGCAGTCAGTTCCTCCTGCTTGTCGGTCGCTTCGGGATCGTTCATGAAATCAAGCCCGTCCAGTTCTTTCCGGATACGTTCCTTCAAATCCAGCAACCCGTACTTATATACCTTTCCGTCCAAAGCGGTATGTCCCGGAGCGCGTTGTTCCATAAACTCGGTGAACATCCCCACCTCGTAGGCGTCTTTCCATTCCTGGGGCACATGGCTGAAGATACGTTCGCGCTGTGTACGTCCTTTCCAGTAAGGGATCACCTCGCATTCATAGGTGTCGATGTCTTCCTGGCTGATCGTATAACGCTGCAATTCGCGCGTATTCAGTACATGCAGGTCTTCCACGCTATGGCAGGTCAGTTCCGGGAAGGTCGGCACGCATTTCGGTTTCGGTCCGCGTTCGCCCACGATCAGTTCGTCCTTGCCGATATAGATCGTCTTTTGCTTGCAGATCTCATAAAAGTTCATGGCCCGAAGAATCGGAATCGGATATTTCCCGTAGTTTTCCTTGTAGAAACGAGTTTCTATCAAAGCGCGTTCAATAGACAGGGAGGGCTCGGCATCGAACGTTTCCTGGCGAAGACGTTTGATCCGGTCATTCATTCCATAAGCATTTGCCTCTACTGCTGGGGCAAAATTGGATGCACTCTGCGGTGCACGCTGAGCTGTGATTGTAGTCATATTTATAAAAGGCTATTTTTTATTCAAGTTATTTTTAATCTGATAAATCCCAGATAGGATGATACAGAGATAAAAGCATCGGCATAGGCCGACGAATTCAGATACCAGTACAAACCGAATGAACTCCTACCAAGAAACGGTAAAAGCGAAGAAAGGAATCGCCATTAAGAAATCAGGCAATTGAATAATCGTCTATAAGATTTAACGAGCATATTGTTATAAATTAAAACCTACACTTTAAGTTAAGTGTATAGATTGCCACAAATATATATATTTTTCAAATACAAACGATAGAAAGCGATAAAATATTCAAAGAATATATTTCCATAAGATCCACTACATCTACAACTCCATCTGTCTTTGGTTTCATACCGAGGATTTATTCCTCAATCCGGTAAGCTTTCAACTTATTATAAAGCGTTTTGCGGTCGATCCCCAACAACTGGGCGGCTTTGGTCTTGTTATTACCGGCTTCTTGCAGGGCACGCTTGATCATTTCGCATTCGTGCGATTCGTTTTTCAACTGGATGTTGGCCGGAGCGGAAACCGGGCTGGCAGTCAGTTCTTCCGGGAGTTCCTTGCGGGTGATATAGCGGCCGGTCGCCAACAGGGTGGCATACTTGATGGCGTTCTTCATCTGGCGCAGGTTGCCCGGCCACGAATAAGACTGGAAAATCCGGATCACTTCATTATCAAAACCGATAATATCTTTTTGCAATTCCATATTGGCCTGGTCCAGGAAATTGTCGGCAAACAACAAAAGATCCTCTTTCCGCTCTTTCAAGTCGGGGATGCGGACGGTAAACTCGTTGATACGATGATACAAATCTTCACGGAAATCACCCTTATCGATAGCAGTACGCAGGTTCTCGTTTGTCGCGGAGATAAGACGGACGTTGATCGCGATCTCCTGGTTGCTGCCGACCGGTTTGACTTTCCGCTCCTGCAAAGCACGTAGAAGCTGCACCTGCACCTCGTACGACAGGTTGCCGATCTCGTCCAGAAAGATCGTCCCGCCCTGGGCAGCGACAAAAGCGCCTTCTTTATTGTCGATAGCTCCGGTAAACGAACCTTTCACATGCCCGAAAAACTCGGATGCCGCCAGGTCTTTCGGGATAGCCCCGCAGTCAACAGCAATAAAAGGGGCTTTCCTGCGGTTGCTCTGTTCGTGAATACGACGGGCGACATACTCTTTTCCCGTACCGCTCGAACCGGTAATCAATACGGACATATCTGTCGGAGCGACCAGGCGCACATGCTCGTAGAGCTGGCGGGCAGGCTGGCTCTGCCCCTCCACATACCGGCTATGCGTTCCTCCCGACGGTTCGGGACGTTTCGCAGAACGCAGAGGCCGTTCCGGTCCCGCCATCGGAGCAGCCGGTTCTACTTCCGCCTTGATCACATCCCTGATTTTGCCTAAAAGCTCTTCCGGGTTCAACGGTTTGGCGATATAATCGGACGCCCCTAATTTGATTGCTTGCACGGCGGTTTGTATCTCCGCATAGCTGGTCATCATAATCAGGGGGATTGCAAAATTATTTTCTTTTATCCATTTCAACAGATCGATCCCATCCCCGTCCGGCAAACGCAAATCAGACAGGATCAGATCGAAAGAGGCATCCTCTATCCGGCTTCGTGCATCCGAAACCGATGATACCGAACTGACTTCGAAGCCTTTCCTTCCAAGCCAGGTTTTCAGCATCAACGAAAATGTTATATCATCTTCTAAAATCAGAATAGACGGCATATTATTCTTTTTTGTTTCGTACACAAAGATAACTAAGAATTGATAATTAACAATGGACAATTGACAATTTGAAAAACCGCCGCACTAATTTTTAATTATTAAAAATCCACGTCGCCCTGCGCCACGCCCCTTCGAACGGGCCTTGCTTGAATTTCTTCAACCACCAATGGCAGAAACCCAACTGGAGGATGAATAAGAGGACACCCACACCGAAACTGGCTGTCGTTCCTAAAACATTGTAGAGCGACAAACCGTAGCCGAAATAGACGAACGATCCTATAATGGACTGTGTCAGATAGTTAGTCAAGCTCATCTTTCCATACGGAACCAGGCCGTGCAATACCTTATGGGTCGAAACTTGTTGCCACAGGAAGACGAAACAAGCAACTAACACGCACATGAAAGAGAAATTGCGGAAAGAAGAAACAACCGTGTTCATCGGAGTCAGCATCGCCTTATTGGGGATCAGATCCGGAAGCGAAGCCGTAATGAAATACAACGGGACAAAGCAGATCGCACCGATAACCAACGTCCGCATCCAGAACACGCGGTGTTCGGAAAGGTTGACAAACAACTGCCTGCGCCCGATCAGCATACCGAACAGGAACAAAGAGGCCGTCTGGAAGAAACGTCCGTAGCCCCACGCCCACAACAAGCTGAACAACTGGCCGTCCCAAAGGTTGGACTTGACCATCGCCCAGAAATCCGGCTGCGAGAGGAACGGGTACATGCGTTGGCTGTGAATGCGCCATACGCCGGCTGCCGGCACATAGTCGGGATTCATCATCGCATAGAAGAATTTGCCGAGTTCGAGCGGCTGGAGCATCAGGATAATGGCGGCAATCAGGACTGCACGGTCACTCCATTTGCAAACCAGTACAAGCACAACACCGATTATGGAATAAAGGACTAATATGTCGCCGGGAAAAAACGCCCCGTTGAAACAACCGATAATGAACAGGAGGAAAAGCCGCCACAGGAAACGCAGCCGGAAGTCTTTGCCTTTTTTCGCCTGGTTGTTATACTGGATAAAAAAACTAAAACCGAACAACAGTGAAAAGATCGCGTACGCCTTCCCGGAAAAAAGGAAAAACAAGGTTTCCCATATTCCTTTGTCCATCGCCTGCATAAAAGCCGAAGAGGCTGCCGGGAAGTCATAAAAATTAAAATGTTCGATGTTATGCAGTAACATAATAGCCATAACGGCAAAACCGCGTAGTGCATCCACCACCTCGATACGAGGCGACTTAGCCAAAAGTCCGTGCTCCATGAGTAAGAATTTATGATTTTTAATTTATGATTTATGATTTACGGGGGCAAAAGTAGGCAAAGAAGTCATATAAAACAAAAAAAGCACCCTTTTAGGCGCTCTTTTTGTTTGCAGACTTAAAATAGATACTCGAACATAGTAACTTTAAAACGGTTTAAATGTAGAAACGTCCACTTACGCTTCTTGTCAGATAAGAAGCGAATATCGTGCCAAACTTAGCCCGGAACACGATACTTTTTTGTAAGCTATTCTATTTTAACAGATAAGCCATCCAGAATGTTTTACAAAGGCTGATTATTACCGCATCACAAATGGGGAATTGTGGACACATGTGGGGAATTTTTCTACAGATACCGTTCCACAGCCTGATCGACGACAACGGTTGCCTGCCGGATCACATCGGATAGAAGCCGTTCCCAAGCGCCGTCTGTCAACGCTCCATCATTCTTTTCGAGGATTCTCAGCTGGGCTACCAAGTCGGAAGCTCCTAACATGGTGAAAAGAGGGATCAGCTTATGGGAGATTTTGGCTGCCGAACCACGTTCGGTCTTTTCCAAGGCTTGTTGCAGCAATGAAATGCTCTTGTTCGTCTCCTCGGCAAAAGTCCGGATAATGGATGCGGAGGCTTCCTTGTCTTCGCCGGCAAAAGCTGTGAGCGAATCAAAATCGAATTCAGGCGACACCTCGGCTTGTATATCGGCCTGCAACAGGTTGTTCAACAAGGCGATCAACTGCTTAGCCGTGAAAGGCTTGTTCAGGAATCCGGTGAAACCGACTTCCAAGTAGTGGGTATGTTCGTTTTCCACACTGGCCGAGAGCGCGATGACGGGCACGGTGTCTGTTCCGGGGACACCCGACGAACGAATGACGTTGAGCAGGCCATAGCCATCCATCCCCGGCATCTGTATATCGGTTATGATCGCATCGAAAGAACTATTACGCAAAATATCGACCACGGCAAACGGATTCGAACAACTGGCGACCTCCACATGGTTCCGTTTCAAAAACTCTTCCGTCAGCGCCAACTGCAACGGATCGTCGTCGACCAGCAAACAATAGATTTCGCGTCCTCCGAAGCTCCCGGTTTCCGTTTCATCTTCCTCTGCGACAGGTGCGGCAGGCAATGTCTGCACTTCCGATTCCTGCAACGGCATGACAATCGTAAAATCACTTCCTTTTCCCGGAACGCTCTTTAGCGACAATGTCCCTCCCATCAGTTCGATCAGCTTGCGGGTGATGGAAAGTCCGAGGCCGAAACCTTCTTCCTTTTCGGTTCCCGACAAACGGGCGAACTCGCCGAAAATCTTCTCCTGCTCTTCTTCCGGGATTCCCGTGCCGGAATCGCTGACGGTGATCGTCAAATGTCCATGATTCTCCGTCGACAATTTAACGACAAGAACGACGCGCCCTTCATGCGTGAACTTGATCGCGTTGGAGAGCAAATTACTGACTACCTGGCGGAGGCGTATCGGATCACCGGAATAAATGCGGTTCATTCCTTCCTCCTTCATATTCAGGACAAAAGCCAGTCCTTTCGCCTCGGCTATCGGACGGAAGCTCCCGTATATTTCGTTAAAAAGCGCAGGCACGCTGAAAGGCACGTCCTGTATCTCCATCTGCCCCGATTCCAACCGGTGGAAATCGAGCAAGCCGTTCACCAGCGAAAGGATATGGTCGGCCGATCCGGTCATGTTCCCCAAGTAATACCGTTGCCTTTCGTCCGGATGGCGGCGCAGCAGCAGTTCGATATAACCGATTATGGACGAGAGCGGCGCCCGGATGTCGTGGCTGATCGTCAGCATCAGCTTCTCCCGGCTATGGAGCAGGTCTTCGGCATACTGCTTGGCTTTCTCCAATTGCTGCCGGTAATACTGGCTCCTGGAGATATCGCGTGTGATCAGGATGATAAAGACGATCACGATAATCAGCGACAGGACGGCTATGCCGGCAATGAGATAAGAGGTTTCGCGCAACACCTCCTGCTTCTTCACGACACGCTCCATCGACGCGTTCATCTCTTCTTCTTCTATGGCCCGCAGCATCTGGTTGATCCGGCTCGTGATGATGCTGTTATCATAGCGCAGGTTGGCGGCACGTTCCAAGAGCTGGTCGACAAGCAGTTTGCGCTGGTCGGCCACGCTGTCCTGCAGGTTTTTCAGAACCGTCACGATCGTATCTGCCGGGTTAAAGGTGTTGACCAGCGTGTCGGTCACGATCTGCCGGGTCGTATTTACAACAACGGCGGAATCTGCTTTGGGCGGGGAAAACACATCGGCAAGGCGGCGGAAAAAACCGCGGGGCTTATGATCCTGGGGAGTCTTTACGGAATCCTGATGGACGATCACGCGCTCCTGTATTTCGACTTGCCTGATCATCGTATCCTGCCGGGCGATCACCTTCTCGATATTTTGTGCATACAGATGTTCCGCGTTCGTCTCTCGCCAGGTTTCCAGCAGGCGGCGCGTGTTCCGGCGCTTCTGTTCGATCAGCATGTCGATCGTGTCGATCTTGGGATATAACGCCGGATTCGATACCAGCGAACGCAGGGAATCCATATTCTGCAAAGCCTTGTTCAGCGTACGGTTGAAATGGTTGATCTCTCCTTGCGGACGTCCGATCACTTGCCCAAGCGCCTCGCTTTCATACAACAAAGACAAGGTATTGGTCACGAGATAGACTTTCTCGCGCGATTTGTTGTTCGGGTCGTCTTCGACGGCAAACCGTTCGATGATGTTATAGATGTAAACGACCGCACATACGGCTATCAGGATCAATAACAAGTATCCCAATATGACTTTACTTGTAATATGCCCGTTCTGTGCGCTCATCAGTCTTTCTTATAGGCCATTTTCCATTTGTCCAACATAATGAAATCCGCTTTCTTGAGCCCGACCTTCCAGAACGGGACCGGTTCGTCGTGATCTCCGAGGAACATACGGTCGCGCACGGCAAAAGCCGGGTTGGTCAGAGCCAGTGTGGAATCGGACACCGAAGTCCGGACACCGGCAATGTCCAATACCGTATGGAACACGCTGTTCGTGCTGACCGGATAAGCGCCGTGAGACATCGCCGTCCGGTATTTCTCCGGAAAAGCCTCCCGGTAATCGTCCGAGAACCAGATGATGTACGGGATATGGAGCTGATAGTAAGTCGGTATAGGCGAAGCATGCAGGTAGCGGGCGCGCGAATCATCGAAAAT
>ERZ834769.2963-NODE-2963-length-11691-cov-2.437436_pt1 | contig 11691 bp, 7 predicted proteins | sample MGYA00519690_ERZ834769 | MGnify/ENA primary metagenome ERZ834769 (study PRJEB31850, sample SAMEA3708760) | human gut metagenome | biome: human gut; feature: human-associated habitat; material: faeces | place: China | collected 2014 ... | reverse complement strand
CACTAAGATTTTGTCATTGGGGTCAGAGGTAACAGAATTATCCGTCAGATATCCTCTTAATTTGTTTTGCATAATACTAGTTTTTCAAGATTAATAATTCGTTCTTACGCATGTTACGGGCGTTGTCTGCCGCGAAATCTTAACCGGACCAAACGTTCGTTCCAACACGCCGACAAATCTATGCCTTTTTTATCACCTCGCCAAATATTATTGTAAAAAAAACAACAATCAATACAATAAAAAAGAATCAGCCGACTTTGAGTCGGCTGATTCTCTGAAACTGTTTCAGAGAAAAAATATTTTCAAAAAACAAGTCATATTATTTTGATTATCATAATACATAAATCATATACCATCAAAAAATATTATCACAACCTGTAAGAAACACAAGATTAAACGCAAGTCAAAAACCGATATTTTTCATAATGCCTTATTGTAAAATACAGCATATTAAGATCATGATTATTGTATAAAACGACAGATTAAAAAGAAGAGGATATGCCAAAAGCTATTACCGGACGCAGATGACGCAGAGAAACACAAAAACGCAGGCTTATTTTATTAATTATCAATAAAATAAACCTGCGTTAATCTGCGTTCCGTCAGCGTAGTCTGTGTCCCCTAATATAGACTTTTGCCCCCTTCTCAAAAGCAGGCTATAAAATTATAGCGAAGAGATATTCTTATTCAACAGTTTCTTTGCTTCCGCCTCCGACAGGTTGCGACGACTAGCGTAATCTTTCATTTGTTCCTCATCGATCGAGCCGATCATGAAATACTGGGAATCGGGGTGGGCGATGTAGATACCGCTAACTGTTGCAGTAGGATACATGGCGCCGTTTTCCGTCAGTTTCACATGGATCTGCGACATATCGAGCAGGTTGTCCAGCGTATAATTCAATAACTGGTCGGGCAATGAAGGATAACCGATTGCCGGACGGATACCCTGATATTTCACTTTGTACAGGTCGGAGATGGAAAGCGATTCATCCGGAGCATATCCCCAATATTCCTTACGGACTTTTTCATGGAGATATTCGGCGATAGCCTCGGCCAGACGGTCGGTCAGGGTTTGCAGCAACATGGAATTATAGGTGTCTCCCTCCTGCTCGAACCGTTCTTTCAGAGATTCGGCACCGACACCAGCCGTCACCACGAAAGCGCCGACATAATCCGTACGCCCTTCCGATACCGGCATCACATAATCGGCCAGCGACTTATAGATGCCCTCCTCTTTCTTCACCTGTTGGCGCAAAACAGGAAGCAAGACTTCTCCTATCCGGATATTATCCCCGTCGCTGTTTGCCGGGAAGAAACCATAAACCGCCTTGCAATACTCGGCTTTCGTCTCGACCAGACGATCCAGCAACTTGACAGCATCCTTATATAACTGCATGGCCTCCGACGCCTTCGCCCGGTCCGCTTCCGGGAACTCGGCCAGCCAGGCGGCGCGACAGGCGTCGCAGCCGTGGATTTGCGCAATTTCCGAGAAACGCCCGTTCAGTTTCCAAGCGCTGAAGAAGAAGGTCCAATGGATATATGGGATTATTTCTTCTAAAGGAATATAAGGAATCACCTGCACCCCGTTCCGGGCCGGGACGACCGGACTATAAGAAGCCCAATCGATCTCCGGACGATTCATCCGGGCTTCCGCCAACGGGACCAGTATCTCTTTTTTCTTATTCATGGAGGCACGCAAAGCCTCATACTCGCTGTTCAGCTGGGCAATATAAGCATCCCGCGTATCCGGGTTCAATAGTTTGGCCGCAATCAGCGGGTTTTGCGAAGCATCCAGCACATGAATGACAGGATAGTCATAATGAGGAGCGATTTTAATGGCCGTATGCAACTTCGAAGTCGTGGCGCCGCCCACCATTATGGGAATACCCAGGCCGGCTTTCTGCATCTCGTCCGTCACATGCACCATCTCTTCGAGCGAAGGCGTGATCAGACCGGAAAGACAGACCAGATCGGGCTTTTCCTCCATTGCCTTTTTTACGATCACGTCCGCCGGGACCATCACCCCCAAATCGATCACCTCATAGTTGTTGCAAGCCAGGACGATCGAAACAATATTCTTTCCGATGTCATGCACATCGCCTTTCACGGTCGCAAACAGGACCTTCCCCGCCTTAGCAGAATCGGAAGAGACCTTTTCCGCCTCGATCGCCGGTTGCAGGATGGCAACGGCTTTTTTCATCGTACGGGCAGTCTTGACAACCTGTGGCAGGAACATTTTTCCGGCGCCGAACAATTCGCCTACCTTATTCATTCCACTCATCAACGGTCCGTCGATAATATCCACCGCACGCGGATATTCCTTCAAGGCTTCCTTTAAATCTTCTTCCAAATGATCGCCGACCCCTTTTATCAGAGCGTTTTCCAAACGCTCTTCCAGTGGACAGTGGACAGTGGGAAGTGGAGAGTTATCGGAGTCGTTCTTCTTCACTTTCAACTCTCCACTTTCAACTGTCCACTGAATAAGTTCTTCCGCAGCCTCCGGACGACGCGCTAAAATGACGTCTTCCAACAACGTACGGAAAGAAGGTTCGATATCTTCATAGAGTACGGACGACGACGGATTCACGATCCCCATATCCATGCCTTTCTGAATCGCATGATACAGGAATACGGAATGCATAGCCTCCCGCACGTAATTATTTCCACGGAAAGAGAAGGAAAGATTGCTGACACCGCCGCTCACCTTCGCGCCCGGCAGGTTCTTCTTGATCCATTCCACGGCACGGATAAAGTCGAGGCCGTACCCGTTATGCTCTTCCATACCGGTAGCGATAGCCAGCACATTCGGATCGAAAATAATCCCGTTCGGATCGAAATCCACTTTCTCACGAAGGAGGCGGTAAGCACGTCCGCAGACCTCGATCTTCCGTTCGAACGTGTCGGCCTGTCCTTTTTCATCAAAAGCCATTACGACCGTAGCCGCTCCCAACTGTTTGATACGGGCTGCATGTTGCAGGAATACCTCTTCACCTTCTTTCAAAGAAATCGAATTCACGATGCTTTTACCCTGCACGCACATCAAACCTTTTTCGATCACCTCCCATTTCGAAGAGTCGATCATCACGGGAACACGGGAAATATCGGGTTCGGAAGCGATCAGGTTCAGGAAAGTCGTCATCTCCTTCACGGCATCCAGCATTCCGTCGTCCATATTGATATCGATCACCTGCGCACCGTCTTCCACTTGCTTGCGGGCAATCGTCAAAGCCTCTTCATAATTCTCCTCCTTGATCAGGCGCAAGAACTTACGTGAACCGGCCACATTGCACCGTTCGCCGACATTCACGAAATTATTCTCCGGCTTTATTTCGAGCAATTCCAACCCGGACAACCAAAGACAGTCAGGCTTCGAAGCCGGTACATGCGGCTTGGCCCCTTTTACCAGTTCAGGATATTTGGCGATATGGGCCGGCGTCGTACCGCAACAGCCTCCCAAGATATTCACCAGCCCTTCGTCGATAAAAGGTTTTACATGAACAGCCATCTTTTCCGGCGTCTCGTCATAGGAGCCGAAGCTGTTCGGCAGGCCTGCATTCGGATAAGCGCTTATATAATAAGGAGCATGTTTTGCCAGTTCAGCCAGGTAAGGTTTCATATCGGTAGCGCCGAAAGAGCAGTTCAGGCCGACACTGACAATATTAGTATGTTGCACGGAAGCCAAAAACGCAAGCAACGTCTGTCCGGAAAACGTACGTCCCCCCTGGGCAGACAACGTCAGAGAAAGCATAATCGGCAAATCCTTGCATTTTTCCTTCAGCACGGTCTCGGCGGCTTCCAGTCCGGCTTTCACATTCAGCGTGTCGAAAGTCGTTTCAAACAGGACGATATCCACGCCTCCGTCTACCAAGGCGTCCACCTGTTCCTTATAGGCGTCATACAAATCCATGTAGGTGACAGCCCGGTAAGCCGGATCGCTCACGTCGGGACTCATCGAGGCCGTCTTATTGGTCGGACCGACGGAACCGGCAACAAAGATCGTGCGATCCGGATGTTCCGCCATAAAGCCGTCAGCCACCTCGCGCGCCAACTTCCCGGCAGCTAAGTTGATATTCCGTACCTGCCCCTGCATGCCGTAATCTTCCATCGAGATGGCGTTTGCATTGAAGGTGTTGGTAGCAAAGATATCGGCACCGGCATCCAGATACTGTCGGTGGATCGATTTGATCACATCCGGCCGGGTGATACACAACAGATCGTTATTACCTTTCAGGTCGCTCGCCCAATCGGCAAACTGTTCTCCGCGATAGTCCTTCTCGGTCAGATTAAATCCCTGGACCATCGTACCCATTCCTCCGTCCAGAATCAAAATGCGTTCTTTCAGGGCATTCAAAAATATCTCTTTATCCATATAAAGGTTCGTTACCGTTTAAATGCACGATCCATCTCCCGGCGGTCGTCCCGTTCCTTGATAGAATCGCGTTTGTCATATTCTTTCTTACCTTTGGCGATAGCGACAACGACTTTGGCCAGTCCCTTGTCATTAATAAAAAGGCGTGTCGGAATAATGGTAAAGCCATTATTGCGGGCAGCCGTTTCAATCTTCCGTAATTCCTTTTTAGTCAGTAGCAACTTGCGGTCACGGCGGGCCGTATGGTTATTGTATGTCCCGTAGAAATATTCGGCCACATACATATTTTTCACCCACAATTCGCCCTTCTCCACAATGCAGAACGTGTCGACCAGGCTCGCTTTTCCCAGGCGGATCGATTTGATCTCCGTACCGGTCAGCACGATCCCTGCCGTAAACGTGTCGAGCAGCTCATAATCGAAAGTCGCCCGCTTGTTCTTTATCTGTATATTATTACTAATCTTCTCTTTCATCTTATTCTTCTATCAAAAACGCAAACCGGGCATCAGCATGGAAAGGATGATCTCGATCAGCCAGGGCGTCGCCAAAATCAGACCGGTCGCAGTCCCGACAAATTTTAGCCGGATCTTCTCCTCCACCTGCATATAAGGGCCTGCCCCTTCCCATACGATATAAAACGTATATAAAACGAATATACGCAAAAAGAAAAACTCCGGGAGCAGCATCAACACAATATTCAATGCAAACATCAACGAAGACGAATAGCCGACAAAGCGTTGGCACAGCTTCATGTCCTTCTCCCGTTTGAACCATCCCTGCCAAAGTTCGTTCAGCAAATAGGAAGCCAGGTAAAAACCGCCGAACGAAGCGACCAATGTCCGGATAGACGACTTCAGCGCCAGTTCGACATCAAACTCTTTCCGTGTGAACAGCACGCCTAAAAAAGCCGCTACCGTAACGAATCCGATCAGGGGATAGACAAACCGGGATAAAAACTCATCGTCATTTTCTTCCTTTCTCGTCAGAATATCCCACGCCTTTGCCGGCTGGGAGATGATGGCTACGACCAATTTAAATATCTCTTTATACATATTTTCAATACGCTCGTTTGCTATTTATCGTTTATTTGTCTTTTCCAGACAGGTCTATTGTAAACACGTCGGAGGAACTTTTCCATACAATAGAAAAAGAATCCTTTCCAAATGCAGAAGCATAATTAATCCGGAATTTCAACTCGTCTAAATTGTTCTTTTCAGCATCTTTCACCAAATCTTCGATGTTGAACGCACAAGGAATAATCATCGACTGGCCTTTTGTCGTGTCCGACTCTATCATGATCGTGCGGAGATAAAGGCTATAAATCTTATCGTCTCCCAATAATTTATCCGGATTATAAGATAAAGAGAAACTATCCACCTGGTTTGCCGGGTGATTGCTCATCTCCGTGAACAGGAACAAATTGCCTCTGATATAAGCGGAACGCGCCTGGAGGGAAGAAAGCAGCAGTTCATTCTTTTCAACGACGGAAGTATCGGTCAACGTATTGAAAAAGTTCCATCGATTGACCTCCGAAATCGTATTCTCATAGATAACAGCTTCGATATAACTGGTATCCGTTCCTGCCCCCATATTGTTTGCAGTCCCGTAATCGATGGAATAATCAAATAAGATACATTCTCCATCTTCTACATTGGCATTTTGGAAATCTTCCGAAGAGACCACAACGTTACCTTTGGTATAAATAGCCTTGCCCGGTCCGTATCCGGTCACCACAACCCCAGCCTGATTTGCCATCGTCAACTGGGTGGCCGGATCTCCCAAACAAGAACTCAACACAACCAAACAAAAGACCCAAACGCCATATAATACTGTTTTTCTCATTTCCATATACAAATTTGAAGTTGTATTTATCTCCCTCTCCTAATGGAGGAAACGCACAAAGGTAAGAAAAAAGGTTTATACGGCAAAAGCTATCCTTTTTGTTTAAGTAAACAAATCAGCGATGCACAGGAGGAAATAAGAAAGAGGGAGAGACGAAATAGACATGCCCCGAAAGTGTTAAAAACGGAATATTTTGCGGAAAGCATAAGCTTTTTTTGTCGAGACACGTTACTTTTTTAGGGCAAACGACTCATTATTTCATACAAAAAATAAAAAGATAGACACCTAAATAAATTCAGTGTCTATCTTCTATCTATTTTTACAGGATATTAATTCGAGGCTTCTTCAATTGAGAATTGAGAAATCTGGGAATATCCCCAAGTCGCGATCTTTGTCGAATCCGAATTAAATGTCAACGGATACTTCATACGATAATTTACAACCTTTTTTCCTGCTGCCGATTCTTTACTTTTCAACATGGAATAGAATTGACCACCTTCAATAGCGATCGGATCTATTGCATTGCTAATAGTAGGAGCTTTTCCTTCTTCCCTTTTTTGAGCACGTATACATAATGTATAAACACGTTCAGTGCCATCCACAGCTTCCGGCTCTTGATCATAGTCCATAGTTATTGTATAATCGTTCTTCTGGTCCGTCAATACAGATGCAAAATTAGGGATAGCAATGATTCTCTTATAATTATTAGAGACCAACAATCCTACATCAGAACCAGATAAAAGCAATTCATTATCCAGCGCCGTTGAATCTAAAGACGAAAAATTCAAATTATATTTAGCTAATGGAGACGATGCCACTCCTGTCGCTACATAAAAACCAGTTGTAGAGATATTCGCATTATCCGGTGAATCATAATCAATCTGAACATTAGCAATTACACAATCTCCAGCACTGTAGGTCGGGTCATTTGCAATTGACGAGATATACAAGGGCAGAGATTGGTTAGGATAACCGACAGGATAAAGCAATGTTTTCATCGTAGAAGAATAATCAACTATTGCAAAGAGATTAGGAATCGTCTGTTGATTACCGCCGCCATCCAAACAAGAGGTTAACGAAAACATGCCTGCAGCTATTGCTGCCAATCCTAAAACTTTAAGTTTCTTCATTTTAATTGTTCTTTAATTTTATATTGTTTATTATTTATTTATTCATGCTCAAAAGCCGAAACGGAAGCCAGCCTGCAAATTCACATTAAACGGTTTCTCGGAACGGATCGTTTCGATATCGCTTCCGTTATCGAAATAATAGCCGGCCCCCACTTCCGCATAAATACTTAAGAAACGGAGCAACGGATAGCTGGCCCCGGCACGGGCATTCACAGACCAGAACCATTCTTTCATACGAATATGATCAGCTTCCTTTTCATATAATTCATTATGCATGTATTTTTTCGTCACCAATTTACCCGCCACATTCACTTCTGTCATGACTCCCGCTGCCGCATAAACCTGGAAACGTTTCCATTCAGCTATTCTATATGTCAAAGACAACGGAATACCTATAAAATGAAGTTTCTGACTCGTTTTATTATGATATGCCTGAGTCGTTTCCCAAGAAGAAGACAATAAAGAATAATTCAAACCGGTCACTAAAGCGAAGCGATTATTTAAAGAATAACTTACTGACATTCCTACAGATACTGGGGTCTTATGCTTTACATTAGTCCTCGGCACCGAATTCTCAAAATTAGCAGCATTCAAAAATAATAATTCCTGATCTGTGAGCGACGTATTCTTCAAAACAGACGTGTTCAGTGAATTACTTGTTCCGGCAGTCACACTTCCGCCTCCCATGCCAAATCCCCATCTGCGTGGAGATACTTCTTTCTCTTTCTTGCCGACAGGAGCCACATCCGCTATCAACGAACGGGTATCATCAGCAGAACCCACTTCCGGATAATCCTGCGCAACTTCTTCTGTTTCAACAACAGCAGTATTATCCGGTAGTGTTATAACTTCTGCATTCTCCTCCATATCATCATCTGAAGAAATAACGGCAGGTTCATTTTCAGCAACCTTTACAGTCGCCTTATATGTTGCCTGCATCACCGGCTGTTGCACTGCTGCAACCGGTGACACAGTAATTCTTTCCTCGACAGGCTGTACCTGAGTAACAGACGCTTCAGTCTCTTTTGCCAGTTCCGTCTCTATTTTCTTTGTTTCCTGTTCGATCTTTTCAGCCAAAGGAGTCGCTTCCTTCTCTGACTTGAATAAATAAACGCCACTTGTTATCATCAACAGCGAAACTACGGCTGCCGCAGCCCAGTAGCGTAATGTCCGGCGGAAAGGTACCGGCGCTTTTACCGGCAAACGATCGGCTATGGCCTCCCAGTCCCCCGGCATTGTATCCACCTCAAAATCCTGCAATTTCGAGCGGAACAAATCATCAAATGTATCTCTTTCCTTTTCCATTCTTTCCTCTTAATACAATGCGTTAATCCTCTTTTGTAACATCTGTTTGGCGCGCGTAAACTGTGAACGTGACGTACTCTCCGTTATATTCAACATGTCGCTGATCTCCTTATGCGAATATCCTTCAATTGCGAACAGGTTGAATACCGTACGGAAACCGGCAGGTAACTCCTGTACCAGCTGCATCAGTTCAGCCGCCGACATATTGGAGATAGCCGAAGCATCCGGTTGGATCAGCTCCGCCGTATTATCCAGATCAGTCGATTCGCGCAGCACATCTGATTTACGCAAATATTCCAATGCACAATTTACAAAGATCTTTCGCATCCACCCCTCGAATGAGCCAATTCCCGAATAGGAGTCCATACTGGTAAAAACTTTGACGAATCCATCCTGCAGCAAATCACGAGCAGTCTCTCTGTCGTTCACATAACGCAGACAAACTCCCATCATTTTGCGGGAATACCTCTCGTAAAGCTCTTTCTGAGCCAGCCTGTCTCCCTTCCTACAACCATTTATCAGTTGTGTCTCATCCATTCAGTGTGTGCCTTCTCACCTCTTACGAGGCCGTACAAATATTATGATGTTATTCTCGTGCAAAACGCTGCATGTTTTACGAACTTTTTTTCATAAAAGAGGCGGACACATAGATCCGCCCCCTACAGGTATGCTTTGCAAAGATAAGATGTTCTAACGAATTTCCGTGTTAACGGATATAGACTGCTTACTTTTTTTTCGCAGGATCGACAGGACATCCGGCTCCATCGTCCACAGGCACTGCCTCCATACCGATCTTTTTAAAGGCTGATGCCAGTTTGGTTTTCGAGGTTTTATCCGGTTTGTAAGTGACAACTACCGTACGGGTAGTCAGGTCACATTTCATATCGGTCACTCCTTTTTCGAATGAGATATTCTTTTCTACTTTTTTCTGACAATTGGCACATTCCATCCCTTCAACGAAGAAAGTAACGGTGTCTTTTTTCTTTTTTGCATCCTGTGCATAAACCGTAGAAAGAGTAAAAACGGCACAAATCAATGCTACTACTAACTGTTTCATAATGTATCTGTATTAATTGGTAAATATTTTCTGTTATTTAATCACGGCTGATGTTGAAACGCAGGCCGGCATATATCTTCCGTCCGTGAACCGGTCCCCAAACCATCGAACCGTCAAAATTGTCTCCCCGCGGATTTTCCGCATCTATGATCGGATGAGATTGCTTATAGTCAAACAAGTTCTCCGCACCGACATAAACGGACCATCTGCGAAAATACTTTGTAATTTGCGCATTCACAACTGTATAAGCATTAAAGTTAGGCTTCCACAGCGGATTTGTCGCATTCGGTGTCGGCATCCGGCCTCCTCCGTTGAACTGTCCGGTCAAATCGAACTGCCATTTCTTCAGCGGAGTTTGATAAGATGCGGTTGCCAATGCTTTGTAATCGCTTACCAACGGTTTCTTCAAGCGCTGTGTCACCCCCTCTGCATTCCGGTAATCGGTTTTAGCATCCGTATAACGGTAGGCGGCAGTCAGTGTAAACCCACGAAAGAAAGGATAGGTCGCTTCCACTTGGAAACTGTTTGAATAGGATTTACCGTCCAGGTTATAAAAACTGACGGCATGGGCATCGCTATCCATATCGACAACTACCTGCTTCAGGAAGTTGGTATAATACCATTCGCCGGTCAGCGTCAGTTCTTTTCCAAACAGAGGAATGTAGAATGACAAATTAACACCTGTGTTCCAGGCTTCTTCCTGATCCAGATTATCCGCAATATTCATTTTACGGCTACTGGATAACAGGAAATTGTTTTCTGCAAGAATATTAGCCGTACGGAACCCCTTACCGGCAGAAGCACGGACATGAAACCAGTCGAACGGATTATATTTAATATGTACGCGAGGCGTAACAAAGAAATCATACAAAGAACTGTAATCTGCCCTAATGCCACCTAATAGTATAAGCTTATCATTCAGATTGTAAGTATATTGTACATAGGCACCCGGAACAACTTCCGTACGGTCGAACACTTTACGCACATCATTCTGCAACAGGTTCTCGTTAAAACCATCGTAGTTCATGCTCAAACCGGTACTCAGGCTATGAGCCGGAGAAAATTCCTTTTCATAGAGCAGGCTCGCATAGACATTGTTCTGATATACATTATAAGGAGTACGGTCATACATGGACTTTTGTTCATGATAAGAACCGGACAGGATCAAGGCTACGCTCTCCACCTTTTCCTTATCGATGATATAAGCCTGTTTGGTATATAACTCCGCCCGGTTCGTATTCAACTGCACACGATACGGATCCGTAAAATCATGATGTTTGGTGGCCTGCCCTCCCGTACGGCTTTCGTGCAGATAACGAACTCCATACTGGGCTACATAATTATCCAGTTTGTGATACCAGCGGTTCATCAGGTTGACCTGTTCTCTTAAAGGTGTATCCAGAAAACCGTCATCATTACCGTCATGCTGTTTCTTATCGTTCGAATAATGCACCAGTAAACCGGTCGAAACCTTATCATTGATATGCCAGGAAGCATCCGCATTTCCTTCGTACCGTCCGGCATCACTACCGAACAGGTTTACAGAAAAAATATCAGCCGTAGGCGGTTTCTTAAATTCAACATTGATCTGCCCGGCTAATGCCTCATATCCGTTCTTTACGGAAGAGGTTCCTTTGGAGACCTGGATACTTTCCATCCAGGCACCCGGAACATAATCCAAGCCGTATAAGGAAGCTGCTCCACGGAAATTCGGATAGTTTTCCGTCAGCATCTGCACATATGTTCCGGCCAATCCCAACAGCTTAATCTGGCGAGCTCCGGTTGCTGCATCGGCATAAGACACATCCACAGAAGGATTTGTCTCAAAACTTTCCGCCAGATTACAACAGGCAGCACGGCAAAGTTCATCATAGGTGATCTTCTGAGTCTGCAACACACTGGTACGCGAAGCGATTGTTCCTATTTTACGCTCGCTGATCACGACTTCCTCTAAGGCTACTTCGCCTTTCAGCTTTATAACCAGATGT
>ERZ834769.2961-NODE-2961-length-11697-cov-3.993730_pt1 | contig 11697 bp, 12 predicted proteins | sample MGYA00519690_ERZ834769 | MGnify/ENA primary metagenome ERZ834769 (study PRJEB31850, sample SAMEA3708760) | human gut metagenome | biome: human gut; feature: human-associated habitat; material: faeces | place: China | collected 2014 ... | reverse complement strand
AGAAGTTCCCCATCCGCAGGACCAACCGCAATGAAAACTGCCATACGAAAAGGAACAATCTTCCTGGTATCGATTATTCCAGAGCCGGAGGTGATGCCTGATGTACAACTCCTACTACGGACTCACCTTCAATCCTTTCGACAAACAACAGCTGAAGGAAAAGGACCACTTTATTTCCAGGAACTTCACCGAAATGACTAACCGTCTGAATTATCTTAAAGATATCCGGGGAATCGGAGTATTTACTGCCAGACCGGGTATGGGAAAAACCGCATTTGCGTTAAATGTTGCTGAACATATAGTTTACAACGAATTAAAACCGGTAGTATTTTTTTCGTTGGAAATGGGTGCACAACAGTTAATGCTCCGATTGGTATCATCAATGACACGCATTAAATATTCTGCTTTGCGATATGGGGAATTGGAAGATGATGATTGGACAAAACTCGCCAGTTTCATGAATCAATCAGAAAAAACAAAAAAATTTTTTGGTGAGGATGTTGAATTAGACAATCAGGATGATGTTAAATCAATATTAAAAGACAATTTTAGTGTTCAAAATGTTATGATATACATAGTAGCATTTATGTTATCAGTTGTTGGGGGTAATAACAACAGTATATTTGCTGGTATCACGCCGTTTGGATTTGCAATAGTTGGAGCAAGTATAGCGTGCAAAATACCGGCAGCTTTAGTGTGCCTAATCACTGCAATAGGAACAACTATTAAATTTGGCGGAAGCGGTTTGTTATTCTATTTACTTACATTGCTAATATTTATAGCATTAGTATTAATAAAAAGACCAATAGAAGAAGAAGGCAGAAACGAGCAAATACGTGTAGGAGGACCAATAGCAATTTCAGTGTTTGCAGTACAAACTATAAAAATGTTGTTTAATGGATTCTTATTATATGACTTTTTATATAATATCATGTTTGCAATAATAACATTTGCGTCATACAAATTATTTGTAAATTCAATAATAGTAATAAAAGACTACAAACGAAAAAGAGTATTTTCAATAGAAGAAGTAATGGGACTAAGCGTTATGCTTACAATAGCTACAAATGCGCTAGGCGAACTTAGCATATTTGGTTTCTCGATAAGAAACATTTTATGCATATTGACAGTTCTAATAATGGGTTGGAAAAATGGAATGTTAGTTGGAGCTACAACAGGAATAACAGTTAGTACAATTTTGGGAATACTAAATTCTGCGGATCCAATAATGCTTGCGTCTTATGCAATATCAGGTATGATTGCAGGATTGCTAAATAAATTAGGAAAAATAGGAGTAGCGATAGGTTTCATAATAGGAAACATAGTTCTATCATATGTGGCAAATGGCAATACAGTAGAGGTAATCAAATTCCAGGAAATATTAATTGCTACACTAGGATTGCTAGCAATTCCAAAAACATATAAATTGCAAGTAAGCGATATCTTAGGCGACGAAAAATTATTGCCAGAGACAACGACAAGAACACTTGAAGAGAATAAAGAAACAATAAATAAACTTACAAATATGTCAAATACAATTTCACAAATGGCTCAAGACTATGAAAATGCAGCTGCTACAATAGTCACTGATGAAGAACTTGAAAAACAAGAAAAAGAAAATCAAGAGATATTTGAAGATGAATTGTTAAACAACTTAGAAGGAAAAGAAGACAATTTGCTATATGCAGATTTATATAATAATACAGAAAACATATTAGATGAAATATTTGATAAGTTGACAACAAAAGAAGTCATTACTAGAAAAGACATAGTAGAAATATTTGCGGGTCATAACAACTACATAATGGGCTTTAGCCAAGATGCAAAAGAAGAGGATTACATTGCACAAAGTGATATTGACGAAATGGTAAGAGCCATAAACGCATCATACAGAATCAGTAAGATAAATTTTGTATGGAAAAAGAAATTAGACGAAAACAAGAAGACAATGTCCAGCCAATTAAATGGAGTGTCAGAGGCATTATCAAATTTGGCAAATCAAATTTCACAAGAAGAGGAAGATCCATACAAAATACAAAAAGACCAAATAAAAATTTTGTTAGAAGAAAAAGAAATAATATTAAGAGATATTACAATAAAAAAAGAAGAAAGTGGCAGATTTTTAGTAAACTTATACACAAGTATGTGCAATTCTGTAGACGGAAGTGCTTGTAGAGTTAAGAAAATTGCAAAAGTTTTGGAAAAAGTTTTGAAGGATAAAATGATAATTCAAAAACAAAAATGTGCGTTACGAGAAAACGATGATACATGTGTGTTCTCTTTTGTATCAGAAGATTTATATACTCTTCAAGTAGGACTTGCAAAATCTAAGAAAGATGGTTCGGTTATTTCGGGAGATACAACTGTACAAACAAAGCTGGAAGATGGAAAATATCTAATTGCTTTAAGTGACGGAATGGGATCTGGACCGGATGCAAGAAAGAGCAGCAAAATAGCAATAAAGATGCTGGAAAGACTGCTAAAATCAGGATTTAATAATGATACAGCATTAAAGCTGATAAACACAACAATATCAGCAAATACAGAAGATGATATGTATGCAACATTAGATGTAAGCATCTTAGATTTATTCAAAGGGGACATGAAATTTATAAAAAACGGAGCTTGTCCAACTTTTATAAAAAGAAGCGGAAATGTAGAAATACTAAAATCGGTTACATTGCCAACCGGAATACTAAATAATATAGATTTGGTAGAATATGAATACGATTTGCAAGATGGTGATATAGTAGTAATGTGTAGTGACGGAATAATAAACTCAAATAAAGAATACATCAACAAAGAGCTTTGGGTTCAAGAAGCCTTAGAAGAAATAGACTCAGAAGACGCACAAAGAATTGCAGATTTAATTCTTAGAGAATCAATAGACAACGACTTTGGAAAAGAGAAAGACGACATGACAGTCATAGCATACAAAATAAAAAAAAGCAAATAATACAATATCAAGAAGCCCTTGAAAAAAGGGCTCTTTTTTTGTATAATAAAATAGGAAGGAAATAAAAATGTTTGATATAGAAGAGGAACTAAAAAAATTGCCTAAAAAACCTGGAGTATATATAATGCACGACAAAAATGACAAAATCATATATGTCGGAAAAGCAGTTGTATTAAGAAACAGAGTAAGGCAATATTTTAGGAAGAACAAAAAAACAAAAAGAATTCAAAATATGGTTGCATTAGTGGACCATTTTGAATATATAGTTTGTGATAATGAGGCAGAAGCTTTAATATTAGAGTGTAATCTAATAAAAAAGAATATGCCTAAATTTAACGTGCTTCTAAAAGATGACAAAACATATCCATATATAAAAATAAATGTAAAATCAGATTATCCAGACATTTATATAACAAGAAGGATATTAAATGATGGAGCAAAATATTTTGGACCATATGCTAATGCAGGTAGTGCAAAAGAAATGATAGAATTTATAAAGTCAAAATATAAAATTAGACAGTGCAAAAGTTTTAAATACAAAGACAGAGCGTGTCTAAATTATCACATAAAAAAATGTATGGCGCCTTGCATGGGATATGTTTCAAAAGAGGAATATAGAAAACAGATAAATGAGATAATATCAATTTTAGAAGGAAAAACCACAGAACTTCAAAAAGAGTTGCAGAAAGAAATGCAAGAGGCTTCTCAAAAAATGGAATATGAAAAAGCACAAGAAATAAGAGATAAAATTTATGCAATAGAAAGAATTTCGCAAAAGCAAAAAGTTTCTAATATTTCAGAAAATGATATTGATGTAATAGGTTTAGCTAGAAGATATGAAGATGTATGTATAGAAATATTTTATATCAGAAACAGCAAAATGGTTGGAAGAGAGCATTTTATTTTTAAAGGATTAGATGATGAAGAAGACGGAGAAATAATATCAAGTTTTATAAAACAATATTATGTAGGAAAGCAAATTTTGCCAAATAAAATAATGATAAAAAACAACATAGAAGAGAAAAATACGATAGAAATGTGGCTAACAGAAGTTGCAGGAAGAAAAGTAGAAATAAAGACTCCACAAAAAGGCGAAAAATTGAAATTCGTAGAGATGGCAGAGAACAATGCTCTTATAACATTGAAGAATAAAGAGAACGAAAAGAGTAATATTTTAATAGAGCTAAAACAAGTATTGGGAATGGAAAAATTGCCAAAGAAAATAGAATGTTATGATATATCAAACTTGTCAGGAACCAATATGGTTGCAGGAATGTGTGTTATGCAAGATGGCATTATCAAGAAAAATTTATCAAGACGTTTTAAAATAAAAGAAGTATACAGTCAAGATGATCCTAAGTGCATGAAAGAAGTTGTGACAAGAAGATTAAGACATTCTGTAAGAATATTAAATGATGGCAATAACAGTGGATTTGGAGAACTACCAGATGTAATATTTGCAGATGGAGGAATCACACAAATAAAAGCAACACAACAAGCAATTAAAGATGTGAATAAAGAAATAGAAGAAACTGCTAAAGAAAAAAATATAGAATTAACAGAAAAAGACAGATTAAATATTTTAGTCTTTGGAATGGTAAAAAATGATAAGCATCAAACAAGAGCATTGATGAATGACAAAAGAGAAGAAATACAAATTTCACAAGAGCTATTAAACACAATAACAATGTTCCAAGACGCAGTGCATGATACAGCGATAGGCTATCACAAAAAATTAAGAGAAGAAGAACTAACAAAATCAGCATTGGATAATATTTCTGGAATTGGAACTGTGAAAAAAGTAGAGCTCTTAAAGAAGTTTGGAAGTGTACAAAAAATAAAAGAAGCACAAGTTGAGGACATTGCAAAAGTTAAAGGAATTGGCTTGGAATTGGCTCGAAAAATAAAAGAAGAACTATAAAAAACAGGTAAAAAGAAAATTTACCTGTTTTTCTGTAATACGAAAGTACTCATAAAATCTTCAAACTAGAATATAATTTAGTATCAATAAAATAGGAGGGAGATTTTATGGAGTATTCTAAAGATATAATCTTAGGAGTTAATTATCTAGGAGGACAAGCAAGTAAAGATAAAGAGGGGAGATTTGTAAAATTAATCAAAAAACACAAATTACTAGCGACAATATCAATAATTTGTGGTATACTAATAGTGTTGGATTATGTACTAGTACATAATTTTATGGTTACATTACAACTACTAAGTTAAAATATAGGAGAAATAATAATGAAACTAGCAAATAAGTGGAACGATTACGAAATACTAGATATGGCAAATGGCGAAAAATTAGAAAGATGGAAGGACATAATTTTAGTAAGACCAGATCCGCAAATAATATGGAAGGATAAACAATTTCCAGCAAAGTGGAAAATGACAAATGCTACATATGAAAGAAGTAGTACTGGTGGCGGACATTGGGAGTACAGCAAAAAGCTTCCATCGAGTTGGCAAATAAAATATAAAAATCTAACATTCAATATAAAACCAATGGGCTTTAAACATACAGGAATATTCCCAGAGCAAGCAGTAAACTGGGATTGGATGATGAAAGCAATTTCAAATGTTTCGAAAAATGAACATAGAGAAGTAAAAGTATTAAATCTATTTGCTTATACAGGAGGGGCAACAGTTGCTTGTCTATCTGCAGGAGCATCAGTCTGCCATGTTGATAGTTCAAAGGGAATGGTATCATGGGCGAAAGAAAATGTGGAGTCATCTGGACTAAAGGACAAGCCAGTAAGATATATTGTTGATGATGTTATAAAATTTGTAAACAGAGAAATAAGAAGAGGCAACAAATACGACGCAATAATAATGGATCCACCATCATATGGTAGAGGAGCAAATGGAGAAGTTTGGAAGTTCGAAGAAAACTTACCAGAACTTATAAAACTATGCACACAAGTATTATCAGATAACCCAGTATTTTTCTTAATAAATTCATACACAACAGGAATTTCAAGTACAGTATTAGAAAATTTGTTAAGAATAAATATAAACAAAAAAGGCGAGTTTGAAAATGGAGAAATAGGACTTCCAATGACAAATTCAAAATTAATATTGCCATGTGGAATTTATGCAAAATGGACCAAAAATAATATATAGGAAAAAAAGATGCAAGAATATAAAGTAAAAATAGAAGAAAATGAAATAAATTTAAAAGTTATATATGAAGACAATCACATAATAGTAGTAGAAAAGCCTGCTAATATCCCTTCACAAGGGGATAAAACAGGCGATCTTGATATGCTTACAATTATAAAAGCATATTTAAAGGAAAAATATAATAAACCTGGCAATGTGTATTTAGGATTAGTTCACAGACTAGATAGACCTGTAGGTGGAGTTATGGTATTTGCTAAAACTTCAAAAGCAGCATCTAGATTAAGTGAACAGGTTAGAGAAAAAGTATTTAAAAAGAAATACTTGGTAATAGTCAATGGTAAATTCAAAGAGAAAAAAGGAACATTAAAAGACTATCTTCTAAAGAATGAAAGACTAAATAAAAGCAGAGTAGTAGAAGAAGGAACTAAAAATTCTAAATATGCAGAGTTGGATTACGAAGTCTTAAAATATGACAAAGAACAAAATCTATCATTATTAAAAATAGATTTACATACAGGCAGACACCATCAAATAAGAGTACAACTATCTAGCAGAGATCACAGCATATATGGAGATGCAAAATACAATGGAAGGGGAAGCGCAAGACAGCTTTACTTATGGGCATATGAGCTAACAATACAAAATGTTATATCAAAAGAAGAAATGACATTTACATCAATACCAGAAAAAGAAAAAGCTTGGAAAATACTAGAGGGAATAAAATAGGGCAAGTAATTGCCTTATTTTTTTGTTAAAGAGTTTATGAAAGTGCCAAAAAATTATATGAAAATGAACAAGGCCTCGTTTTATATAAATAAAAGAGCCTTTTATAACCAAAATGAAACTGAAGTCGAAAAATGTTGTATTATTAGATCAATGAAAGAGAGGGAAGCAAAATGATAGATAAAATTTGCGAAAACCTACTGAAAAAAATTAGACAAGAATCTCCAGACATAGATGACGAAAAAGCAGACGTAATATTTTATGGGTTAGAGCTAATCATTGGAGAAATACCAAAAATGATAATATTATTTCTAGTAGCAATAATTTTTAAAATAGGATGGCTTGTAATATTTGCCTATGCAACAATGCTTCCATACAAAACCGTAGCAGGGGGCTTTCACTTAAAAACAAATATAGGATGCCTAATAGGAACATTTATTGTATACTTTGGCAATGTCCTAATTAGTAAATTCATAGTTTTTTCACCAGAGATAAAATACTTATTATCAATAATCATATTAATACTTTCAATCATAATGATATACCTTTATGCACCAGCAGATACAATTAATTTACCAATTTTAAGAAAAAAAGAAAGAAGAACTAAAAAAATCTTATCATATATATTTGCAATTGCAACACTGGGGGCTGCACTCATAGTAAAAGATTCCACACTATCAAACATACTTATGTTTAATGTACTAATTGAAACAATTTGCATATCAAAACTTGCATATAAAATGACCAGAAATGAATATGGATATGAAACATATGCAAGACAATAAATAATATAGTTAATATAAACATTTACCGGTAATGTTATGTTATAAAACGTAAAAATAAGGGGAGGAAAAAATTATGTTAAAATTTATCGCAAAAATCGCAGAAAAATATGCAAAATCTACTAACACTGCTTGCTGGTTTATAGGAATGCTTCATCAACCAAAAATGCCTGCTTCGTTAATAAAAAAAGACTAAGATATAATTAAAAAAGCTAAATTCGACAAATCCCAAAAGTAATACTTTTGGGATTTGTTTTATTCATTATATATTTCAAATTGTTGTTTAAAAAATTCTGGTGTTTTAGAAGTAAAGCAAGCTAAATTTTTATGTCTTTTTATTATTTTATTAACTTCCCATAATCCAAGACCAGTATTATTAGGTTTTGTAGAATAACCTTTTTCAGAAAGTCTATCTATGTTAACATCCTTATTGTTGTATGTATTTTCTATAATTAATAATTGGCGATTACACTGAACATCATTTCTAATAATTACATTAATAATCTTTTTGGCACATTCAGAAGCAGCTTCTATTGCATTATCCATTAAAATTCCAAGGACTCTAGTAAATTCATAAATACCCATATGCAAGTTGTTAAAATCTACAAAAGTTTCTAAATTGATTTTTATTCCAAGACTATCAGCTTTGTAATATTTATTAGCAAGAACAGTATAAATTGCAGGATTATTAATAGAATCAGGACTTAGAGAGCTAAGATTATTTACTTGATTACAATCTTGTAATAACTGTTTATAATATTTTTCTAATCCGTCCATATCTTTTGTAGCAATATAGCCACCAATACCAGCAATTATGTTAGAAAAATCATGTTTAAAAGCTCTAACATTATCATGTAAGATTTGCAAAGTTTTATTATATAATTTTTCTTGTTCTAAATCTGCGGTTGTCTTTTCTAACTTCATTGTTTTCACAAGACTGTAAATACTAATTGTAAAATATGCAATAAGAGAAATTATATTTATTAAAATAATAAAAGTTGGCAATTTATCATTATAATAACCGATTAGATACATTTGTATGAATGCGACAATCAAAGCTATAATTATGTTTACAAAAAGCATGAACTTATTTTTCTTAGAAATATTATCAAATGAAGTCGTATTAAAGTGATGATAGCTGATGATCTTATAAATAGCAAACAATAGTAAATATATTAATATGATAGCAGACATTCTGTAGATTGGAACGTAAGCTAACATCTCGTAAGTACAGTGGAAAAGAATTAAAAAGATTCGAGTTATAAGCATTTCTATAATAACGATACAAATCGTAGGTAAAAACTCAGCAAATAAAGCTTTTAAAATGCCAACCTTGAATACAAGCATTACAGTTATAGGCATAGCAATTAAAGTTATTATATTACTGTAAGGTTTAGGAATGAAAGCAGAACAAATTATTCCAATTAAAGAAGTAATTAAAACATAAATTATTTTCTGCTTTTTAGAAGCAGATATTCTCAAAATAGAAGTAAACAAAAGCATAGATATAGTGACTTCAATAAAAATAAACGGTAATCCGATAATCTTAGTCAACATCTCATTTTCCGTGGTTATACTCAACCAAATATTATTTAAAAAATTCATAGTTACTTAAAACCTCCATAAAACTATTCTTATATTTAGGACCAATAAAACAATGAGAGCTTTGTACATTTTTGAAGAAAATAATATTGTTCCTAAAATCAATTTCACTAATGTTAGAAGTATTAACAATAAAAGACTTGTGACATCTTACAAAATTACTGGGCAGAGAAGAACAAATGGCATTAAAAGATCCATAAGTATTAATCTCGCCAGAAATCACATTGAAGATGGTTTTCATTCCGTCCTTCTGAATATAATTAATAGAGTTTTGATTAATTAAAGTATTTTTATTACTTAGTCTTATAAAATTGGCAGAATTATTGTTGATGTCGTCATATAAACGAACAATAGTACTTTCAAGCTTGTTCATAGAAAACGGCTTTTGTAAGAAATCAAAAGTTTTACACTCGAAAGCAGAAATGATATATTCAAAATGTCCAGTTGCAAAGATAATATAAATTGACTTGTTCTTTTTTCTGATTTCTTTGGCTAACTGAATTCCATTTAAGGAATAATTTAAATCTATGTCTAAAAATAAAACATCAACATCATTAGTATTAAGAAAACTTAGTAAGCTACTAGCATCACAAGAAGAAAAAACAACACTGGCATCAAAATCATGCTTAAGGAAAATTTTTTCTATTATTTCTTGTAACTTAGAAACTAACTGAGGATTATCATCACATAAAGCGAATTTAATCATAAAGTCATCTCCCTAATATTCTATAAAATTGGAAATCACCTAATGGTAAAACTTTACTGAATAACCAATATTTTCCAATTCTTAACTTCTAATATATTCCAATTTAAAAATCTTGTCAATAAAAAAGTAAAAAATAATTTAAAATGTCGAAAATTGATAAAACTTAGAGAAAACAGTACTTTCGAAACAAATAAAAACTCTGAAAAATGTAAAAAAATGTCAAAAGTAATACATAAGTTCTATATGCTGAGTTATATTCATAGTATTAAAATAACAAATAGAAAATAAGAAGGGAGAATTTGAAACTATGAAAAAAGTAATTGAAAGAATATCTGTGTTTGTAGTGGCAAGTGCTTTTTTGCTAGGAGTGTTAATTGTAGGAAACACTGATATGAATAAAAATGTTTTAACAAGTACAACCATAAACGGGATAGATATAGAAAGTCTTGATAACAAAAAGATTGGATGGGGAATAAAAAGAAATGATAATAATGAACAACCAGATGTGGGAACTGTAAATAGGAAGATATTGGACAAATATCAAGGAATATATATGGGTAACAAAGAGCAAAAACTGATATATTTGACATTTGATTTGGGGTATGAAGCGGGATATACATCTAAAATTTTGGAGGTGTTGAAAAAAAATGATGTAAAAGCAACATTTTTTATAACTGCACATTATTTAAATACTCAACCAGATTTAGTAAAACAAATGATAGATGAAGGACATATTGTAGGAAATCATACAGTGAACCACAAATCTATGCCATCTTGTAGCTTAGACACCATAAAAAAAGAAGTAATGGATTTACATTCAGCTATATACGAAAAGTTTGGATACGAAATGAAATTTATCAGACCTCCTAAAGGTGAATATAGTGAAAGAACAGTTGCTTATACAAATACATTAGGATATACGAGTGTAATGTGGTCTTTTGGCTATGATGACTGGGATGAGAAAAAACAAGGAAGAGAAGAATATGGCAAAAAGAAAATTCTAGACAATGTTCATAATGGAGAGATAATGTTACTTCATGCAACATCAAAAGACAATGCGAATATTTTAGAGGATGTAATAAAAGAAATAAAAAATATGGGATACGAATTTAGAAATATTGACCAATTTGAAAAATAGAATAGGGGGAAAAGAATTGAGGAGAAGCAAAAAAGAGAGAGTTATAGATAGGCTACTTGAAGTCCCAAAAGAGATATCGACAAATGAGCCTAAAATAACAATTGCAGGGTTTAAGCAAATGTTGATAGAAAATTACAAAGCAATTTTAGAGTATCAAGACATTTATATTAGGATAAAAACATATATTGGAATTGTCAATATTAATGGTTTCAATTTAAAACTTGGAGAGATGACTTCTGACGACATAATGGTCACAGGAGATATAGAGACTGTTGACTTTGAAAAAATAGAAGATTAAAGCAAGGGGAGAGAAATGCTATTTAAAATATTATTAAAAAATTTAATAGGATATGTCAACATTAAAATTGAAGGCTATTTTGTAGAAAAGTTTATAAATAAATGTATCAACAACAAAATATTTTTTTGGAACATAAAAAGAGAGAAATCTACAATTATATATACCAATGTTGGAATAAATGAATTCAAAAAAATACGAAAAATAGCAAAAGAGACAAAATGCAAAATAGAGATATTGGATAAAAAAGGACTACCTTTTATTTTGCACAGATATAAAAAAAGAAAAGTATTTTTAATAGTAATAATATTAGTGTTTGCACTTCTTTTCGGATTGTCAAGGTTCATATGGAATATAAAAATAGAGGGATTA
>ERZ834769.2960-NODE-2960-length-11698-cov-7.174268_pt1 | contig 11698 bp, 10 predicted proteins | sample MGYA00519690_ERZ834769 | MGnify/ENA primary metagenome ERZ834769 (study PRJEB31850, sample SAMEA3708760) | human gut metagenome | biome: human gut; feature: human-associated habitat; material: faeces | place: China | collected 2014 ... | reverse complement strand
CCAGAGCCGGTAATTGCTGATGTACTCGCCGTAGATTCCGGCATCAATTTTGATGCGGCCGCCGTCAAAGCCGTTCCACTTTTCCGTGACCTTCACCAGCTCCCGGCACTGCTCGTCGGTCTCGAAGTCAAAGTCCTCGTTCTCGTCGATGAAGCGGTAGCTGGACAGCGCCAGATTGGCCTTGATGCCGGACTCCGCCACGGCCTCGGCGGTGGCGTTGGGGTAGTAATACAGGTCGGAAACCGAGGTGACGCCGAAGCGCAGGCACTCGGCGATGGCGAGAGATGCCGCCGCTTTGGCGCTGCGGGAGTCCATTTTCGCTTCCTTTTGCAGCAGCGCCTGAAGGGCTTCGGTGTTGCCCAGATCGTCGGTGAAGCACCGCAGACTGGCAGTCGCCAGATGGGTATGGCAGTTGATGAGACCGGGGATAGCCACCATGCCGGTGCCGTCCACAATGGCCTTGGGCGCTTCGGCAGGGGGCTTTCGCTCAATGGAGACGATCTTCCCGTCCTCGATGCCGATATAAGCGCCAAAAATGACCTCCATCCGGGGGTTCATGGTCACGGCTGTAACATTGGAAATGAGGGTGTCCAAATTGGCACACTTCCTTTCGTGTAGCGTGGGCGTTATTTTGCCCCATCCGCCATGAGACGGAACAGCTCCTGCTTCTGCTCCAGCACGCCCGGGAGCATTTCGATGTACTGTTCGGGGAATTTTGGGTTATGGAACCGGCGGAGGGTGCCGTCGGGGAGGTTTACCTTGTTCATGCCTCCGCCGCCAAGAGAGAGGATGGTATGCACTTCCTCCATCATGTAGATGTTGTACAGGCAGTCCAGGTTGTCCCGGCTCCAGCCCACATTCTCGAAGCTGCCAGACATGTATTTCTGGCGGTAGAGGTAATAGGGCTTGTAGCCCAGCGCCCGGAGGGTCTGCTCCGCGTAGGCGACCATTTCGGCGACGTCCCCGGCGGAGGGGAGATTCTCCCGCTTTTCAAACAGGTCGGCTCCTTTTTTCAGGGCGAGGGTGTGGACGGTGATGTTGGCGGGATTCAAAGTCGCCACGGCGTCCAGACTGCGGCGGAAGCCCGCCGTGCTGTCCGCGGGAAGACCCGCGATCAAATCCATATTGATGGCACTGAAACCTGCATCCGCCGCTTCGCCGTAGGCGCGAAGCACATCCGCCGCCTTGTGGGGCCGCCCGCAGGCGCGTAAGACGGCGTCCTCCATGGTCTGGGGGTTGATGCTCATGCGGTCAGCGCCGCCGGAACGGATAACTTGAAGCTTCTCCAAATCCAGCGTATCCGGGCGGCCGCCCTCTACGGTGAATTCCACGCACCGGGACAGATCGAAATTGTCCCGGATGACGCGCAGCAGGCGCTCCATCTGAGGGGCGGAGAGGGTCGTGGGGGTGCCGCCGCCGATGTAGAGGGTGCGGACGGTTCTCCCGGACTGCGCCAGAAGTCTGCCCGTGACCGCAATTTCCTGTTCCAGCGCCCGCAGATAGGGTTCCAGCAGTTCCGTTTTCCTGCCGATGGTGCGGCTGACGAAGCTGCAATAGGTGCAGCGGGTGGGGCAGAAGGGGATGCCGACGTACAGCGACAGATCGCTGGGCTGCAACATATTCACCGCCCGGACTGTGGAGACCGAGCAGTCGATGGCCAGCCTGCGGCGGTCGTCGGTGACGTAATACACGTCCCGCAGCAGCTCGTCTGCGGACTTGGGTGTGCCGCCCTCCAGCAGATGCTTGGTAGTGATTTTCGTGGGTCGGACGCCGGCCAGTGCGCCCCATGGGGGCGTAACGGGCAGCAGCTGTTTCGCGGCCAGATAATAGCCCTGCTGCAATGCCCGGCGGCGCAGTCGGACGGTTTCGTCCGCCGCCTTGATCCGCCGGGTGGCTGTGGCGGTCACGCCGTTCACGGTGATTTTCGTGACTGCGGTAAGCCAGACCTTTCCCCGGTGGAGGGTCGAAGTGGCGTCCCCCTCCGTGTTGTCGGGAAACAGGGACAGCTGTAACTGCTCCACGGCATAGCGGTCGTCATGACCGTGTAGTGTCAGTTTCATAAGAACCTCGATTATCGTAGATAGGGGTTATACCGCTTTTCCTCCGCCAGCGTCGTATCCATGCCGTGGCCGGGGTAGACCCGGTAGTCGGTGGAAAGCCCCGCCAGACGGCGCAGAGAAGCCCGCATGGCCGCGTCGCTGCCGCCGGGGAGATCGGTACGGCCGCAGGAACCGGCGAACAGGGTATCCCCGGAGAACATGGCGTCGTCGATCAGCAGGCACACGGAGCCGGGGGTATGGCCGGGGGTGCGGATAACGGAGATCGTCAGCCCCGCGAGGTGCAGGGTGTCCCCCTCGTCGTAGGTTTTGGTATAGTAGAGCGGCCCCGCCGTCATCTGGGGCGGCAGGGTCAGCTCGTCGGCGCAGAGATAGACGTCGCAGCCGGTCTCGGCGGCGATCTCCTTTACGCCGCCCACATGGTCAAAATGTCCGTGGGTCAGCAGGATCGCTTCCACGGTCAGCCCCAGAGCGTTCACCTCGGCAAGCACCTTCTCCGGGGTGTAGCCGGGGTCGATGACACAGCAGGTCTCCGACGCACTGTCGTGGACGATATAGCAGTTGGTTCCGTAAGCCCCAAGGGTCAGCGTGTGAATGTTCAGCATACTATCACCTACCGGATGTGAATTTTGTCATTTTCTTCTGGGCGTATCCATCAGCTGCTCCGTGTCCAGAATCAGAGTCACGGGGCCGTCGTTGACGGATTCCACCTTCATATCCGCGCCGAAGCGGCCGTGCTGAGGGGGATACCCCAGGCTGGCGCAGTCGGCGAGGAACTGCTCATACAGCCGCTCCCCCAGTTCCGGGTTCGCGGCGTCGGTAAAGCTGGGGCGGCGGCCCTTGCGGCAGTTGCCGTAGAGGGTGAACTGGCTCACCACCAGCACCTCGCCGCCCACCGCGTCCAGTCCCAGATTCATTTTGTCGTTTTCGTCGGTAAAAATCCGGAGTCCCAGGGCTTTTTCCGCCAGATACCGGCATTCCTTTTCGGTATCGTCGGGGCCGACACCGAGAAGGATGAGGAAGCCTTTTCCGATTTTTCCCACCACCTCGCCGTCAATGGCGACGGAGGCGGAATTGACTCTTGTCAGTACAGCGCGCATAGCGTCTCTCTCCTTAATTCTGTCCTCTGCGGGAGCCGACCACGTCCCGGATGTTCAGCAGCTTCGTCCGCACGGATTCCAGCTCCGCCACGTCCTTGACTTCAAACCGGATGGTGATGGCGCTGCGGCCGCCGGGCAGGTCTTTGCCGCTCATTTCCTTGACCCGGACACGGGCGGTGGACAGCACCATGGCCACGTCCAGAATCAGCCCGTCACGGGTGATGCAGTCCAGCTCCAGCGTGGTCTCAAAGGGCTGCTCTTCCTGCGTCGCCCAGCGGACGCGCACCCAGCGGGCGGCCTGACGGGGATCCTCCCGGTTCTGGGCGTTGGGGCAGTCCGCCCGGTGGATGCTGACGCCGAAGCCCTTGGTGATGAAACCCACAATGGGGTCGCCGGGGACGGGGGTGCAGCATTTGGCGAACTTGATCATGCAGGAATCGATGTCCTCCACAATGACGCCGTTGACCGCGTGGCGGTTCTGGATGACCGCTTCGGAATCGGGGCGGAAGCGCAGGGGACTTTGGGGCAGCTTTTCCGCGGTCTGCTGCTTCAGCGCCTTGTTGATATCGTCCCGGATGCGGCCGACGGCCTTGGCGGCGGTCAGTCCGCCGTAGCCGATGGCGGCGAACATATCGTCCCAGGTGTCGAAGGACAGCTTTTTTAGGAGCTGCCCTTCCAGCTCGGGGTCGGTGGCGGCGGTGATGGGCAGCCCCACCCGCTTCATTTCCGACTCGAAGGACGCCTTGCCGTGGACGATGTTTTCCTCCCGCTTCTCCTTCTTGAACCACTGCTTGATCTTGGTTCTGGCCTGATTGCTCTTGCAGATGGTCAGCCAGTCCCGGCTGGGGCCTTTGGCGGATTTGGAGGTCAGCACCTCCACAATATCGCCGTTTTTCAGGGTGGTGTCGATGTTGGCGATGCGGTTATTCACCTTCGCGCCGATCATGGAATTTCCCACGCCGGAATGGATGGCATAGGCAAAATCGATGGGCGTGGAGCCGGCGGGCAGGGAAACGATCCGTCCCTTGGGGGTGTAGACGAACACCTCGTCGTCGAACATGTCGATCTTCATGGACTGGACGAATTCTTCTGCGTCGGAGTCCTGCTGGCTTTCCAGCAGACGGCGCACCCACTCGAAGTCCTTCTCCGTACCCGTACCGGTGCCCTGCTTGTACTTCCAGTGGGCGGCGATGCCGTATTCGGCGGTCTCGTGCATCTGCCATGTGCGGATCTGCACCTCGAAGGGAATGCCCTGAGAGCCGATGACGGTGGTGTGCAGGGACTGGTACATGTTGGGCTTGGGCGTGGAGATATAGTCCTTGAACCGTCCCGGCACCAGACTGAACAGGTCGTGGACATGCCCCAGCACGTTATAGCAGTCGGGGATGGTGTCCACAATGACCCGGAAAGCGTAAATGTCGTACAGCTCGTCAATGGTCTTGCCCTGGGCGAGCATCTTGCGGTAGATGGAGTAGACGTGCTTGATCCGTCCGTAGGTGGTGTTGTGGATGCCTACGGAGGTCAGGCGCTGGGTGATCTTGTCCTGGATGGTGCGCATAAAGGCCTCGTCCTTCTCCTTGTGGGCCTGAAGGTAGGACATGATCTCGTTATACTCCATGGGCGCGAGGTAGCGCAGAGCGGTATCCTCCAGCTCCCACTTGATCTTCTGCATACCAAGGCGGTGGGCAAGGGGCGCGTAGACGTCCATTGTCTCCCGGCACTTCTGAATCTGCTTTTCCGGCGTCTGGTACTGCATGGTGCGCATGTTGTGGAGCCGGTCGGCGATTTTGATCAGCACCACCCGGATGTCCTTGCTCATGGCCATGAACATCTTGCGCAGATTCTCCATCTGCGCCTGCTCGGAGGAGGAGAAGTTTGCCCGGGTCAGCTTGGTGACGCCCTCCACCAGCTCCGCCACGGTGGGGCCGAAGATTTTTTCAATGTCCTCATGGGAGGCGTCGGTGTCCTCGATGCAGTCGTGGAGCAGGGCACCCAGAATGGCGTCGCAGTCCAGCCCCATCTCCGCCACGATCTGGGCGACCGCCAGCGGGTGGATGATGTAGGGGGAACCGTCCTTCCGTTTTTGCAGCTTGTGCTTCTGGTTGGCGTAATCCACGGCACGGTCGATGAGCGCCATGTCCGCGCCGGGCAGGTGCTTTTTGATTGCGTCGCACATAGACGCGTAATGTTCTTCAAAGGATTCCATTTCAAATTCAGCTCTCTTTCGCGTGCAGCAGCCGCTGCATGGTCTGGCTTCGGCTCAGGTCGGCCTTTCCTTCTCCGGGGGTCAGCCGGATGGAAACATATTTATGCTGCCGCTGGACGGTGAGCAGTCCCACGTCCCGGAAAATATCCAGACAGGTGAGCATCTGCCCCAGATTCAATGGCTTGCCCGACCAGCGGACGATCTTGCGGCACAGGCACATGGGTGATTCCTGCACCGGGTTCGCAGCGTCCAGATACCGCCATACCAGCGCCAGCATCTTCCGGTCAGGCAGCAGTGCCGCGGCCTCGCCGGGAGTCAGATTTCCCCGCTGCATGTCCCGGTAAGGCGCAGCGTCGGGCAGGCACTCGGCGCTGCAGCTGGGGCGGATGTCGATGACATTCATCTGCACGGTGCGCGTCCCCCGGAATTCGTTCACCTGAGGGGTAAAGGCCACGTCCACTAAGTCCCCCGGCTGGATGGACACCGTCTGGGGATTGGCGGAAAAATAGATGGCGTTCAGGTACGTATGTCCGCTGCACAGGCGCAGGCGCATATGCCGTCCGCCGCCCACCATGCTGATGCGGTCGATGGTCAGATTCTTCATCATCAGCACCGGCTTGGGGCAGCCGTTGCCGCAGGGCTCCAGCATTTGCAGGGAGTCCACATTGTGCAGGGTCAGCAGCTCCGGGGAAACGGCGCAGTCCACGTCCAGAACCGTCCTCGGCACGTCGTCGGTGTAATACTGGGCGGCCAGCGCGCAGATCTGGCGGCGGAATTCCGGAATGTTGGCGCGGGAAATGGTAAAGCCCGCGGCCAGCTCATGGCCGCCGTAGCTTTCCAGCAGCGGAGACAGGGCGCTCAGGGAGGCAAACAGGTTGAAGCCCCCGTGGCTGCGGGAGCTGGCCTTGCCGTGCTCGCCGTCCAGACAGATCAGGAAGGTGGGGCAGGCGTATTCCTCGGCAATGCGGCTGGCCACGATGCCCACCACGCCCTGATGCCAGCTTTCGTCCGCCAGCACGATGGCCTCCGGGGGCTTGCCCATGGGCAGCATGGACACGGCCTGCCGGTAAATTTCCGACTCCACGGCCTGCCGCTGCCGGTTCAGCTCGCACAGTCCCCGGGCGGCCTCGGCGGCCTTGTCCGGGTCGTCGGTAAGAAACAGCTCCACCGCAAGATCGATCTGTCCCATCCGTCCGGCGGCGTTGATGCGGGGCGCCAGCATGAAGCCGATGGAGGACGCGCTGACGGTCTCCGGGGCACAGCCGCACTCCGCCATCAGCGCCGCGATGCCCGGGCGCTTGGTATGCGCCAGAGATTCCAGACCTCTCGCCACGAACACCCGGTTCTCCCCCTGCAGGGGCATCACGTCCGCCACAGTGCCGAGGCATACCATGTCGGCGTATTCTTCCAGCACCGTTTCCTGAGAGCCGCACAGGGCGGAAGCCAGCTTGAAGGCCACGCCCACGCCGGAGAGATTCTTATGGGGATAGCCGCCATCGCAGCGGTGGGGGTCCACCACAGCAACCGCGGCGGGCAGCGTCTGCTTGCACTCATGATGGTCGGTGATGACGAGATCAATGCCCAGCTGCTTACACAGCTCCGCCTCGCTCACGGCGGTGATGCCGCAGTCCACGGTGACGATCAGCTTGACGCCCTCGGCGTGAAGCTGGTGAATGGCGATGGGATTCAGGCCGTAGCCCTCCTCCAGACGGCCGGGAATGTAGCTCACCACATCCGCGCCGTGGCGGCGGAGAAAATCCGTCAACAAACAGGTGGCGGTGATGCCGTCCACGTCGTAGTCGCCGAACACGGCGATCTTCTCACCCCGGGACATGGCAAGTCCCACCCGTCCGGCAGCCTTGTCCATATCCGTCATCAAAAAGGGGTCAAGCAGGGGCGCGTTGCAGTCTAAGTAAGCTCTGGCCTGTCGATCATCCCCGATCCCCCGGGAGGCCAGCACCATGGCGGCCAGCGGAGCGTAGCCGCTGCCAACCAATGCGTTGACAGCCCCCGCCTCCAGCTGGGACACCTTCCAAATTCCGTATTTCACGATTCATGCACATCCAGTAATAACATTTTCCCTATATTATAGCAAAAATGAACGGGATGTACAATAGGCAGTTGGGAATTTTCTTGTTTAAGGGATTTCATGGGTATCTCCCCGCTCCCGCCCCGGCGTGACCTGCATGATGGTCACGGCGAGCAGAGGGGCAAAGATCATGCCGCCCACGCCCCAGAGCTTGTAGCCGACGTACAGCGCCATCAGCGTCACCAGGGGGTCAAGCCCCAGATGCCGCCCCACCAGCTTCGGCTCCAGCATGGAGCGGGACAGGGTGACCACGGCGTAAACGCCCAGCAGGCCGATTGCCCTCGCGCCCTCTCCCTGCAAAAAGCAGATCACCGCCCATGGCACCAGCACGGTGCCGGTACCCAGCACGGGCAGCGCGTCCACCAGCGCGACCACCAGCGCCCACAGCGGGGCATAGGCGATCCGCAGCACCACGAACCCCAGCGTCAGAATGGTGAAGGTCACGCCCATCAGCTTCAGCTGCGCCGTCAGCCACCCGCCCACGGCATTTTTCATACGCTTCAGGGCGTCCGCGGCGGGCTTGAGCTTTTCCTCGGGCAGACGTTTTTTCAGCCAGCTTTTGATCTTCGGCAGCCGGGCGGAGATCAGGAAGGAGGAAATCACCGCCGTTCCCAAACTCAGCGCGCCGTCGGGAATGTGGCTCAGAATGTTTCCCGCCAGCCCCAGAATATACCGGATGACCTTGTCCAGCAGAGATGTTCCATTGGAGAAGAAGGAGGTCACGTTCTCGCTGAGCAGGGGCTGCACGCTCTGGGGCGCACGGGACGCCAGCTCCAGCAGCCAGCTTTGCAGCAGGCCGATGCCGGATTTTGCCGTATCCTCCAGATCGGGCAGCACCCCCGCCACCCTTCGCAGCTCCCGCAGAACAAAGGCGCAGAGAATCAGCACCAGCATGGCAAGAAAGCAGAAGGCCATACTGACGCCGATGCCGGAGCACACGCACCGGGGAACCCGCCGTTTCTGGAGGAAGCCCACCATAGGCTCCGCCGCGAAGGCCAGCAGCGCCCCCAGCAGAAAGGGAAAGCAAAGCGGCAGAAGAAACCGGGCAGCCAGCCACACGGCAAAAAACGCCGCCAGCACGGATATGCTTTTTTTCACTGCGGGACGCAAAAAGATTCCTCCTTTCCGACAAAAACTCTGATAATATGGGGTTGCATTCTAAGAAAAGTATGTTATAATACATTGTGGAGAAACAGGTGTTGTTCTGCTGCATACAAATTGAACCAGTTTTAAGGAGGTCCGACATGTCGACCAAACCCAAATACTATATTGTGGAGTCTTCCGCCCTGCCGGAGGTTTTCCTGAAGGTAGCGGAGGCAAAGCGTCTGCTTTCCACCGGTGAAGCCTCCACCGTCAACGAAGCCACCCGCATGACCGACATCAGCCGCAGCGCGTTCTACAAGTACCGGGACGCCGTGCTGCCCTTCCAGAGCATGATGACCGGCCGCATCATCACTTTCCAGCTGCTGCTCCACGATGAGCAGGGACTCTTGTCCGAGATCCTGGGCGTCTTTGCCGACGCCGGCGCCAATATCAGCACCATCAATTCCATCGTCCCCACAAACGGTACGGCGGTCGTGACCATCTCTGCGGAGACCATCGACCTGACCATGACGCTGGAGGAACTGATGAACCGCCTCTCCGCCATTCAGGGCGTGCTGAAGGCCGACGTGCTGGCCGGATAACCCCATATTCTGAATTGTAAAACCGCCGCCGCTGTTTTCTGCGGCGGTTTTCTTCAGGCAGCACCGCGCAATTCGGCAAGAAGTCTCAGCCAGGATTTTTGTTCCAATTCAAAGTTTCAAAAATGGAGGAATACTGTATGTATTTCCCATTTTTGAAACTGCGGAAGTGGGGCAAAAAGACGGCTGAGACTCGCAGACGCAATTGCGCGGTGCTGCCTTCGTCACACTTCGCCCATCCCTGACATACGATGAATCGGGAGGGGTGCGATATGCTCATCGTGCAGAAATATGGAGGAACGTCCCTTGCGGGAATGTCGCGCCTGCGCGCCGCGGCTCGTAGGGTCACGGGGCTGGCCCGGCAGGGAAATCAGGTCGTCGTGGTGGTTTCCGCTCAGGGGGATACCACGGATATGCTCATCGAAAAGGCCACTCAGGTCAACCGCCGGGGCTCCGCCCGGGAGATGGACGCATATCTTGCCGCCGGGGAGCAGATGTCGGCAGGGCTGATGACCATGGCCATCGGGGCTATGGGTTACAGCGCCGTCAGTCTCACCGGCTGGCAGGCGGGCATCCGGACCGACGGCGTCCACGGCAACGCCCGGATACAAAATATCGACGTCGCCCGCATCCGCCGGCAGCTGGACGCGGGAAAGATCGTGGTCGTGGCAGGCTTTCAGGGCGTCGATCCCGAGGGGGACATCACCACGTTGGGGCGCGGCGGTTCGGACACCACGGCGGTAGCTCTGGCGGCATGGCTGAAGGCCGACCGCTGTCAGATCTTCACAGACGTGGACGGCGTCTATGACCGGGACCCCAGAATTTACTCCGACGCCACCCGTTTCGGGCAGATCAGTTATGCGAAAATGATGACGCTGATCGAGAATGGCGCGCAGGTGCTCCACGACCGCAGTGTGGAGCTTGCCAGAGAGCACGGGATACCGATAGAAGTTCTTTCCGCCTTCACCGGAGACCCCGGCACCATAGTAGGGGATTTAGAATCATACTACCCAACCAAAACGTAAGATATTCCCCGCAGGAGCAAAAAAACGTGTAAAAAAGCAACCGTCCCGGACCGTGCTGACAGCACAGTCCGGGACAGAAAATTTTATGGGAAATTTGTGGACTTCTGTTAACAAGAGTAAGGCCACGTGTTACACGTGTTATACGTAAAGTACTCCATATGGCACCCTCCCTATAACCATTCGTCAAAATTTCCGCTGAATCTCCACCGCGCCGCGGCTCAGTATATTCTCCGCATTCTCCCCCAATACCTGCTCCAGCAGCGCGTACTCCGACAGGCTTCCGTGGGGGACTGCCCACGCCCCAGCGTCGGTTCCGGGGGCAATCAGGCCGCCCATGGCCGCAAAGGCGGCCACATTTTCCATGGCGCTTTCCAGAATCGCCGCCACAGCGGCTTCGTCAAAGCGTCCCATTCCCCGCAGATTCCCGATGGTGGACAGCGTAGGCACCCACACCGTTCCGTTTTCGCGCATGGCGTGGAGGGCGTCCGTGTCCAGATACGCGCCGTGTTCCACGGAATCCACCCCGGCCAGCGCCGCGGCTTCCACCGTCCGGGCGCCGTTGGCGTGGGCCATTACGGCAAAGCCTTCCTCGTGGGCAATATGGATCAGCTCCCGGATGGTTTCCGGGGGAAGGCCGTCCTCGGTCAGCACACCGAAGCGATCAAAATCCATCAGACCGGAGATCATGATTTTGATAAAATCCGCGCCTTCCGCCCGCTTTTGGGAAACCATAGCGGCATACTGGGAGCGATTTTCATACTTTTCCCCAATAAAGCCGCCGTAGTGACCCTGCGCGCACAGCGGCGACAACGGCGTGCGGTAGGTGATGCCATACTCCCCCGCCAGCGACCGGGCTTTCGCCCCCACGCCCCAGCGGTCGCCGCCGTCACGGAGATAGGCAAAGCCCAGCTTCCGGTAAGTTTCCAGCACCCGGCGAACCCAGACTTCATCCACGCTACCGGAATGCCGGGCGATCGCCCGCTTCCAGTCCGCGCCGTCCAGAACCATGTGAATATGACAATCGCACCGCACGGGAAAACACTTCCTTTCAGGCTCAGTATAACAGATTTCGGCAGACTGTGCAAGCACGGCCATTTTTCATAAGGTTAGTTGACGCTAACCCAATGCTGTGCTATAATATGGTTAAACTTTCAGAAAGAAGGGTCATTATGATTCAAACGACTGTGCAGGTATCCGGTATGGCCTGCTCCATGTGCGAAGCCCATGTGAACGACGCCGTCCGCAGCGCGCTGAACGTCAAAAAGGTTACCTCCTCCCACGTGAAGGGCGAGACCGTCATTCTGTCCGACGAGCCGCTGGATGAGGGTAAGCTCCGGGAGACGATCAACGCCACCGGCTATCAGGTGGGCGGCATCAGCTCCGCGCCTTATGAAAAGAAGGGCCTGTTCTCTTTCCTGCATAAGTAAACCCCATATTGGAAAAGCCGACAGCGAAAACCGCTGTCGGCTTTGTCTATCAATAGCTCATACTGAACTCCAATTAGGGTCTATCTGAAAACCGGAAATATGACCAACAGCG
>ERZ834769.2958-NODE-2958-length-11701-cov-2.697493_pt1 | contig 11701 bp, 14 predicted proteins | sample MGYA00519690_ERZ834769 | MGnify/ENA primary metagenome ERZ834769 (study PRJEB31850, sample SAMEA3708760) | human gut metagenome | biome: human gut; feature: human-associated habitat; material: faeces | place: China | collected 2014 ... | reverse complement strand
CTATGCAAGAGGGAATTGGAGGGGGTAGTTTGTTGATGTCGGATAAGACCTGTTAGACAGTCTCTCTTTTTTGTACAATTCCCTTCAAATCTCGAAAAACTTCAACAGTTTATATAAACACCACTCGTACGTGTTCAAAATTCGTATAAACAGCCTGTTTTAAATCCGAAAATAGCCACAATCGATTGTCACACATGATAAAATTGTTTTTTATGCGATTTCTTGTCGATTAATCGACTTATTTGTGATATTTTATATAATTTTGTGACGATAATTGTTTCTCTTGCAAAGAGAGTTGTTTAAAAGTTTGATTTATGCATGTCGAAAGATATTGTATAATATTGATTTTCTTGCTGTTTTACACGAACATAGCACGTTCGCAAAAGCAACGCACGGAAATTAGCATTAATTTCCGCACGAACAGCATAGTGATTGATTCCACCTACTCTGATAACGCCGCCCGTATGCGGGGAATCATAACAACCCTGCAGAATATCAAGCAGGATAGTACGGTAAACATCGTTGAGGTTTCTTTCTGCGGGGCTGCCTCCCCGGAAGGCAGTTACGAGCTTAACCGCAAACTGGCACGAGGACGTCTCACGTCTCTCGAAAAATTTGTACGCCGAGATATCAACATACCCGACAGCATCATCACCCGAAACGACAGCTATATTCCTTGGGACTACTTGAAATCACAGGTAGAAAATTCAGACCTGCAAAACAAAGATGAGATAATCTTCATACTGGAAGAAGAGGCCCGATTAGTAGATTACCATCATACGGGGACGAACATTGACAACCGTATTGTCAAACTGAAACAACTGGATAACGGCAAAGTATGGCAACAGATGAACAAACTCTTTTTCGGGCAGATGCGGAATTTGCCGTACGCCTGAATCGCATCCACATGAAACAGCGTGTCCGGATTCTTCGCCTTGATGACCTTCGCCGCTTCCTCGACCGGTTCAACCGCACCAATCTCGTTGTTCACCATCATGATGGACACCAGCACCGTATCTTCCCGCACTGCATCCCGCAGTTCCTCCAGCGAAATAATACCGTCATGATCCACAGACAATTCCGTGATCTCATAGCCGAGTTCTTTTAAGTAGGCAAGCGGCGCCTGTACCGACGCATGCTCAATCGCTGTCGTGATGATATGCTTTCCCTGGCGCTTGTTTGCCAGTGCTCCGCCGATCAGCGCCATATTGTTCGACTCCGTGCCACCCGACGTAAAGATGATCTCCTTCTCGTCACAGCGGAGCGTCTTCGCGATCTGCTCTTTTGCTTCTTTAATATAGTCCTCCGCCGTCTTTCCCATGTTGTGCAGGGAGGACGGATTGCCATAATCTTCCGTTAAGATCTGCACCATCTTGTTTTTGGCGCGCTCACTGCACCGGGTGGTGGCAGAATTATCCAAATATGCTTCCATCTGTTTTAAAACCATGCCTTTCTAACAAACGCCGACGCAGAATCACGGCTGATCCCGCTCTTCTTCCGCTTCCGACACACTCTCGATATGATACATCAGAATAGAAAGGGTTGCAAGTCCCGCTGTCTCCGTGCGCAAAATTCTTTTTCCGAGGGACACCAGATGCATCCCCTCCTCTTTTGCCAGCGCAATCTCCGACGGATCGAATCCGCCCTCCGGTCCGATAAAAATGCCGACGCTCTGCCCCGGTGCAATCCGCTCCATCACTTCCCTTGTGGCCGCCATGCCGCGCTCATTCTCATACGGCAGCAGCACCACGTCGAGTTCTCCCGCCAATGCGACTGCCTCCCGGTAATTCACCGGTTCTCTCACCACCGGAATTCTGCTGCGCTTTGACTGTTTTGCCGCACTCTTTGCAATCTCCTGCCAGCGCGCCGTCTTTGCCGCCGCTTTTTTTGCATCCAGTTTTACGACGCAGTTCTTCATCGCCACCGGGATCACCTCCGCAGCGCCAAGCTCCACTGCCTTCTGGACGATGAGCTCCATCTTGTCGCTCTTTGGAAGTCCCTGAAACAGGCAGATCCGGCAGGGCAGTTCCGTATCTAAAGCCGTCTCCTCCGTGATACACACCTCCACCACGTTCTCTGCGATCCGGTCAATCGTGCCGAAGAAATTCCTGCCGGATGTGCTGCTGATGCGCACTTTTTCCCCGCATTTCATGCGCAGGACATTGCGGATGTGATTTACATCGCTTCCCTCAATTATCACCAGATCATTTGCAATCTGCTCGTCTTCCACAAAAAACTGATACATAAACTCCTCATTTCCGGGCTGCCTGCCATTCCTTCGGATCATCTTCCTTTTTTCGGATCGTCTTTCCTTATTCCAGATCGTCTTTTCTTTTTCCGAATCGTCTTCCTTATTCCGGCTTTCTCGCCGTAATGTTCACCCACTCGCCCTGATGATTGATCTCCACCACCGTAAGTCCGGCCGCTTCGATCGCTTCTTTTACCGCGTTCTCCTTGAAATCGATGATGCCCGAGGTGATAAAATAACCGCCGCGTTTCAAGCGTGCCGGAATCACCGGTGCCATCGGAATAATGACGTCTGCCAGAATGTTGGCAACCACAATGTCGTATTCCTCCGTGCCGACTTTCTCCTGCAGTGCTGCATCATCGATCAGATTGCCGACATAAAATGTGCCGAGCGCCGCGTCCAGATGGTTCACCGCCATGTTCTCATGTGTGGAGGTCATGCAGTCCGGATCGAGATCCGTTCCGACTACCGCGGACGCGCCAAGCTTCAACGCCACAATCGATAAAATGCCGCTTCCGCAGCCGACGTCGAGTACCTTCGGCGTGCGGTTTTCCGGTGTGTACGCATCGTTCCCGCGGATATACTTTAACAGCTGGCGGATGCACAGCTGCGTCGTTTCATGCTTGCCGGTTCCAAACGACACACCCGGATCAATCTCAATTAAAAATTTGTCGGCATCCTCCGGCTTTAATTCCTCCCAGGTCGGTTTGATCAGGATGTCATCGATATAGAAGGAACTGAAGAATTTCTTCCAGTTGTTGATCCAGTCCAGATCCTCCGTCTGGTCGGAGGTGATCACGCCACTTCCGACATCCACGACTTTTCTTAAGTCCTCCAACGCCTCTTTTACCTGCTTTAACAGTTCGGTGCGGTCCTCGCCGTCATCCTCGAGATAAAAGCTGACGTGGCTCACACCGTCATCCGGCGGAAGCTCCGGCAGAAAATCGATGAACATATCCGCCTGATCTTCCTTGGACAGCGGAATATTATCCTCAATCTCCACTCCCTCAATGCCAAGGTCGGCTAACATCGCACTCATGTAGTCCTCCGCCGCCGTCGTTGTCTCTATCGTGTATTTATTCCATTTCATATGCGTTCTTCCTTCCCTTACGATTCCGTTCCTAAAAATCGTTATTTATCTTATCATACAATCGCACATCTTGCAAACGATGTTCCGCCCCGCTCTCCGCCTGCGGGAGGTATTCCTGATGCAGTATACAAAACACATTCTTTGCCTGTTGCACAAAAAACGGGCCGCGGCACCTCTTTTGCGCCGGACAGCCCGTCCTTATTTCTTCTTACAATACCTTTGATAAAAACTCCTGCAGTCTCTGGCTCTTTGGATTGCCAAAAATCTCCTGCGGGATTCCCTCCTCCTGGATCACGCCGTCGTTGATAAACATCACACGGTTCGCAACTTCTCTGGCAAATCCCATCTCATGTGTCACGACCACCATCGTCATGCCATCCTCCGCCAGTTCCTGCATCACGGCGAGCACCTCGCCGACCATCTCCGGATCAAGCGCCGAGGTCGGCTCGTCAAACAGGATGATGTCCGGGTCCATCGCCAGCGACCGCACGATGGCAATGCGCTGCTTCTGTCCGCCGGAAAGCTGCGCGGGATACGCGCCCGCCTTATCCGCCAGACCGATGCGCTTTAACAGCTCCATCGCGCGCGTATTCGCTTCCTCTTTTGTCATCTTGCCGAGTTTTACCGGGGCAAGCATGATATTTTCCAGAATCGTCATGTTCGGAAACAGATTGAACTGCTGAAACACCATGCCGATCTTCTCCCGGACATGATTGATGTCCACCGACGGATCCGTCAGATCGGTTCCCTCAAACAGCACATGTCCCGCCGTCGGAATCTCCAGCAGATTTAAGGAGCGCAAAAACGTGGATTTACCACAGCCGGACGGTCCGATCAGCGCCAGCACATCGCCCTTTTTGATCGTCGTCGAGATTCCTTTTAACACTTCATGACCGTCAAAAGACTTGTGAAGCTCTTTTACTTCCAGAATTACCGTATTATCGCTCATTGCTTCTCAATCTCCTTTCCAACAGTCCGACTGCCTTGCTCAGTCCCATGACAATCAGGAAATAAATGACCGCGACCGCAATTAACGGCATGAACGCCTCGTACGTCACGCTTCGGATGATGTCTCCGCCCTTGGTCAGATCCATCAGCCCGATGTAACCGCTGATCGAAGTCTCCTTCAACAGACTGATAAACTCATTGCAGAGTGCCGGCAGAATATTTTTGACTGCCTGCGGCAGGATGATGCTTAACATCGTCTGCTTATAATTTAATCCAAGGCTTCTTCCCGCCTCAAACTGTCCGATGTCCACCGCCATAATACCGGACCGGACGATTTCCGCCACGTAGGCCGCCGAGTTCAGTCCGAACGCAATGACTGCCACGAACAGTTTTCCCGTATTGACGCTCTGGAAAATGACATAATAAATAATCAGAAGCTGAATCATGACCGGCGTACCGCGCACAACGGCAAGGTATGCCTTGCAGAGTGCATTTAAGATCGTAAGCCCGCCGTTTCTGTCGTGGTTGGTTCTTACAATCGCGATCAAAAATCCAAACACAATACCGATCATTACCGCAAACACGGTGATGATGAGTGTATTTAAAAGTCCCTTTAACAAATAGGTATATCGGCTGTCCTTGATAAAGTTATCATAAAACTTCTCTGCTATCCCTGTCTTCTCTGCTGTGACAGATGTATCTCTCACGATGATGACCTGCTTGGATTTTGCATAAGTATCCGTGAAATTCACATTCTTTTTGCGTTCCTCCGTCACCGTAAAACCCGATGCACCGATGTCGACTTTTCCGGTGGACACCGCAGGAATCACGGAATCAAACGCCATGTCCTCGATCTTCAACTCCATGCCGAGTTTGTCGCAGACCGCCTGCATAATATCCATGTCGATTCCGGTGATCTTTCCCTCTTCATAGTATTCATACGGCGGAAACTCCGCATTTGTACCAACGGTAAGCGTGCCGTTCGTGCGTTCCACATCCAGAATTTCATACGGATACTTTCCAATCTCCTCGTCCGTTCCGGTATAATTCTTCGCAATGTTATCGAGAACACCCTCGTCCTTCAGTTCGCGCAGCGTCTCATTGACCTGATCCACAAGTGCCTCGTTACCCTTTGCGATTACGAACGCATAGTCCTCCTCAACAAAGTTCTCCTTGAGAATCTTAAGCCCTTCGTTCTGCTCCACAAATGCCAGCGCCGGCAATTCGTCAATAATCACGCAGTCTAACTTTCCCTGCTTTAATGCCTGCACGGCATCCGCGCCCTTATTGTAACGCTCTACTACCGTGCCCGAGCCATCCGTCTCATAGTCGCTGACCATGATATCTCCGGTCGTGCCGAGCTGTACACCGATATGCTTTCCCGGAAGATCCGCAACCGACGCGACAGAACCGTCGCCGGATGCCGCCTCCGTGTCGCTGCCTATCGCCGTCGCCGCGGCAACCTGTGTGCCGTAACCTAACAGCGTCGAAAAAAAGACCGCTCCGGCAAGCAGTATGCCGGATAATTTGATTGCTGTGTTTTTCATCGTACTATCTACCTCATGCTTCCTTATCTCTCACATAGATACTGCATAAATATACATCCGGCAGTCAGTATAACACAGAATGCCCCGCTTGGGAAGAGATTCATTCAATCTCGCAGATCCGGTAGAGATAACTTCTTCCCTGCTTTCCAATCCGCTCCACAATCAATAGATCCGTCAGAATCAAGAGCACCGTCTGTGCCAGCCGCACCGGAATCTTCGCGCATGCCGCAAAATCCTTTGCAGTAAACTCCTCCGGAATCTCATAGGGGATGAACTGCATGTAGTCCTCCCTCCGGTCCACACGCACTTCCTCCACGAAGGTAAGCGGTATCCGGTCGAAGCGGTCGCTTCCCTTCTTTTTGTCCCGGCTCCAGCCGTTTAACAGACGGTATTCCTCCATGTCAATGAGATCCAGCCGTAGTCTCAGATTCGGATCTTTCAGAAACGGCCGGATCTTATACAATTCGATGAATGCCTGGTATGCATTTCCCTTCTTGGGCGATTTGCGCCCGGGAGAGATCTCCCCCGTCTCCTCATCCATCCAGTGAAGCCACTTCACATGCGGAATCGGATAGACGATGGTCACCGGGTATAACGGCAGAAATGCGGCAAGTTTCCGCCGCATATTCTGGAACGACCGCGTCTGAATCTCGATCACTGCCTCCCCGTCAAAAATATCCGCAACAAAATTCTCAATCGGGATCTCATGCATATCCTCATCCGGTGCATAATAATTCTTGAGCACTGCATGTACCGTCTTCTCCGAGAGTGTGCCGATTCCAAGCCTCTGCCGCTCGATTCCGATGACTCTGCCCCTGGCACGCTCAAAACGTTCTGTATCAATGCACATATCTCATCCTCGCTGCTGTGCTTTTTCCGGAATGATCTGCCGCTTATTTCGGGTGCTTCATATCCTTTAAGATATCAAAGCAGTCAAACGTGCGGAAATAGTCCTCCGGCGTCTCGGCACGACGGATCAGCTGTGTCGATCCGTCTTCCTTCAGCAGCACCTCCGCTGACTTTAATTTTCCGTTATAGTTGTATCCCATGGAAAAACCATGCGCACCGGTATCATGAATCACCAGAAGATCTCCCATGTCGATCTTCGGCAGCATCCGGTCAATCGCAAACTTATCGCAGTTCTCGCAAAGGGAGCCTGTCACATCATACTTGTGGTCGCACGGCGCATCCTCCTTGCCCATCACCGTAATATGGTGATATGCCCCGTAGATTGCTGGGCGCATCAGGTTCACGGCACACGCGTCCACACCGATGTACTCCTTGTGGGTATGCTTCTCATGGATGGCCGTTGTCACCAGGCAGCCGTACGGTCCCAGCATAAAACGTCCCATCTCCGTGTAGATTGCGACATCGCCAAGTCCCGCCGGAACTAAGATTTCCTCAAATGCTTCTCTGACACCCTCTCCGATCACACGGATATCATTTGGTGTCTGATCCGGACGGTAAGGGATTCCCACCCCACCGGAAAGGTTGATAAATTTAATATCGCAGCCTGTCTTGTCCCGAAGTTCCACCACAAGTTCAAACAGCTGACGCGCCAGCTTTGGATAGTATTCATTCGTAACGGTATTGCTCGCTAAAAATGCATGGATACCAAAGTATTTTGCACCTTTTTCTTTTAAAATTTTAAATCCTTCAATGATCTGTTCATGGGTAAATCCGTATTTTGCGTCTCCCGGGTTATCCATGATCCCATTGCTCATTTTAAATACACCGCCCGGATTGTAACGGCAGCTGATGGTCTCCGGGATATGTCCGATCGTCTGCTCTAAAAAGTCAATGTGTGTAAAATCATCCAGATTAATGATGGCACCAAGTTCATCCGCAAAAGCAAATTCTTCCGCCGGTGTATCGTTGGAGGAAAACATGATATGCTGTCCGTCAAATCCCTGGGAATCTGCTAACATCAGCTCGGTTAAAGAAGAACAGTCGCATCCGCAGTCGTACTCTTTTAAAATGTTTAAAATAAATGGATTTGGAGTTGCCTTTACCGCAAAATATTCGCGGAAGCCCGGATTCCATGCAAACGCCTCTTTCACTGCTTCCGCATTCTCACGGATTCCCTTTTCATCATATAAATGAAATGGTGTCGGGTATTTTTTCACGATCTCATCTAGCTGTTCCTTTGTTACAAATGGTTTCTTTTCCATAAATTCTGCCGCCTTTCGCCATGTATTTTTCTATAGTCTTATCCTGCTGCTATCTGGATTCAGTACTTTCCCTGCTGTCTGTGATATATTGCTCGATCTGTTCATCCAGATAAACATTAAATTCCTGCATGAACTTTAAAATCGTGTCTGTCTCCTCTTTGGAATAACGGGACAAAAACTGCATGTCACGCTTCTCCCACTGCTTATGACGTTTTTCATGTTCCTTAAAAAGGACCTTGCCGCGCTCAGTCAATTTAAAATATACTTCTTTTTTATTTGTCTCCAACGTGTATTTTTCGATCAGACCTTTTGCAAGAAGTTTTTTCGTCATCTTGCTGATCGCACCACGTGTCATCTGCATCTGTTCTGCAATTTTGGTGACATTTGGCAGTTCCAGACGTCCAATATTATCAATACAATGTGTCTCCGAATAACCATACTCATCGAGACACTGGCTTTCTGTCAATTTTGAAAGCATATCCTGATGCTCTAACATAAGAGCGATTTCCTGTAACAAACGTTGTTGTTCTTTCATAGCTCCACCTCGTTTTGTTTCCATGTCAACATTTATCATACCCAATATATCGCATTGATAATTTTATGTCAATGTCTCCAAGGCAAATTTTTTCTCATGAGTTTGCTTTGAAAAAGTTTCTCAGCTGAATGGAAAAAGTGATTGACATTTTACCCAAATTCGCATATAGTCTTTATGAAGAAACGAAGTTTACAACCGTATGGCTCATTGCCTAAGCGGGCTGCTCGTTTCTTTTTTTGTGCGCACAAAATCATATAAATATAATTTTCCATCCTCATCTCTTCTTACAAGCATTTTTGCAGAATATATATGATATCCTTCAAGTTCTCCATTTTCATCATATTTTGGTATGCCAAATCTTGTATCATAACGATACCAGCCTTTCTTTGCTTTCGCTTTTTCATTAGCCCCCTTCAACCTGATTTTATCTTTAGAATGGCAAAATTCATCTGGAAAATCGTTACCAATATAGATTTTTTCGCATGTTTCCAGAATCTCATATGTGTTTCCAATATACTCCTTTAAATATTCCTCAATTTCATTCCAGTCAATGTTTCGCCTTGATTTAAATCTTATATCATTTATCAACACAATGCTTTTATTATTTTCATCCTGAATAATATGAATTCTCTGATCTTTCTTACTGCTCTCTAACTGTATTTTATAAGCTAAAAGACGCAATACATATTCCGGCATTTTTCTTCTTCCAGCTTCCCACTCCTCTATAGTCCGCAATGGAATTCCCTGCTGTCTCGCAAACTCTGCCCTGTTAAATCCGGTGATATTTCTCAATTGTTTCATTCTTTCTGCTATCGTATACTGTTCTCCCATAATTCCCCCTAAAAATAATACCACTCATTGAGTGGTATTATTGTAACATATTCTATGTATAATTCAACTTATTTCACAGATTCTTCTTTTTTCTCCCATTTTTATAATCCTGCAAATGAAACAACCACTTTTGCTACGCCTGCCAAAATCATAACACAGATGGGATTCATCTTGAACCTTCGAATCGCAAACACTGCCAGAACAAATAATACCACCAGTGTCCAATTCGTATTTAAAATTGTAATTTTATCTGCATTTTCCCAAAATGCGGTGACCAGAATAGATACTCCTGCCGATGCGATCATTGCCACGACCGCCGGTCTTAGCGACTGTAAAACTCCCTGCAAAAGATCCATATTTCTGTATTTCAGATAGAGTCTGGCAATGACTGTCACAATAATACAGGATGGAAAAATACAGCCTGCCGTTGCAGCGAATGCACCGCCTATCCCTGCTATTTTGATTCCAACAAACGTTGCTGAATTTACAGCGATCGGTCCGGGTGTCATCTGGGATATCGTAATAAGATCGGTAAACTCTGACATGCTAAGCCACTGATGTGTTGTGACTACCTGCCCCTGAATGAGCGGCATGGCAGCATAACCTCCGCCAAAACTGAATAACCCGATCTGTAAAAAGCTCAAAAAAAGCTGTATGTAGATCATTTTTTTCTTCTCCTTTTTCCAGATAAAGTCCGGCAGATGCCTATCACACCACAGAACAAAATAATAAAAACGACATTTACTTTCCACATATATGACGCAATAAATGCACCCACAAGAATCAGAATGGACAATATGTCTTTTTCTTTTATGATTGGTTCCCCCATATCAAACACCACCGAGGCGATGACCGCTCCAACTCCCGCCTGCATTCCTTCTAACATCTGACTCACCACATAATTGCTTCGGAATGTCTGGTATTGTATTTGTTAATATGAGTAATTGCCTCTGGTAAAAAACAGACAAAACGGAGAGAATCAGAAACGGCGGAATCACAGTTCCTAAAATTGCGGTCATAACACCTGCAATCCCTGCCAGTTTATACCCCACTACAATAGCTCCATTCACTGCAATCGCTCCCGGTGCCGACTGTGCAATCGCCACAAGATCCAGCATTTCATTTTCTTCGATCCAATGGTACTCATCTACAAATTTTTTCTTCATCAGCGACACGATCACATATCCGCCGCCAAATGTGAACGCACTCAGATAAAGCGTTGATATAAAAATTTTCCATAATACGGTTCTTTTTTCTTTCAAAATATGCTCCTCATTGCCTTTGAAATTCGTTTCCTATTGCATAAAAAGCGAGAGGCATTATGCCTCCCGCCAAACCTTTACCACAAAATCCTGACTGCACCATCCTGCACCCTGAATTTGTCAAAATAAGCTTCCTCCTTCGGAATCCACTTTTCCTCAAAATCTTTTGCTTTCTCTATCCCATTGCGTTTTATGATGTTCTCCATCTGACTGTCCGGATCAATATCCATAAAAATATGCAAATCATACGGATCTTTAAAATACGGATGCAGACTATAGGAACCTTCTATAATGTTTAACTGCCGATATGGGATTTCACTTGTCTGCATCAATTTCCATTCTCTGCAGCTGAAAGGCTGATAGAACACATTCTGCTTTTTCTGAATCGGTTCTAATACAGTCTTTTCAAAACGCTCGTAATCCACATTTCCACCAACTTCTTTCATACGTTCCGGTGTCCGCTGCTCTACACGCAGAAAAAAATCATCCATATGGAACAGATTGCAGTCAAATAATTCCTGCAGATAAAATCCAAGCGTTGTTTTTCCACTGCCGCATCTTCCGTCAATCGCAACAAGAAGCGGGCTTTTGTCCGCTTTTTGCTTTTTCCATATTTCATTAACAGCATCTGCTGCCGATTTAAAACGCATTTTACAATGTGGTTTTAACTGTATTTTTTCAGATTGTCTGTTTTGCACGAAATATTACCTTTCTCCCTCACAGGCTGCACCCGTAACACCTGCTGCATACAGGCGGTTCACCAGCAATGGAATCAGTATTAACTGAATGAGGATTCCGGGAATTGCATTTACAAATCCACCCATGAAGAAAAGTTTCCATGTAAATCCAGCTCCCATAAGTGTATACACGATTGCTGAGACAAGTCCCCACACAACTCTTCCCACCAGCATGGCTGCTACAAGCGCAATGTAAAGAGACTTCATGTCTTTGCGCATTTTTTGGGATAAAACACCTGCCACAAACCCATAGGTTGCAAGCTCAAATGCCATACACACTGCATTCGGCACCAGCATAGGCATACCAAACAGCACGCTTCGAAGCAATGGTG
>ERZ834769.2955-NODE-2955-length-11717-cov-2.605557_pt1 | contig 11717 bp, 16 predicted proteins | sample MGYA00519690_ERZ834769 | MGnify/ENA primary metagenome ERZ834769 (study PRJEB31850, sample SAMEA3708760) | human gut metagenome | biome: human gut; feature: human-associated habitat; material: faeces | place: China | collected 2014 ... | reverse complement strand
ATCAAATACTAGTTAATAATATCGATGAAAAAAATATAGTTGTTAATTTTTTTCAAAATAAGAAAGGAACTCAAATTAGCCAGGGAAAATTATCCGGATATGGTAATTTGCAATATCCAGACGATTTTCGTGACGAAACGCAGAAATTATTAGATGATTTGGTTAATGCTGCATTAGAAAAGAGGAAGAAGTAATGGAAAATGTTCTTATAGATCCTACAATGCTAATGCTTAATGATGATAAAGAAATAGAAGATAATATAGATTTTTTCCGTAAGGTTATTTCGTTAAGTAATTCAAGACAAATTTCGGTTTGCTTGTATAAGGAGATACTTGACCAAATAATGAACAGACAAGTATGTCCTTTCCCTATCAATATTAATGATATAAAGGATAAAAAACTTAAGGAACAGATTTTATTAATTAATGATGCCTTTAATAACTCTATAATGAATAATTATTTAGAAATTGATATTGATGAATGTACAGGTAAGCAGGATTTTCAGACGAGTAGAAAAGATTTAGAAATACTTAATGAGTATTTTGCGTTATTTAGTATGCTTTTAACACCATGTTATTCGGAGCATGTTATTTCTGAAAAAATATTAGTCGGAAATAAAAAGTATGGAATGCAGAGAGGTGAACATGTATCGATCACATGTAATTGTGAAGGTGGAGAATATAATAAACTATGCCTGTGGGCACATCCGGATGATTTCTTAAATGAGCAACAAAAGGCACTGGAGAAACTCAGAAAGTGTATAGCGGCAGGGAATTTGTATAATAAATCGCCCGAAGTCAAAAAAGGAGATCATCATAATCATATACAAAATGATGATTTTAATTGTTATGAAGAACTTTCAGCAAGAAACAAAAGAGTGCTAAATTATTTAAGGTATTTGGGATTATATAGAATTAATTTTATGAATTTTTCTCCTGATGAATCATGTGAGATTGGTACAATAAAAATTAGTAAAATTAAAAAGACTTCTGATTCAGATATTATCATAGGATGGCTTTATGGGTGTGTTGGTTTTAAAATTGTGGTAGAACTTTATTTCCCTAAAGGAATAGGAAGTGCATTAAATGAATATGTCGATGGTGAATTATCGAGAATGAAAATGGAAGAATTGAGAACCGAGTTAGCACTTTTTTAAACCTTGTATTTATTACATATTGATGATATGAATATGAAATAAAGAGTGGTAATAGAAAATGCATAAAATTGATATGTCTATTTAAATTTTTCAAATGTTAGAATTGTCAGTTAAGGTTAGAAAAAATACCTTAATTGAAAATTCTGACGTTTGATAAATTTTTTGTAGGCAGGTTATTTACATATACCCGTTGCGTTTGTTTTTATAATTCTTTCTTAATAGCTTCTTTGATCTCCGATATCATTTCCCCCTCATCACCATGATAAAAGCGAGAGATCAGCAAATTGTACGATGCTTTAACATATTCCTGGCGGTTTATAAGAGGGGTATAAAAATGATATCTTCCTTTTCTGGCCGAACTTATAAATCCTTTTTTACATAAACGAGTCAAAAAAGTAGATACTGTTTGTGGCTTCCAGTCTTTCCCGCATGTTGCATTGGCTTTTGTACGGATTTCATCTAAAGCCATAGGTTCTTCATTGCTCCAAATGACCGACATTATAATTTCTTCTGCATCTGATACTTTTTTCAATTTATTTTCCTGCCTTATCCTTATAATTAGATTTTCATATTGAAATGGTACTTGGAAAATCATAGTTAATTTTTCGCCCAATCATACAAAAATAGTATAACATAAAGAATGCTAGTGTTCAAATGAAAAAGGAATCCCGCAGCATGTGTATCATGTGGATTACCCAGATGATACTTCTTTTTTAATACTTTTGGAGTATTGGTTTTCTTGGCATATTTCTATGGTTGACCAACGTATAATATAATGGTAATATATATAATATTTAGGTTTTAAATCTTTTAACATAATTTTTTTCGTTGAAATATTTAACCTGATTTTCAGAAAGAAAGGAGAGTCTGTATGGATAAAATTATTGATGTGGCTGCTTATATTGTTGCAAAATATAAAGAAATGACACATGAGACTCTGGACGAAATGAAACTCCATAAACTCCTTTATTTTACTCAAAGAGAATCATTTGCAATTTTAGGAAAACCAGCTTTTGAGGGTGATTTTGAAGGATGGAAATATGGCCCTGTATCAAGAGAAGTAAGACAAGATTATGAGCAAGGCGAATTTCTTGTCGAAACAAAGAATATTTCTGATGATATTAAATATATTGTAAATAATGTATTACTTGAATATGGAGCATTGGCATCATGGAAACTAAGTGATTTGTCACATCGGGAGATTTCATGGCTTAATTCCAGAGCAGGTTTGAAGGATGGTGAGAACGGAAGCAATATTATTCAGCTGGCAGATATACAAAAAGATTCTGAAAAAGTGCGCCCATATGATCATGTATGGGATATGTATTATGATGAATTTGAAGATATGGACACTGTAGAATAGGGGGGATAACATATGATCGGAAAGATTTGTAAAGCTATTACTCCTTTCTATGACTTTAAAAGCCATAAAATGAAAAACAAAAGCAGACCTGCTTTAGTACTTGCAAAAGCTGATAATGAGGATTATGTCGTTATTCCTATATCTAAGGTTTCTCATAGTGAAAATATTGATTCATATTATGATGTAAAAATTGATCCCTTAAATTATCCTAATACAAAGTTGACACAAATATCATATGCAAGGACACACAAACAAACAGTGATTCATACCGCGGAGCTTATAGATCCTTTTTGTGATTTAAAAAGTGAATACCCTGATTTGTACCAGAAAATTTTAAAGAAGAGAGCAGAATTCAGTAAGGAAATTGACAAACAGGCTGCCGGAAAATAGATTATTGTCTATAGGCTTATAGCAAACAAGCACCAATGGAAAGAGGCAAATCTTTCTGAAGGTGCTTGTTTTTTTAATCCCGTAGCTTGATTATCAAATACATTTACCCTATTGTTTAGTTTGGTTAGAAAAATATTATTATCAAGATAAGTGAAGTTTTTTCATCATAAGGTTCAACCTACAGTATGCTTACATCCAGATCAACCGAAGGAACATATTTTATGAAAAATACAATATTATTCTATTATGGGTTCATATATCTTTTTGCAATATCTAACACGTTCTGTCGCGGTTTCCAATTTTGATAATTAATCAGATTACCAAAATGATACGAATCTACGCTGACGGAAAATCGATCTACAGGAACATATAAGAGAGTATCTGTCACAGTGTCATCCGGACGTATAATCGAAAAATCCAACCATTCGTTAAGATTATCGTTTCCATCTACAACATATCTGTAATTCGTGGCTGTGAGCACATAACCTTCACCATTTTCTACATAAGCATGTCCTTTGACTTTACTTTCTTTTAGATCTAAACCAAGCTGGCGAAGATGTCTATATAATGTGGTGTTTTTCCTTATTATCATGTGGTACAACGGGAAACCATTGTAACTGTAGATTAAAAACCACGGAATATTATAAATCGTTGCATCAATATAGTTATATGCTCGCATGATTGTATAGTTTTCTGCGAGAACTTCAGCCATTCTGAGAGTTACATAAATACCTGTTTCCTTTTGCAGCAAATAGATAGCTTTATCATAATGCTCTTTAGCAATCTTATATAATTCCTGTCTTTGCGGTTCTTCTGTCTCAGGAACATATTCTTTTATATAATCAGCTCTTTTTTTGTGATAAGGGCAATTCTGAAACTTGTATTCATCATATTGAGCTATATAAGGAATATTAATTCCTTTAGCATGTCTTGCATGGGGAGCAACATCAATTTTCTTGTAAATACCAAGAATAGCAACGGGATTATTACATCTCGGACATAACGCTAAGTGTTTTGTCTCTCCACTAACTACCTGTATATAGCCTGGATTATTCCCAACCCGCTCTTCATATTTTGTTTTAAAATCCTTATCAGAAAAGGATAAAACCGGTTCATAGTTAGTGGTAAATTTAATCTCTTTCATGATATTGCCTCCTGTGATCGACTTTATTCTGTTTTTTTAAATTCTACCATAATGATATCATTTCCGTAAAGTGTAGCCATCTGCAACCACCATTTATCGCCGATCTCAGGAATTTCCCCAATCTTTTCAAGCAGTCTCAAACATGTCAGTAAATCCTTAAAACCAACCAAAAAGACATTGCCGCCTTGCTGCATCTGAAAATAATATTGGTCTCTCTCGGGAATAAAGCCACCCTCTGACTTAAATGTTTCATCATCTTGTATCGCTATACCTGTAAGCGTAGCTATTTTATTGTCATCTAACTTGTCTGCCATATTATGAACTCCTTTTCGTTTAATCTTATATTTGCTTAAAAGTTTCCCATGATACATATGAAGGCTCTCATACATTCATTACTTTAGTATAAAAAAAACCCCTGCATTTTCGACGGAATAAAAGAAAACATTTTACTATTTTCGTTTCCTTTAGGAAAATACAGATAAAAAAAGAAGAATAAAATGTTCTATAAATCTCATTTTGGGTGGAAAATAAGCAGAATCAGTAAACAAGCACCAACGGAAAGAGACGAATCTTTCTGAAGGTGCTTGTTTTTTATCCAGCAGCATGCTTATCATTCGGATCAACCGGGGGAAAGCGTTTTTCCAGTTCTTCCGGAGTATCCGGAACGCCGTCGAATAAATCTCGTTTTGGAGCTGCTAGAAAGCTTTTAAGATGAAAGTTCTGCAGTATTTGGTTTCCCTTGTAGTGATAGTCTATCTAAAAGGACAATTGATGTATTTGAAGGAGTGTGTATTCGTTCCTTTTTCATCAGCGTTCTAGGACGCTGATTTGTTTCGTAATCACGGTCACCTTTTTCAAAGATTGAGCAACATAGAAAATCACACTTTAATTCACCTTGCGCATTAGCTTTGATGATGAATATAAAATTATCTACACTGAAATGGCTGGATATCAAGTAGTCCGCTTTGATGGATGTAATAAAAGGATACATGTGAGGTATATACGAATACAAATTGAAATCGTTATCGAGGGACTCTTTCAAATGTACGAGAGCTTCCAAACGAGGTTTTATCATGTCTTCGTATTGAGTTGCTTCTTGAACCTTTTCAAAAAGAATTTTTCTTTCAAGAATTCTGTCTGCAATTTTGGCAGAAGAATAATTTGGGAGAGATATATCTTTCATGTACTGGAAACCAGCTAGATGAGGATAATCTTCCAAAGAAAAGGTAAGGTTAATAGGATACAGATGCTTTTTATAGCCATATGTAAATAAATACCGATATTCAGTTATTTCTTTCCATGCCTGAGCCGACTGTTGTAAGAGATCCACGAACTTATTTCCCCTTTGTAAAAATAAAGAGCCTTGCATTTGCAAGACTCTTGAAAAGCGTTTTCATTCAGTTCCGAAGAACCTATTCGGTTTGAGGTTATCGCATAACCCAAGATCAGGCTCCACAATCAGCTGCTTGCCGACACAGTCAATTGCTTCAACACCACGATAGCTGGTCAACGCCGCTATCCTCTGATTTCATTATAACACAAAAATACTCACAGTCAATAAAAAATGAGTATTTGAGGAACACTAGCAAATGAGTATTCTTATATATTATATGCAGAAAAATAATTTTGACAATAGACATAATTGGAAAGAAGCTATCCCGTAGCATGCTTATCATCCGGATCAACCGGAGGAAAGCGTTTTTCCAGTTCTTCCGGAGTATCCGGAACGCCGTCAAATAAATCATGTTTTGGATCTGTCAGACGATTTCCTTCAGGGATTCCGTCTGGAGAGTTATTAGATATAATTGTATATTTTTTTATCATGGCGTATAATGCTTTCCAATCATCTTCATCGAAAGCTGCAAATGTTTTAAAAACATTTTTTGCAAATTCATTTTCACCCGTCATAATCTGATCGATAAGAGCACTGTATTCTGTTTCATTTCTGGAAAAAATCTCACCGGTACCATTCAATAACCATTCTTCATTTACATGAAACTCACTGCAGATCAATTTATATAAGGATAGTTTTTGCTCTGGACGAGCAAGAACATTCAATTCAATATTTTTTATTACTGAACGGCTGACACCTAAGCGTGTACCAAATTCGGTTTGTGACATTTTTAAATAATTCTTTCGCAATTCTTTTATGCGTTCATGCATTTCCATAATAGTTCCCTCCTTTCCTAATTGGTATGGTTTAAATATACTCTGTAAAAATGGTTTAGTCAAGACAAGTAATTCGAAAACAAGTCAATAAAGGATTGACAAGGACAAAATAAATGAATATAATGGCTTTACAAGGACAAAATAATATAACAAAATGTCCATGAAATATAATAAAGGAGGAAATGCAATGACAGCAGAAAAAAAGATGCCAAATGGAAAAAGAGAGCTGATCGAAAAATCAGTACAGGAATTTCAAAAGATGAATGATGATAACAAAATGTTTATCCTTGGATATATGCTTGGAATCCAGCAGGAACGCCAGAAAGTAAAGACAGGAGCGCAATAAAAGGTGGAGAAAATGACATGGTGATATCACTATGAAACTATCTTTTTAGTAGAAAATGAATTATGATGGGTTCACAACGGTATCAGAAAGAAAGCGATTTTGTGGTTACCGTTTAAACAAGCTGACTGCAATCAGCGGTATTAGAAATAGGCACAACAGATAAGAAAGAGAGGGAAGCGTATGGAGAAAACAAATCCGGATATCGGAAATAAGGACCAGGCAGAAAGATTGAGAAAAACCTTGAAAAGTTTCGGGATCAATACGGAGGAAGAGCTTGACCGGGCACTTGACGAGGCACTGGATGCACTCACGATCGGAATTATGACGGATGAGATCAAAATCCCGGCAACGTCTGCATAGAAAGAAAAACGGTTTTCCAGTATTAGAAATTAGCAAATAAAGAAAAGAGAGGATTTTTTATGGGTTATCTAATTTTAGGATATGATTTTGATTGTAGAGAATTTCAATATCAGGGTCGAACGGTAAAAGGACTTGTATTTGAAGTGAAAACAAACGAAAAAATTTCCAGAAGAAACAGAGAGAATATAACCGTTGAATTGTCCCAAAAGAACGGATTTTGGGTCCGTCTCCATCAAAACGCAAAAGGCATTAAAGTGGAACCTTACAAGAGTTATGCTGCAGTGCCTTGTAAAGATGCTCCGTGGGAAGTAGAACAAATAGAAATTTCACACAAGGCACTTATGAAACATGCTGACTGCTTTTATGATCAACTCAATGGCTTTCCAGGCTCAGAATATTACATAGAATGAGTATCCATATATACTTCTATGTCTTTTGAATCCTCAATATTGGGAGTAAATACAAGTGTTTTGGTTTTTCCGCAAAATTTTAGAATTTTTGCTGCCAGCACTTTATCGTATTTTTCACATATTTTGTTTTTCATATCTTTGGACATAGAAACTCGTCGGGTCGTTTTGAAATACGGATAGCTATGCTCTAATTTATAAGTGTATGTCGGATGACGACGTAATTCTTTCCGGTGTTGGGTTGCAATCGGACGATGCGTCATTATGTAGTCAGACATTGCCTCAAAATAGGGATTAACGGCACAATGTTTATTAACATATAAAAGAGAAAATTGGATTTCTGTATATAGTTCGTTTGGAAGATAGAACATCATATAGTAATCATTTTTTGCTTTGTGAAAATTCAAAGTTGTAATATATGCAACACCATCAACCATAATTGACAGTAGTAATTGATTTTCCAAGCCATCTTTTACTGTATAAAAAACATCCGTATCGTATCCATTGTAGGAAAAACGATATTTTAATGCTGAATTTATCAACAGGTCAGTATTTTCGTAGTCAGATAATATTTTGGTTATCATGTTGGTTACAAGTGCCATGTTTATCTCCTTTGTATGTAGTTTTTAATTATGACACCAATATTATATTAAAATGACATCGGAAGTTCAATGGTATGAATGATAAGCTGACTGCAATCAGCGGTATTAGAAATAAGCACAAAAAGAGAAGAAAGGATGGGAACCTTATGAAGAAAACAGATCAGGATAACAGAGATAAGAACCAGGCAGAACGACTGAGAAAAACCTTAAAAAGTTTTGGGATCAACATCAGTGAGGAACTTGATCAGGCGCTTGCTGCGTCACTGGATGCAATGACAATCGGAATCATGATGGATGTGATCACAGCTCAGGCACATTCGGCATAAAAGGAAAACGGTTTTCCAGTATTAGAAAGTGGCAATGGAAGACAGGGAAAAATAATATAATGCGTTGATGATGGAATGGCTTCAACTGCTCATTAAACTGAACAACATTTTATAATGGGCAGTTATGCCGCTCTATGTGAAAAGATAAAGATTTAAAAGTAATTATTTTATATGCCAGGGATTATAGAAAGTATCTTCTTCCTTTGCGATATGCGTCCATAGGGAACTTATATTGTTGACCCTGCAATAATCTGCAACTTCTTTTCCAAAATAAAATTCTGTTTTTTCAAAATTATGAGCTTTATTATGATCTTTTGTATGGTCATTCCATCCTTTAAAATATATTTTCTGTGCTTCGTCAATTGGCTTACATTTTAAAAAAGGAATCATATCTTTATAAGAATATTTATACCCAGAGTAGTGATCTGGAATTTTAGATGAAAGGAGTTTTAAGAAAACATTAGAAGTAGATTGTGCCGCATCATCAAGAAAACCATTTAAAAGAAAATATAAAAAAGTTTAAATGTGAAGAGTTTCAATATAGAATGATGATGAGTCTTGATTTTGAGGAATATTTGACTGCGATTGATAATGCTCAACTCATAGATTTTATTAAATCCTCCTTTAGAAATAATAAACCAATGCCATTTCATTCTTTAGCGCTTGAATATTTTGATGATTTTTTAATGACTGGTGGAATGCCTGAGGCGGTAGAGCTTAGTATAAAACAGAGAAATAAGTTATTGCTTAATTCTGTTTATGATAAGATAATTGATGCATATAAAAAAGAAATAAGTACTTTGGATAATTTAATTGATATAACTAGAAGTATAGAAGTATTAGATAGTGTTCCTTTTCAACTTCAAAAGCCTAATAAGAAGTTTCAATATGGATTAATTAAAACTGGTGGTAGGAGTAAGGATTATGAAAAATCTATAAACTTTTTATACAATAATGGATTTGTTTATAGAAGTAATAAGATTTCAACTGTAAAATCTCCACTTAGTTCTTGTAAGGATGTAGATAACTTTAAATTGTATTATAATGATACTGGTCTTCTTTTTAGTAGAATGTATCTAAATAAAAATAAGTTTTTGTCTTCAAATAAGGCAAGATATACAATACTTGAAAATATGATTGCGATTACTCTTATGAATGAGGGATATAATCTATATTATTATCAATCTGAGGGAAAAGCTGAAGTTAACTTTGTTGTGCAAACTAGGGTTGGTAGAGTTATTCCAATTGAAATAGTTAATAAAGATATGTCTAAAGCTAAATCTTTAACATTATTTATGAATAAATTTGATATTAAAGAAGCTATTAGGATAACTGATGATAATTTCTCATTTAAAAAAGGTGTTAAGTATATACCTGCATATGCATTGTTTTGTTTAAAAGATATTATATAAAATTAAAGGTTTAACTTGTTTAAATCTTTTCTTTTGCTTATAATTATTTTAGGAGATGATATAATGAAGAAACCTGTTGTTTTATGTATTTTAGATGGTGTTGGTTTAAGTGATAGTGATTATGGTAATGCATTACATCAAGCTGATACTAAATTTTTAGATTCTTTATGGAAGAAATATCCACATTCTAAGCTTGATGCAAGTGGAGAAGCAGTTGGACTTCCTGCGGGGACTATGGGTAATAGCGAAGTTGGACATATGAATATAGGGGCAGGTAAGATTGTTTATCAACCTTCTCAATTTATTAATGCCTCTATTAAGGATGGAAGTTTTTATAATAATACTAATCTGAATAATATTATTTCTTTGGCTAAGCACAAGGGAAGTGCACTTCATATTATTGGACTTATCTCGGATGCTGGAGTTCATTCTTTATTAGGACATTTATTTGCAATTCTAGATATGGCTAAGTCTTCTGGAATAGAAAAACTTTATATTCATGGACTTAGTGATGGAAGAGATACTCCACAAAAATCGGGATTAGATTTTTTTAACAGGGTTAATGATAAGCTAGAAGAAATTGGAATTGGCAAGATAGCTACTGTTGGTGGAAGATACTATGGTATGGATAGAGATAATAGATGGGATAGAGTTCTTAAGGCATACAATGCGATGGTATGTGGAATAGGTAATAAATATTCTAGTTATAAAGAAGCAATATTAGATAGTTATGATAGAGGAATAACAGATGAATTTATAGAGCCATGTATTATTGATGAAGAAGGGTTAATAAAAGATGGCGATGTAGTAATTGATTTTAATTTTAGACCTGATAGATTAAGGGAACTTTTATATGCTTTGAGTAATCCTGATTTTAAAGAGTTTGATAGGAAATATATAAATATTGATTTACTTACTCTTATGCCAGTTTCTAGTGATGTTATATGTACTAATGCTTTTACTAATCAAAAAGTAGATACCCCTCTTGGAGTTGTATTAGCTAATAGTTCTAAAACGCAATTAAGAATTGCTGAAACTGAAAAGTATGCACATGTTACATATTTCTTTGATGGAGGAATAGATAAAGAATACCAAGGAGAAAAAAGAATATTAGTACCAAGTCCAAAAGTAGCAACTTATGACTTAGAACCAGAAATGAGTGCTCATATGATAACAGCCTCATTAGTAAAAGAAATAACAACAAGTCATGAAGACTTAATAATATTAAACTTTGCTAATGGCGATATGGTAGGCCATACAGGAGACTATGAAGCCGCTATTAAAGCTGTTGAAACAGTAGATGAATGTATTGGTAAAATATTAGAAAATATCTCATTAGAAGAATATACCATTATAGTAACAGCAGATCATGGTAACTGTGAAGTAATGCGTAATAAAGATAATAGTATTAATACCAGTCATACTACTAATGTTGTACCATTTATCATAACCGATAAAAGTCTAAAATTAATAGATGGAAAATTAGGAGATATAGCCCCAACCATATTAACACTAATGGGCTTAGAAGTACCAAGTGAAATGACAGGTAATATCCTAATAAAAAGTAGAAAGAAGAGGTAATTATGTTAGAACTACTAAATACAAAAATATTTGATAATGAAAGAAATATCTTAAATGCTGATTTATTTGTTAATAATTTAAAACATACCTTTAAAGCATTTAAATTTAATACAAAGATAATATATGAAGTATATAGAAATATAACAATATATCATATAACATGGAATGATGATAAAAGCTATGAAGATATGTTAGAATTAAAAAAAGAAATAGCCTTAGCCTTAGGAGTAACTACTAATGAATTTGAAATAGAAAAAGAAAAAGAAAACGAAGTAAAAATAAAAGTACAAAACATGAAGAAAAGTACCTTATCATTAAAAGAATTACTAGAAGAATCTAAAGATAAAGATAATAATAATATACCACTAGGATTATCAGAAGAAGATAAAGTAATATATTTTAATATAGAAAAAGATAAGAATCTATTAGTAACAGGAGTAACAGGTATTGGAAAGACTAAT
>ERZ834769.2954-NODE-2954-length-11717-cov-3.571943_pt1 | contig 11717 bp, 12 predicted proteins | sample MGYA00519690_ERZ834769 | MGnify/ENA primary metagenome ERZ834769 (study PRJEB31850, sample SAMEA3708760) | human gut metagenome | biome: human gut; feature: human-associated habitat; material: faeces | place: China | collected 2014 ... | reverse complement strand
AGGGAAACACATGGGATACATAAAAATTCATTCCACTACTGCGGCGGCACATGGGAGGTATACAAGAAGCTGCTGGACGTGGATGCGGCCAGAGCCTGCCCCCATTGCTTCAAAAGCATAGATAGCCAGACGTGGAAACGTCAGGCTGTCCCGGCGTTCCATGCGCTGGACGATGCAAACCGGGAGCTATTCAAGGACACTACGGGCTATCGTGTCCCCTTGTTCGAAGTGGACTATATTGCAGACACCATTTTTGCAAATGCCAAGAAAGGGGTATCGGAAGAATGAGCATCGAAACCGAATACCCGGAGATTAACGAGCGCGGCCAGCGTTTCCGGCGTGTGGGGCAGTATTGCATAGAATATGCACCGTCCACGATTGTACACGCTCCAGCACCCCCAGAAGACCCACCGAAGCCCCGCAAAGATTGCCCGTTTTCCGGGGGAATGTACCCAAAGTGCAAAGAGAATTGCGCATTCTTTGAGAATGACCATTGCACACCGGGCAAGGCGCACAGTGGCCAGCGTTGCCCCTTCCCGGCGCATATCACCTGCGGGGACAACTGCATGATGTACGACAATGGGAGTTGCACCCTATTTGCAACAGAAAGGACTACGAAATGAGCCAGTGTTGCTGCCCGTGTAGCTTCCATGTCCCCGGAGGAAAAGCGGGCAATGCTGGAACGGGCAGGAATCACCGTAACCACATAGAGCAACGCCCCCGGCCTTGATGGTCGGGGGCGTGTTCATCTCAGTGGACATTTTTTTGTTTACCCTTTTCGTGTCCTGCGAAAAGATCAACTCCGTGGGCATTCTTTATCCTTGCGCCCTGCAAGCGGTAAAGTGGCGTTTTCTTTCGGGTTGCCCCCAGACAGTTTGAGGAAACGCCAAACCCTCGGTCAAGCTCCACAAGCAACCGAAAACCGCCCCGGCTACTTGCTTCAACGATACGACAGACAATCATTGTTGCTGTCTGACCTGATTATAATTCTTTCCTTGCTTTTTGTCAATTCCTGTGCTATGCTGTCGGTGGTGCTACCAGTAACGGTAGGCGGTCAGCCCCCATCATCGGGGGTAGCTTCTGCGCCCCCACTTTTCAGAGAGGGGGTGTGCGAATGGTTACATACTCCGACCTTATCCAGATCGGCATTTTAATCGTTGGCATTATTGGCATCTTTATGATGTACAAAAACCAGAAGTGACCGCCCCTCCGTCCAAAGAGTGCGGTCACAACTGACTAACTTGGAGGGCTGACCGTCTACCGGTAGCACCCTCGTTTCCTATACTATACCTCGATTTTGAGAGATTGTCAACACTCCCGCCACTCAGGCGGGAATTTTTATTCCGTGGGGGTGGTATCCGGTGTGTTGTCCCGCTCCATCTGGTTCGTGATTGCCCGGTTGATAAAGGCGTTCACACTGCCCCCGTCGTGTTTATCCGCGTGGGCTTTAACGATATCCTTTTGTCCCTTTGGCATTCTTACCTTTACTTCATCGTAATTCTCTTTCATATACTTGCTAACTGCCTTTTGCTGGGCTTTTGAAACTGTCATTCGTTCACCTCCTCCAATGCTATTATATCACATTATTCTATCGGGTACAATATACAAAATGCACATATTGGGTACGATATATTTGTGCTATATTCCATCTTGATATATCGTCCCCGATATAGTATCATATAGCCATGAAGAACAGGACAGCCCAATTTCAACACCGCTTGTTGTAAGTCCTATACCAAACACAAAGAGGCGGAGGCAGCACGGAGAGACGGCAAACAAAATCTTAGGAGGTAAACAAATGGAAGAAAAACGACTGACCCCGATCAAGGCCATCCATGCCAAGTGCCTTGACTGTTGCTGCGGCAACTCCAACGAGGTCAAATTATGCACCTGCACCGGGTGCGCCCTGTACCCCTACCGGGAGGGGCACAACCCCTACCGCCGGGAAATGACCCCAGAGGAGAAAGAGAAGAACCTCGCAAACTTACGTAAAAAAGCCCCGTAAAATCGGGGACAAAAAACGCAAACTAGCCCCGGAGGTATAAACACCCCACCCAATGTAGTTTGTCCGAAAACCTACCAGCTACACGCGGGGGAAACGGCTCAGAAACGATTTTAACAACCATCCACCACCACGAAAGGAGAAAACCATGAGCATCAACGAATTGGAAATGAAATGTCAGGAGCTTAGAGAGCTGCAGCGGCTGATCGAGGAAGCCCAGGCAGAAGCGGAGACAATTAAGGACGCCATCAAGGCACACATGGGCGATTCTGAGACGGCCTATGCCGGGGAGTACAAGATCACATGGAAACCCGTCACCACTGTCAGAATCGACACCACGGCCTTGAAAAAGGCAATGCCGGAGGTCGCCCAGGCATTCACCCGGCAGACCACCACCCGGCGATTCACCCTTGCGTAAGAAAAGCCCCTTGTGCAAGCCCTGGAAAGCATCAGCACAAGAAGCCTTAATCACCCCGGCGGGGTTGTGAATATTATACCCCACACCCCGCCACAAGTCAAGAAATATCAGGAGGAAAGAACAATGGATGATCGCGAGATACTAAAAACGGAACTCATGAAGCTGCTGGATGACATACCGCTGGAACGGCTGAAAGCATTGTACATCAAGGCACTTGTTGCCAGTAGTGCAAAGGTCGTGAATCCCGACTGTAGGCAAGGAACGGAGCCTAGAGAAGAAATTATTGCGTGGATTGTGGAGCGATTGGAAAAGATGCCGTTAGGATATTTAATGCAAGTCCGGGGTGCCATCCGTGGGATTACGGGGGAAACGAAAGTATGAAAAAAATTACGTTGCCCCCGGAGGGCGTGGAGGGTATCGAAACCATAGAGCCTATCTGCAAATAGCTCTTGCCATGCATGGTGGCAGCCGCAACCGCCGCCCTGCCGAAGCGCAGCAGCTTTTCCTTTACGTCCTCAGGTATCTCGGTGACCTGATCCGCGTCCTGCACCTCATGGCCGTATATGCCGAAGGCCGGAAGCCCCTTCTGGGCGTGGGTGGCGAGCACGGAGGCGAGGTATACGGCGCCGGGGCGCTCTGTGCCGTTAAAGCCCCATACGCCCTTTATCGTCATGGGATCCATATCCATGGTCTCGGAGCCGTAGCACCAGCAGGGCGTGACGGAGAGGGTTATGGATACGCCTTCTCTGCGGAACTTTTCGGCGCAGGCGGCGGATTCCGGCACGCGGCCGATGGTGGAATCGGCTATGACCACCTTTACATGGTCGCCGTTGGAGTAGTAAAGGTTATCCTCGAAGAGCTTTTTCGCAGCCTCCGCCATGGCCATTACCTGGCCCTCAAGGCTCTCGCGCAGCTTCATGGGGCCTCTGCGGCCGTCGATAATGGGACGGATGCCTATGACCGGATAGCTGCCTACGTAACGATTCTTTGCCATATATTCTTCCTCCTTGAAAATTGTACTCTACGGCATTGCCGCGGGCATGAATTTGGTAGTAGGGGACGAATCTATTTAATAACGCATAACGCTATAAATATGTATTTTTTATATTACCAGCTTGGACTCGAGCACGGTCATGCGGGGAGGGACTGTGCTTCCGTCCAGCCGTTCTATTAGGTATTCCGCCGCAAGCCGGCCTATCTCCTGCTCCGGCTGGAAAACGACGGGCAGGGCGGGGGTCATCATGCGGCATACGTCAACGGAGTCGTAGCCGAAAACGCTCACCTGATCGGGTATGACTATGCCCCTCTCCCGTGCGGAGGTGATAAGGCCCAGGGTTATGTTGTAGTTTGTGGAAAATATTGCCGTAGGCGGGGTGTTGAGGGACATCATGGATATGAGGCCCTGATATCCTGTGGCGAAAATGTTGTCGCCGCTTATGACTAAGGAATCGTCGTAAATTATGCCGTTGTCGGAAAGGGCCCTGAGGTATCCCACAAGGCGCTCCTTTGCGGTAAAGACGGATTTGGGGCCGGAAATTATGCCGATGCGCCTGTGCCCCTCGGATATAAGATGCGATGTGGCTTTGTATACGGATTCGGTGTTGTTGGTGAGCACCGTGTCCTTATCTGAGCCGGGTATCATTCGGTCGGCAAGCACCACCGGCACGCCGCATTCGTCGGTAAGCTCGTGAAATTCCTCCGTGGAAAGGTCCTCCGGCACGTATATGAGGCCGTCTATGCTGGCCTCCAAAAGAAAGCGCAGATTGTCCCTTTCCAGCCCGTGGTTAGAGCTGTAACAGGAGATGAGGCTGTGATAGCCGCGGGCGCGTATTACCCTGTTAAGAGCCTCCAGCATTGCGCTGAAAAAGGGGGCCGACAGGTCGGGCAGCAATACGCCTATGGCGTGGCTGCGCTGTGACTTGAGGTTCCGGGCAAAGGGGTTCGCCCGGAATTCCAGCTCCGCTATGGCCTCGCGGATGGCGATGACGTTCTTTTCGCGGACGCTGCCGCCGTTTATGTATTTGGATACCGTGGAGGGGGCGACGCCGGCCCTTGCGGCAACATCCTTGATAGTAGAAATGCTCGACATATTTCCTCCGAAAAAACGAAACGTTACATTTTTCTGGGGCTCCGAAAGCACGAAGCCCACAGTTCTCATTAACTATAATAAGGTTTTTAACCGCTTGCGTCAACAGTAAGTTTTGAATTAAAAATAAAAATTTTAAGAAAAGTCTTGCTTTTTGGCAACGCATTGTTTATGATAGAACCAAGTAGTGCTGTGTTTGATTTTAAATAAAAACACGAAACGGTTCGTTTTCACCGTTTAAACCATCTTCAACGCTTTGCTTCTTTATAAGGTACAGAAAGGTGAAACCATAATGGCTGAAACGATTTTGCGAATGTACGGTATACAAAAGTATTTTCCCGGCGTGCACGCGCTTGATGACGCCCGGCTTGAGGTAAAGGCGGGGGAGGTAATGGCGTTGGTCGGGGAAAACGGCGCCGGTAAATCTACTCTTATGAAGATACTCACCGGCGTGTACACTAAGGACGCCGGCACGATAGAGCTTTTCGGCAGCCCGGTCGAGATACACGGGCCCAGGGACGCCCAGGCAAAGGGCATAAGCATAGTGCATCAGGAGCTTAACCTTATGCAGGATCTTACAGTCGCCGAAAACATATTTATAGGGCGCGAGCCCGTCAAGGGGGGGTTCCTCGACAAGGCGGAGCAGAACCGCATGACCGAGGAGCTGCTCGGATCGCTTCATTTAAATAACATATCCGCTAAAACACCCGTCAAGCATCTCACCGTCGCAAAGCAGCAGATGGTGGAGATAGCAAAATCACTCTCTCACGAAAACACAAAAATACTCGTACTGGACGAACCCTCTGCCGCGCTCACCGAGAGCGAGATAGAAGACCTGTTCGTATTTATACGGCGGCTCAAGGCCACCGGAGTAGGCATAATATACATTTCGCACCGCATGAACGAGCTGAAGGAGATAACCGACAGGATAACCGTGATGCGGGACGGCCAGTATGTCAACACCGTCGATACCGCTGAGACGACGATAGACCAGGTGGTGCAAATGATGGTCGGGCGCGTGATATACGAGGAGCCCAAGACGCAGTCAAACGTACCCGAAGGCGCGCCGATAGTATTCGAGGCGGAGGAGCTGGTCTCCAAGGATGTAAAGGGCGTATCCTTCAATTTGAAAAAGGGCGAGATACTCGGCTTCGCCGGGCTCATGGGCGCAGGGCGCACCGAAACAGCGCGGCTTATATGCGGCGCGGACCCGCGCCACGGCGGCACGATACGCATAAACGGCAAAGAGGTAAGGATAAACTCCCCGCGGGATGCGGTTGCCGCAGGCATAGGATATCTCTCTGAGGACCGCAAACGTTACGGCCTGTGTCTCGGGCTGTCCGTGGCGGACAATACCGTCCTCGCCTCGCTGGATCAGTTTTCCAAGGTGGCCTTTGTGGACGACAGAAAGATCGAGGGCGTGTCCCACGAATACGTTAAAAAGGTACGCACAAAGACCCCGAGCGTAAAGAGCAAGGTGCGCAGCCTGTCCGGAGGCAACCAGCAGAAGGTGGTGCTGTCCAAGTGGCTGCTCAACAACTGCGACATACTCATATTCGACGAGCCCACCAGAGGCATAGACGTGGGCGCGAAGAGCGAGATATATAAGCTCATGCATCAGCTTGCCGACGACGGCAAGTCCATAATAATGATCTCATCGGAGATGCCCGAGCTGCTGCGTATGTCGGATCGCATAGTAGTCATGTGCGAAGGGCGCAAAACGGGAGAGCTGGATATAGCCGAGGCTACTCAGGAAAAAATAATGACCCTTGCAACAAAGAGAGAGGTAGGATAGCGGAATGGAAAAACTGGGAACCAATAAGCTCAACATGCAAAAACTGCTGGCTCCTGCGGCGCTGGTGATCCTGTACATAGTGTTCTCGATCTTCGGCAACAACTTTCTGAGCCTGGATATGGTCAAAAACATACTCGAATCCAGCTACTACATAGGCTTTATGGCATTCGGGGTCACCTTCGTCATCATAACCGGCGGAATAGACCTTTCCCTGGGAACGGCGATGATGTGCGCGGCGCTGCTCGGAGGCTTCTCCTTCAAGCAGGGCTGCCCGCTGATACTCTCCGTGTTCCTTACAATATTAGTAGGCGTGGTGTTCGGCTTTGCAAACGGAATATTCGTCGCAAAGCTCAAGCTGCCCCCCTTCATAGCCACCCTGGGCACCCAGATGATGGCCTCCGGCATAGGCTCGATAATAACCAAGGTGCAGTCCCAGACCTGGCCCACGGCTACCGCCGAGGTGGGAAGCTGGTTCAAGAAGGTGTTTATCCGTTCCGAGGTTTTCGGAATAAAGGGCTTCCCTGTCGGCGCCTTCTGGCTTATAGGCTTCTTCCTCATCGCCGCGGCGATACTGCATAAGACTAAGTTCGGCAGATACGCTTACGCCATAGGCTCAAACGAGGAGGCGGCGCGCCTTTCCGGAATCAAGGTCGATAACTGGAAGGTCGCGGTATATACGCTTTCAGGCTTCTTCGTAGGCATGGCCGGCCTGTTCTATGCGGCGGCCTACACCACGATAACCCCCGGAACGGGAAGCGGTCAGGAGCTCAACGGCATAACCGGCGTAATAATAGGCGGCACCTCCATGGCGGGCGGCTCCGGCTCGATGATGGGCACGCTCATAGGCGTATTCATAATGTCGGTGCTTAAAAACGGCCTGTCCTCATGCGGCCTCCAGGCTCCCTGGCAGACCTTCCTTACAGGCGCGGTGGTAATAGGCGCGGTGCTGCTCGACATCACCCGCACGAACGCCGCAAACCGGGTCACCCCGGTAGTGACGACGCCGAAGAACGGCGGCAAACAACCAAGTGTTGAGCGCAGCGATGCGTTTGATAAAAAATAACAGGAGGAAACGAGAATGAAAAAACTGATAGCCCTGCTTCTTATCATGGTGATGGTCATAGCGGCTACCGCTTGTCAGGCCAAGCCCGAGGCTCCCAAGACTGAGGAGATGACGGAAGAGAAGACGGAAGAAACCATGGAGGAAACGACGGAAGAAGCGATGGATAAGCTCTATATCCCCGTCATGGCAAAAGGCTTCCAGCATCAGTTCTGGCAGGCGGTCAAGGCCGGCGCCGACGCTGCTGCCGCCGAGTACGGTGTAGAGATCTACTTCGACGGTCCCGCTTCCGAAACCGAGATTGACGCTCAGGTCAACATGGTTAAGAACGAAATGGCGAAGAACCCCAAAGCTATGGCGCTTGCGGCCCTCTCCACCGAGGCCGTCACCGAGATACTTGAGGAGTGCGCTGCGAAGGACATCCCAGTTATAGGCTTTGACTCCGGCGTACCCGATGACAAGACCGGCGCCGTAAAGGCCACCGCCAGCACCAACAACGAGAACGCTGCCGCTATCGCCGCTGAGAAGTTCGGCGAGAACGAGGTTATCGTAGAGGCCATGAAGAACGCCGACTCCAAGAAGCCCGTGATCATAGGCTGCCTGTCCCAGGATGCGGTATCCGCTTCCATAACCGGCCGCACCACCGGCTTCGTAAACAAGATGGCTGAGATCGCTGAAATGTATCAGCCCGGCAAGGTCTCCATAGAGGGCCATGCAAAATGGGAGAAGAAGGTCGCCGATCCCGCTATCATCATCGAGGTTGCGGTATCTGCCACTACCGAGGCCACCGCGGTTCAGACTGCCGCAAACTCCCTGCTGGGCAAGAAGCCCGTCGCTATCTTCTGCTCCAACGAGGGCGCCGTTACCGGCTTCCTGTCCGCTGTATCCGACGGTGAGGATCTCGCCGAGGGCGGCAAGTACGGCGATATAATCGTTGCTGGCTTCGATGCGGGCGCTGCTCAGAAGAACGCGGTTCGCAACGGCTGGTTCTACGGCTCCGTCACCCAGGATCCCTACCAGATCGGCTATAAGGCCGTTGAAATGGCTGTCATGGCTGCCAAGGGCGAGAGCGTATCCGACGTGGATACCGGCGCTCAGTGGTACAATGCCGAGAACATCGACGACGAGATGATCTCCCTGCTGGTTTACGATTAAACCAACCAATAAAACCTGAACTTAAAGGAGCGGCTTCGGCCGCTCCTTTTGCTGTGGACATTATATGTATCTCGGAGTAAAATGGCGTTGAGATTTAAAAATCATTAAAGCAGGCCGAGAGAAAAGCAAAATGGAAGAAGCAAAGCGATACAAGACCGAAGCGGCGCAAAGGGACGCCTTTGTGAAGATATGCCATGATATGAGGACGCCGTTGAGCTCCGTAATGCACCTTGCGCAAATACTGGAAATAGAAGCGGACAGTCCGGACAGGGTGCGGGAGCGTGCGGCGAAAATAGCGGTATCGGCTGAGTACCTGCTGGGGCTGGCAGACGATATCGTGGATATTTATAAGCTCGGAGGCGGGCGCATCGACATTAAAAAGGAACCTTTTTCGCCGTATGAGCTGGCGGAGAATATTCAAAAAATACTGTGCCCGCAAATAAAGGACGCGGGACACGAGCTGGCCGTGTGCATCGCAGAGGCGGTGCCGGATATGCTTTTGGGGGATAAACGGCGGTTGGAGCGGATACTGCTTAATCTGATCGCCAATTCGGTGCAGCATACGGCTGCCGGCGGTAAGACTGTGCTTTGCATTTCGTGCGCCCAAGGCGATCGCGTCGAAAAGCTGCCGCTGGTATTCACCGTGAGCGACAACGGCGAGGGAATGGAGCAGAGCATTTTAGATGCGACGCTTGCCGAAGGGGAGACGCCCGCCGCCGGTCTGGGTATAGCCATAGCAAAGGGGCTTACGGAGCTTATGGGCGGCAGTATTGCGGCAAAAAGCGGCAGGGAAAAGGGGACTGTGTTTCGCGTAGAGCTGGCATTCGATAGGATGGAGGAAAAAGAGAAAACCGAAGCGGAGTCGGAAGCCCTTGCGGGGAAGCGGCTGCTGCTGGCGGAGGACAATGACCTGAACGCGGAGATCGCCACCGCATTTTTGCAGGATATGGGCTTTACGGTGGATCGGGCCGTAGACGGCGCCGACTGCGTGGACCGGTATCAGCATGAGGCGGCCGGGACCTACGGCCTGATCCTGATGGACATTCAGATGCCCAATATGGACGGCTATCAGGCGACGCTGGCGATCCGCGGCCTGCCGGATAAGGAAAAAGCCGGGATTCCCATTGTGGCCATGACGGCCAACGCCTTTGCCGAGGACCGGCAGAAGGCCTTCAACGTGGGAATGAACGGCCATATTGCCAAGCCCATCAATACGGAGATCCTGCGGGAAACGCTGCGGGAATTGCTTTGAAACTGAGGAAAACACAATACATGAAACGCATCACAGCACTTATTTTGACCTGTCTGCTGTCCGTGGGGCTGCTCTGCGGCTGCGGCGCACAGCAGCCGGAACCCGCACTCCCCGAGATCATCATCGGCAGCGATACCTACCCGCCCTACGTCTATCTGGACGATAACGGCGACCCCACCGGCATCGATGTGGAGATCGCCACGGAGGCCTTCCGGCGGATGGGATATCAGGCGGTGTTCACCACCATCGACTGGGAACAGAAGAAAACACTGGTGGACAGCGGCGAGATCGACTGCATCTGGGGCTGCTTTTCCATGAGCGGCCGGGAGCATGACTACCAGTGGGCCGGGCCCTACGCGATCAGCCGTCAGGTGATCGCCGTGGATGCGGGCAGCGATATTTACACCATGGGCGATCTGGCCGGAAAGACCATCGCCGTGCAGTCCACCGGAAAGCCGGAGGATCTGTTTCTCCACCACCGGATCGCCGATATCCCGGAGTTCGGGGCCATCATCAGCCTGGAGGACCGGGGCGTGCAGTACGCCGCGCTGGACTGCGGCTATGTGGACGCTGTTGCCACCCATGAGATGGCCATTCTGCAATATATGGAGGACTACGGGGCGGAGTTCCGTATTCTGGACAAGCCCCTGCTGGTCACCGGGATCGGCGTCGCCTTTTCCAACAATGATAACCGGGGGCTGGCCCAAAGGCTGACGGAGACCTTTGCCCAGATGCGGCAGGACGGCACTCTGCAGGAGATCCTCGGCAGATATCTGGAGCACCCCGAAACCTATCTGGAGGTAGAGAGCCTTGGGCAGTGAAAAAACACAGAGCATGTTCAGCGCAAGGTTCTGGTATGCCTGTCTTGCGGTGGGGATCATTGCTTTGAGCGTGGTGTACACTTCCTCCCACAAGGCGGATATCCGCCGGTGCGAGGAACGGCTGACGACCACAGTCGAATTTATCAAGGATCAGACGGACAGCTATGTGAACTACAACAATATTGCCGTCGCCAAAAGCCTGATGCGGGGCAGTACCGTCATTCGGACGCTGGAGGAGATCTCTCTGGACTGCAGCGAGGCGGAGCTGGAGGCGTATGCCGACAAGCTGTGGCTTACAGGAATTTCCGTACTGGATCAGCAGGGGAACGTGGTGTGCGAGTACACGGAGCACGGCATCGGCTATGCCCGGCTCCGGACCGACCTGGAACGGGCGCCGGTCCTTGATGTTATCGGCCATCCCCAGAAGACCTATGGGTATATCTGGAGGATGGCACCTATGCCGATATCGCTGTACATAGCTGCGCCAATAACACCGGCGCGGTGCTGGCCTACCGCCATACGCAGGCGCCCTTTTCCCAGAAGTCCGTCCTGTCCGTCCAGACTCTGCTGAACGGCTATGACGCCAACACCGTAGCGACCTTCCTTGTGGTAAAGGGGAGCCGGGTGGAGGCGTCCAATGACCCGGAGCTCATCGGAAAGGACGTTTCCGACGATCAGCTGATCCAGTCGATCCGAAAGGGCAATCAGTCGGAAAAGCTGACATTTGTGAACGTCGGAAACGGTATGGGGCAGTACTACGGCATGTATAGCCACGGGCGGAATTACTATCTTTACGCATACGTTCCCGCCAGTCAGATCGACAGCGCCACCTCGCCGAACCTGACGTTGGCTCTGGCTGCGTATATCCTGATCCTGGTGCTGGTCCTGGGGCTCCGCTGGAGCACCGCCCGGAAATTCCAGCTCCGGCAGGAGAAGTCCGAGCAGGCTTATAAGGAATCTCTGGAGCAGAAGAATGCCGAGCTGGAGCTTGCTGTCCGCCACGAGGCGGCGGCGAACCGCGCCAAGCGGGAGTTCCTGTTCAATATGTCCCACGATATCCGCACACCGATGAATGCCATCATCGGCTTCACCTCTTTGGCGGCCACCCATATTGACAACCGGGATCAG
>ERZ834769.2951-NODE-2951-length-11723-cov-3.770141_pt1 | contig 11723 bp, 7 predicted proteins | sample MGYA00519690_ERZ834769 | MGnify/ENA primary metagenome ERZ834769 (study PRJEB31850, sample SAMEA3708760) | human gut metagenome | biome: human gut; feature: human-associated habitat; material: faeces | place: China | collected 2014 ... | reverse complement strand
TAGATAGAATGGCATAGATCAAGGAGGTTTCTTATGCAAGTTGAACAGCGATTATTGAAATATGTGTCCTATTGGACGACATCGGATGAGAATAACATGACAGACGGCAAGGTACAAATTCCGTCTACCGGGCGTCAGTTTGATCTCGGAAAGGTACTAGAGCAGGAATTACGGGATCTCGGCCTTAAAAATGTGGTTCTGACCGACCACTGCTATGTATACGGTCTGCTTCCGGCGACTGCAGGCTGTGAGGGACGCAAGGCCGTCGGTTTTATCTCACATATGGATACCGCACCGGACTACTCCGGCAAGGACGTCAAACCACAGATCATTCCGGATTATGACGGCGGTGACATCCGTTTAAACGGTACTGGGGCAATGTTAAAGATTTCTGATTTTCCAACGCTGAAGGATTTGAAGGGAAGAACCCTGATTACCACCGACGGCACGACACTGCTCGGCGCGGATGACAAGGCCGGTGTGGCAGAAATCATCACGGCATTAGAAGAGATCATTTCTTCCGGAATGCCTCACGGTGATATCTGGGTGGGATTTACCCCGGACGAGGAAATCGGCTGCGGTGCAGATTTATTTGACCTAGATTATTTTAAGGCTACTTTTGCCTACACGGTGGACGGCGATTACGAAGGCGAGGTCGCCTATGAGAATTTCAACGCCGCGAGCGCAAAATTTTCCATCAAAGGCGTCAATGTGCATCCGGGCGAGGCGAAGGATATTATGGTAAATGCCGCTCTTGTGGCGTGTGACATCCAGTCGCAGCTTCCGCCGGAGGAGACACCGGCGCACACCGAGGGCAGACAGGGCTTCTATCATCTGACCGACATGAAGGGTGATGTCGCTTTTGCAGAGCTTTCCTATATCGTGCGTGATCACGACAAGGCTTCTTTTGAATCACGCCTGAACAGACTCCGCACACTGGAAGTGGAGACCAACCAGAAATACGGCACCGGAACCGTCTCTCTTACCATCACGGATTCCTACTCCAATATGCTTGAGATCATCGAACAGCATCCTTATGTTGTGGATATCGCAAAAAAGGCAATCTCGATGACCGGTCTCACACCGCTCTCCCGCCCGGTCCGCGGCGGCACAGACGGCGCCAGATTAAGCTTTATGGGTCTTCCGTGCCCGAATCTTGGCACCGGCGGCTACGGCTTCCACGGTCCGTATGAACATATCAGCGTGGAGGGCATGCAGACAGCAGTCTCCGTCATCAAGAATATCGTGACGATCGTCGCGGAGTCTGATCTGTAAGATTACGGAAAGAATTGCCGCATAGATTCCCGTAATAGGAAATTCCGGGATATATAAATAAGTATTACCGTTTCAGATAGAAAATGAGCGTGGAAGAAATTCTCACATTTTACTTCAGAGAATCTTCCACGCTCATTTTTTTATTCTGAAACTGCTAATAACTTCATTTCTTATCCCGGAACCTGCTCTTACATTTTTGCAATCAATGCGGCAATTTCTTCCGGAGTCATAAGCTTGTGTGGATCGGAAAAATCCATCGGTGCAGCTTCCTCTGCCTTTGTCTGAGGCTCTTTCTGCGGTTTCGCCACCTTCGGCTCGTCCGGTATTTCGTTCTCCGGCGCGGCTACTGGCTCTGGCTTGTCCGGTGCTTCATTCTCCGGCGCGGCTTCCTCTTTCAGATCTGCTCCAAGATCGAGACTTTCTCCTCCGAGATCGGAGCCATCTGCTCCTAAATCTAAGCTATCCACTCCGAGATCAAGGTTCTCCGTTCCAAGGTCAAGGTTCTCTGCTCCAAGATCGAGACTATCTGCTCCTAAATCTAAGCTATCCACTCCGAGATCAAGGTTCTCCGTTCCAAGGTCAAGGTTCTCTGCTCCAAGATCGAGACTATCTGCTCCTAAATCAAGGCTGTCTCCTCCGAGGTCTAAGCTGTCTGCCCCAAGATCAAGTCCTTCTGATCCAAGATCAAGTCCGCCTGCTCCGGCATCTAAGTTATCTGCTCCTAGGTCAAGGTTCTCTGTCCCGAGATCAAGACCGTCCACTCCAAGATCCAGGCTGTCTCCTCCGAAATCGAGACCATCTGCTCCAAAATCGAAACTGTCTATCTCCCCGCTCTCTGCCTCAGCCTCATTCTGATCGTCTGTGGCAGCTGCCGCATCTTCCTCTTCCACAATCGCGTCGGAATCTACGATCGGTTCCTCATACTCTTCCATCACCGGGGTGTCATCCGTCACCGTCTCTGCATCTACAACCGGCAGTTCCTCCTCCGGTGTATCCGGCATGCTAAAATCCGCTTCCGGCTCCATGACCTCTTCCGGCTGTGGTTCCATGACCAGCTCCGGCTCCGCTTCCATATCCGGCTTCTGCGCTGCTGCAGCTGCCGTGCTTTCTGCAATTTTGCTCTCCAACGCCGCATTCTGGCTTACCAGTTCGTCCATCCGGCTCTCAATAGCGGCAAGCGTCTGTGCCTTTTCCTCGGCAACCGTCTCCTTCACTGCCTGAAGTCCCTCAGTAATCTCCTTAAGCCCTGCGGTAATCTCCTTTAATTTCTCAGCAAATTCCTGCTGCTTTAAGACGAGTTCCTTAACGGAATCATCCATCATGTTCTGCTGCTTTCCGGCAAACTGCTCGAATCCAGCATCCATGCTCTCCTTTAACTGTAAGAGATTGTCCACTACGCGGTCGTTGGAATTCATAAGTGCATCTGCATTTTCCTTGCTTCTGGTAATGGTCACCTTGGCGATCGCCTTCTGCGCTGTGATGATCTCTTCGCCCGGCTCCCTGGTATTGCGGTCAACCGCCTCCAGCTGCTCCGAGATTTTCTTGAGCATCAGATATGACGCCTTTTCCCCGCGAAGCATCCTCTCATATTCGTCTTTTACCTGCTCCCCGGTCTTATGTATCTCCTTTAATAAGGCAGCGATGAATACATAAGTACAGGCGAGAATTGCTGCTCCCAGAATGATCTGCACCAGATATACCCGGGGCAGGTTGACGATAAAATACATTTCAATCAACAGCAGCACCGTTGCTCCCAGCAAAAAGACCGGCGCAAGCGGCATACCCTTTTTCTCACGTGGCTGATTCTCTTTCTTATCCATAGTGTGTCCTCCGTGGCTTTCCTGTCCATCCCTGGCAACAGGCATTTTATAGTGTTATATTATCACAGAACGCAAAAAACATAAACGGATTTTCTTGTTATTTTATGCTGCAGATTTTATAATATATTTCGGACTTATTTTCACATTTTTTATACCTTTACAACAGATATGGAGATTATAGCATGAACGAAACCTCTTCCAAGAACGAAATCACATCCGGTATCATCTGGAAACAACTTCTTTTATTTTTCTTTCCTATTTTACTGGGTTCTTTTTTTCAACAGCTTTACAACACGATCGACGCCGTCATTGTGGGACGCTTTGTCGGGAAAAATGCACTTGCCGCGGTCGCCGGTTCCTCCGGAATGGTCATCAACCTGCTGGTCAACTTTTTTACCGGGCTGACTGCCGGTGCTTCCGTCATCGTCTCCCAGTTCTTCGGATCCGGGGACCGCAAAAAGGTGGACGACAGTATTCATACGATCTATGCCTTCTCCATCATCGGCAGCGTCATCATGACACTGATCGGCATCACTGCTGCCCCGGCGCTTCTTCGACTGATGAATACGCCGGAAGAACTGATGAGTGATTCCATTCTCTATCTGCGCATCTATTTTGCCGGTATCTTCTTCGTGTTTATTTACAATACCGGAGCAGGGCTGCTCCGCGCACTTGGAGATTCCAGACGTCCCCTGTACTGTCTGATGATCTGCTGCGTCATCAATATTGTTCTCGACCTGCTCCTGATCGTCGGGCTGGGACTCGGTGTTGCCGGTGCGGCGATCGCCACGCTTCTCTCGCAGGGGATCAGCGCCGTGATCGTTACCGTTTTTCTGATGCGCCAGAAAGATCTCTGCGATTTTTCCTTAAAAGACATCCGTATCCACCCGAGACTTCTCAAATCAGAGCTGCTTTTGGGACTGCCGGGTGGATTTCAGTATGCCATGTACAGCATTTCCAACATGATTATCCAGTCCGCGCTCAACAAATTCGGAACCGACACGGTTGCCGCATGGGCGGCTTACGGAAAACTGGACGCGATCGTCTGGATGGTCAGCGGTGCTTTCGGTATTGCCATCACAACTTTCGTCGGTCAGAACTACGGCGCCGGGAAGTATGACCGCGTCAGAAAAAGTATCCGCGTGTGTATCGGCATGGACTTTGCCGCCGCCATCCTTCTGATGCTGGTGCTCGTATGCTTCCGCATTCCGCTCTTCCACATTTTTGTGACCGATGAAAATGTCGTGGAGATCGGACTGAAAATGATGGCGACCATGGCTCCATTTTACTGGCTGTTCGTCTTTACCGAGGTCTTCTCCGGTGCGCTGCGCGGCATGGGTGATGTCGTCGTTCCAATGCTCATCACAACCGGCGGTATCTGCCTGTTCCGTGTGGTATGGATTTTCGGAGTGGTTGCCCTCTTCCCGACGCTCACCGTAACGCTCCTCAATTATCCGGTGTCCTGGGTTTTAACATCCGTTCTGTTTCTGTTTTACTATCATTTCCGGATGAAAAAGCTGACCGCGCACTGATTGCTCCGGCATCTCTTACTTCTCTCTGCTTTTTGCGAAGCTGACCGGGCGGCATGCCATAGGTTTCCTTAAAGCTGCGCAGAAACACCTTATAGTTGGTAATTCCATTTTTATTCATTAAATAAGTAATACTCTCGTCCGTCTGCAGCAGATCACTGTGAAAATACTGCAGGCGGATTTGGTTTACATAAGTCAAAAATGTCTGGCCGGTGTACTTTTTAAACAGACGGCAAAAATATTCCGGCGTAAGCGACAGTTCATCTGCCGTCTCTTTTAGTGTAATCGGGTTCGTGTAATTTCTTTTCACATACTGCATGCTCTGCTCGATCCGCTCAAAATCTCTCCTGGAGCGGTGGCGCAGCACATGATCGACCGTGGCCGCATCCTTTGTATACAGCAGATACAGCAGCTTATAAACCGCTGCAAGAAATAGCAGATGCGTACCGTCCGCCGCCTGCTCCTGCAGGCACTTCATTTCTTCCAGCTTCTGTGACATCCGGCAATTCACGGATGCGGTCTCCTCCGAATACGGAACATATTCCCCGAAATGCAGTCCCCGCCAGTCCTCACTGACGCGCTTTAAATGCTCCGGCGGAATCTGCAGCAGATAGTAATGCCCGTCCCCGTGGACATGCGTGTAGTGAATGTCTCTCGGATTGACAACGAGAATATCTCCCTGCTGCAGTTCATACGACGTCTCATTGATGTACGCTGTCATTGCCCCGTGCTGCATACAGATCATTTCCAGATGCTCATGCCAATGTGCCGGCAGCAATTCATTGGACGCGTCGACCTGCGTAAAATAGAGCTGCATCAGCCCGTCATCGGATATAATCTCATGTTCCCCCTGCTGCACTCCCGCTCCCTCTCTTTCCTGCTCTCCCCGTGTTTTTCACATGCACGGTTTCTCTTTCTACCATCATACCTTCAGAAGGAAAAAATATCAATATCGACCCATGTTTCTGCCAAAATTCGATCTATAACAAACGGAATTATCTGCTTATAATACGAACATAGACAATGTTCCATGATGGAAAATATCAAAATAATATCAGGCGTATGCCGGAAAAGAGGTCAAAATGAAGAAATGGACCAGAGTGATGTATCAGCCAAATCGTCCGTTAAAAGAGGGCTGTTACGTGACTGCTTCCAAAGAACACATCGCACTTTCCAGGGAAGCTGCAGCAGAGGGTATGGTTCTCTTAAAGAACGAGCACAATCTGCTGCCGTTAAAAGCAGGCAGCCGGATTGCACTCTTTGGAAAAGGCAGTTTTGATTATGTCAAGGGAGGCGGCGGCAGCGGCGATGTGACCGTATCGTATGTGCACAATCTCTACGATGGCTTTCAGATGCTCCACGATGCCGTCTCCCTCTACGAGCCGCTGTGCGATTTCTACCGCGCCAATGTGAACGAACAGTACGATCAGGGTTCCGTTCCCGGCATGACGACAGAGCCGGCGCTCTCCGCCGAGCTTCTCGCCGGCGCCAGCGCCTATACCGACACGGCTGTGATCGTATTGAGCCGTTTTTCCGGAGAAGGCTGGGACCGCTCCAGCATCGAATACAACGGGGAATACAATCCGTGGGAGACAGAGACCAGCATGCCGAAAATCTCCGGAGAGATCTTCCCGGACGGCGACTTCTATCTCACAAAGGAAGAATCCGCCATGATCGCGCAGGTAAAGCAGCATTTTTCCAGAATTGCAGTCGTCCTAAATATCGGCGGCATCATCGATACCTCCTGGATCAAAAATGACGATCAGATCTCCTCCGCGCTCATCGCATGGCAGGGCGGCATGGAGGGCGGACTTGCCATGGCGGAACTGCTGTGTGGAAAGGTATCCCCGTCCGGCAAGCTTCCGGACACCTTCGCCGCTTCCGTGAACGACTATCCTTCCACCGCGAATTTCCACGAATCGGTTGACTACGTGGACTATACCGAGGATATCTATGTGGGTTACCGCTATTTTGAGACTTTTGGGGATGCGGCAAAACGCGTATGCTATCCGTTCGGATTCGGACTTTCCTACACACAGTTTTCCCTTACGGTGCAGAGTGTGACCGAAACCGCGCAGGCCATCCGCGCTTTTGTCCTTGTCACAAACACCGGAGATTACAGTGGAAAAGAAGTCGTGCAGATGTATTACAGTGCGCCGCAGGGACTTTTGCAGAAACCGGCGCGCGAACTTTCCGCTTTTTGCAAGACAAGAACACTTCTCCCGGGCGAAAGCCAGCTTCTGACGCTCGAGACAGCGAAGAATTCCATGGCTTCCTACGATGATCTGGGAAAAATTTTTAAATCCTCCTACATACTGGAAAAGGGCGACTACCATTTTTACATCGGAACTTCCGTCCGGGATGTCACAGCGCTGGATTATGTCATGACGCTCGACGCCAATCTGCTGGTAGAACAGCTTTCCTCCAAAGCCGCACCTGCAAGCTTGAAGAAGCGCCTGCTCGCAGACGGAAGCTACGAAGAACTTCCGCAGGGAACTGCCAACAATCCGAATGCCTGTGTTTTTGAAAAAATGATACCGGGCACCGAGGAGGCTCTCTCCCCGGCAACACGCGGACGCGCATCCTGCCTTCTGCTGAATTCCTATAAGGAAAACGCACATCCGCTGATCGATGTTTACGAGGGAAAGATTTCCCTGGATGAATTTACCGCCCAGCTGGACGACGATGATCTGATTCATCTGCTCGGCGGCCAGCCGAATACCTCTGTCGCGAATACCTACGGCTACGGCAATCTTCCGGAATACGGCGTTCCAAACATCATGACCGCCGACGGTCCTGCCGGTCTGCGCATCACACCGCAGTGCGAGGTCTGCACAACGGCATGGCCATGCGCCACACTGCTCGCCTCCACCTGGAATCCTGCCCTGGTTGAGCGGGTCGGAACCGCAGGCGCAGAGGAAGTAAAAGAGAACAACATCGCCGTATGGCTGACACCGGCGGTCAATATTCACCGCAATCCTCTCTGCGGAAGAAATTTTGAATACTATTCGGAAGATCCGCTGCTCGCCGGCAAAATGGGCGCAGCCATGGTACGCGGCATCCAGTCGCAGCACATCGCCGCAGCCGTGAAGCATTTTGCCTGCAACAACAAGGAGACCAACCGCAAGCACAGCGACTCCCGCGTCTCCGAGCGCGCACTCCGCGAGATCTACTTAAAGGCGTTTGAGATCATCGTGAAGGAAGCCGATCCGTGGGTTATCATGTCCGCTTACAATATGATCAACGGCCACCGCGCTTCGGAAAATCACGATCTGCTCGAAGGCATCCTGCGTGACGAGTGGCATTTTCACGGAATGGTAACCTCCGACTGGTGGACGAGAGGAGAACATTACAAAGAGATCAAAGCCGGAAATGATGTGAAGATGGCGTGCGGTTTCCCGGAACGCGTGAAAAAGGCGATGGAACTCGGTGCTCTCGATCGAAGCGATCTGGAGCGCTGTGCCAAGCGCGTACTTGATCTGATTTTAAAGATCGATTAGAAAACTCATTCTTCCTGCTGTAGCTAAAAAGACGGAAGCCTCTCACAGAGACTCCCGCCTTTTTGCTTTTCGACTATAGATATTTTCCGATATGGATTCAACCGCAGCAGCTCCTGCTTTCTCCCCGCCTCTCTGGAAGTTTTTGTTGCAGTAAATCCGTGCGGTTCCATTGGCAGCTGCAGCTACTTCTTCGTTTCTGCAGAATCCATACAACCGTTGCAGGATGCAGCGATTCTATCATCCGGCCACGATTTTCTAAGCGCCGCATAGGAAATCAGGAAGTTTGCCAACCAGCCCGCCGGTACGGCAAGCCAGACAAATGCAATACCAAAGCACGGTGCAAAAATCAAAGCAACCGACAGACGGATCGCAAGGTTTACCATATTAGCTATAAGAAATGGACGCATGATTCCAAGTCCACGCAAAACTCCATCCGTTGCCATCTTAATACCCATGAAAATAAAGAAATAGCCAAGCCATCTCATGTAATCCCCGGATACCTGATATGCAAAAGCAGTTCCGTCTTTTCCCAGAAACAATGAAGAAATCTGGGTGTGCAGTGTTTCAATAATTATAAAAGCCAGAACTGCAAAGCACAGATCTAACACCAGTGCAGCGTAATAGCCTTTTTTGATACGCCCGATTTTCTGAGCACCAAGGTTCTGGGACACATACGGCGAAACTGCATTGCCGATGGACACAAATATCAGTGAGAAAACATTCTCTACTCTCATTGTTGCCGAATAACCCGCAAGTGCCTGTGTACCAAATGGGTTTACAACTGCCTGCACGATCATCATGCCTATTGATACTGTGGACTGCTGGAGAACTGACGGTATGGCAATCCGGAGCATATAATGTAACTCCTGTCCGTCAAACCAGTGAAAGGGACTCTTATATTGGCGCATCCGGTAAAAAAAGATCAGGAATGAAAATACTGCAGAAATGCCCTGTGCGATCAGAGTTGCAAGGGCTGCACCAAATACACCCAGACCAAGCCCTGCCACCATCCAAAGATCCATAATAATATTCAAAACAGAAGAAAATATCAGCAGACCCAACGGAATCTTTGATTCCCCGATTGAGGTGAACATCGTTGAAAGGATATTGTACATAAACAGAAACGGAAATCCCACAAAATATACCCGCAGATACAGTACAGCTTCCTCCAGTATGTCAGTGGGCGTTTGTAAAAGGCTCATCATCGGATGGGAAAAACGAAAGCCGAATACACCAAGAAGCACGCTTAGGATCAGAAAGCTGATCAAAGATGTCGACACAATCGTTTTCATTTTGCCGTAATCTCTGGCACCAAAATAGCGGCTCACCAGTACGCCTGCACCGACACCGGCACCAAGTGCCACACAAATAAACACATTCGTAAGTGCCGCGCATGCACCGACAGCCGCAAGTGCAGAGGAACCAACATACTGGCCGACAATAATGGAATCCGCCATATTATAAACCTGTTGGAAAAAACTGCCCAGAATCATAGGCATTGCAAAAACAGTCAACGCTTTGAGCGGGGCATCTGTGATCAGGTATTCATCTTTTGACATTATCTTATTTCTCCTAAATTCCTGCTTTTATCTGGGATTTCTGCCACGATTTATTCCAGTGGCAATACATCATCCGGCATCAGGCATTCTAAAATGGCATGGAATATCGATGCTTACTGTTCCGCCAGCTCCTCATAAAACCGGTAATTGTTCTTGCCGTTCTGTTTGACATAATACAATGCCTTGTCCGCTCTTATATAGTATTCTTCAAAGCTTTCTCCATGTCTGCACATGCACAGACCGCAGGATAAGGATGCCGGTGAAGTCTCCGTCGTGGCATTTTTTGCCGCTTCAAAGCTGTCAAACAGCTTTCTCATCTGCGTGTTCATCTCAACTTCTGATACCTCAGACAGATAGAAGAGGAACTCATCTCCTCCCAGCCGGCAGACCACCGCATTCTCCATGCACGCTGTGAGCATTGCTCCTACCAGCCTGAGAGCATGATCCCCTGCCTTATGTCCATAGACATCATTGATCTTCTTGAGATTATCCATATCCACAAATCCCAGACAGCCATCATGCTCCTGCATTTTTTCAATAATCAGTGTCTCACCTTTATGACGCATGGGAAGTCCTGTCAGGTAATCCAGGCTTTCCCGGGCCTCTTTTTGTCGTTCCAGCTCCAGCTCGCGGATGCGGTCCATTGTCTGGATCAGGGTAACGACCAGCAGGACCACCAGTCCGATTGCGATAAAGATTCCGGACAGAGACACAACACGATACACCGCTGTCATCTCCAGCATGACTGCGATCATGGCAGCTACCAGTCCGATCAGCGGAAGCTTGTAATGTTTCGCTGTTCCCTTGATGAGATCCCGGCAGATGGTGATAAATATCGTCAGGAATGTTCCTGCGATCACTATGTGGGACAAGAACATTGTCGAGATAAAATCTGCGATATTCAGTACCTGTAAGATCGTGCATATCACAAAATTCACACAAATGATACACTCTGCCACATGATAGACCTTCCGGTATCTTCCCTGCTGCACACTATCAATATAGAACATGATCGGAATCGGGCAGATCATCACAACAAGGAAGCACATATTCGACAGAATGGAAGCATTGGGAACAAACAGCTGACGCAGCTTCGATTCTCCCAGCATCCACACTGCTCCTAGGATCATGCACCAGCCCAGATACTCCAGATCAAATCTTGTCTTGTATACAATATCGAGCACCAGACTGATGATCAGCACGACCAGTCCGGAAAACAACATAGTGCAGGCGATCAGAGTTACCATAAAATAGCAGTGAAATATATAGCCCCAGATATCTGATTTATCCCCGCAATATACCGTGTTGACGACACCGGAATACTTTTCAGTAAAAGACTGCAGTTCGATCCGCACTTCCTGCCCCGCATCCTCACCGGACGTCTCGCAGAACACATACCCGCTGGCAGAATTTTTCCCGAAGGGTCTGGTATTCTTCGTATCATACACCGTCCTCAGTTCCCCTCTGATATAAATGCGCACATTCTCCAGAGAGGATCTGATGGCGATCGTATTTTCATTATAGTCCTGTGGGAGCACTGACCGGATGACCATAAGCTCACCGGCAGGCACATCATACCGGTCCGGAACCCGGATCTCCTCTTCTGTTCCGTCTGGCAGCTCCCGGTAAAAGGTTCCGGTATAAGTAATGCTTTCCTCCGTGACCGTTTCCCTCTCACTGGGGTAAATGCTCTGCCCTAAAAAAATGCTGCAAGCAGCACAAGTATCACCACATAAAATAAAATTCTTTTATACTTATGGATCGTATATTTCTCTTCTGTCATTTTTATTACCTATATTAAATAATTCCGGGGCATTTCCCCTGCTTTTATGACGATATTGGGGTGCAGTCCAAAATCTTTCTCCCGCTCATGAACAAGTTTATCACAGACTGCAGGAAAAGTAACTATCTATTTTACTCTGTAGACGGAGATATTTCGCCCTGCTTATTCTTGTAGCAGCCAATCGGCTATATCATGAATTTCAATTCCTTCATAGCTATATTGGGGATGTTTGGTTCTGGCAATAATCATTTTCGGAT
>ERZ834769.2949-NODE-2949-length-11734-cov-5.330165_pt1 | contig 11734 bp, 10 predicted proteins | sample MGYA00519690_ERZ834769 | MGnify/ENA primary metagenome ERZ834769 (study PRJEB31850, sample SAMEA3708760) | human gut metagenome | biome: human gut; feature: human-associated habitat; material: faeces | place: China | collected 2014 ... | reverse complement strand
GAACCCTGCGGTCTTTGACAATATCCACGCCGAACTCCACAAGCTGTTCGATGTCTTTGCGGAGTGTTCTCGGGTCGGCGGTGATGCCGTACTGCGATAGATGGGCGGATATGTCCGCAAGGGAGACCGGGTGCGCTTCATCCGTGGTCTCCCAGAAGTATTTGAACAGGATGAGCGTGCGGTTTGTGAGAGGCATGTTGTCCTCCAATGCATTAATTATAGGATTCCGTCTTTATGTAGTTTACGATATCGATCATTTTATTGTAGGTTTCAATTATGATGATTGAAGCCTCACTGCATTTGAGGTCATTCACAAAGGAAGACAGAAACCCACAATTATATTCTGCTATAATTCGTCCATAGGAAAAACTCGGATATAAATGCAAATATTCTGCATAATTGCCGAAAACCTTTCCCACAAAAATGCGGCTTCCAAGCCCATTCTGGCGGCAGTCCGCTTTTTTATCCTTGCGGTACTTATTCGCTTTAAGCAGCATTCGGCTCCGCCGTATGAGACGACTTTTCTTCCCTTCTTTTCTTTGCCGTTATCAGCGCGCAGATGCGCGATGATATAATATCCTCATGCAGACAGAGGTTCTCTTCTTTTCTCCTTGCGGCGCTCGTCCGCTCTAGGCAGCGTGGGACCTCTCTCTTATGAGCTTTCATTTATGAGCCGGATGCGGGATTCTCCGCTGATATCGAAGCAGGGTATGACTCATAAGACCATGAGGACTGTCTGTAAATCTATGTTGAGGTGTGTGTTATGTTCATTGTCGGTATCGATGTCGCCAAGCGCAGCCACGAGGTCTGTATGATTACATCGGACGGCCAGACCGTCCAGCGTCCATTCTCTATCCGCAACAACTGCACCGGGTACAATCTCATGCTGGAGAAAATCAGAAAACACACGAACATCAAAAGTCAGATCGTATTTGCGATGGAGTCCACTGCGCATTACTGGCTGGCGCTCTTTACGCGGCTGCGCAAGGACGGCTATCACGTCATTTTGCTCAACCCGATCCAGACTAGCGCCATGCGGGATATGTTCATCCGCAAGATCAAAACAGATGCAAAAGATTCCTTCATCATCGCCGAGCTGATCCGCTTCGGGCGCTATGCCGAAAGCAATGTTGCACAGGATCGTCTGCTGGCGCTGAAGGAGCTGTGTCGGAACCGCTTCTATCTGGTCGACATGGCCGGCGACCTCAAGCGAAAACTGATCGCTCTGATCGACCGTGTTTTTCCGGAATACGAGGCGCAGTTCGATACGATTTTCTGCAAGTCCTCCGTGGCGGTTCTGAAAAAGTATCCGACGCCGCAGAAGCTTTCCAACGCACATCTGGATAAGCTGACGGAGCTGCTCTGGAACAGCAGCAACGGTCACTTCGGCGAGTGGAAGGCGCGTGAACTCAGGGAGCTTGCACGAAACAGCTTCGGCGTTGAAGACTGTGACGGCGCGTATTCCACGCTGATTCTCCTGATGCTCGACCAGATCCAGTCGCTCTCTGGGAAGGCAGACGCTCTGGAAAAAGAAATATCTCGACTGTTTCAGAGCTTTGATACGACGGTCACGACGATTCCCGGCGTTGGACCGATCATTGGAGCCGTCATTCTCAGCGAAGTCGGAGATATCTCCCGTTTTTCTTCTGCGGACAAACTCGCAGCCTATATTGGCGTCGATCCGTCTGTCAACCAGTCCGGCGAGTTCCAGGCTGCGCACGCGCATATGTCCAAACGGGGCTCTCCGTATCTGCGCAGATGCATCTGGATGGCGTCTCAGGTCGCTGTACAGCGCGATCCCATGTTCCGCGCGTATTACGAGAAGAAAGCCGCAGAAGGGCTCAAATACATGACGATCATCGGCCACGTGACGAGGAAAATGACCGCCGTGGTATTTGCCATTCTGCGTGACCATAAGGTCTATGAACCTGTTCTGCCGACCGCCGCATAGAAGCTTCACATCCATATCCGCCTGCTCACGCCCCGTGAGCCTGCATTGCCGCGCCCATTTCCAACCGCGACTAATTCATCTTTTCTGCATTTTTATCCCTTGACAAATCCATAGCCGGCTGCTCACAGTTCCCCTATGAATGGTAGTTGGAGAGAATACTATCTCATATCATTCTTTTCAGATTATTCTTTAGCAAGTCTTTCTACGTATAATTTGCCGCCCGCTCTATATATTTTATAATAAGTGGGGTTTGTATTCCACATGTTATCAAAAACATTGCATTGTAGTTTGAAAACCATTTCCGTTTCGAAACCGCAGGTCATATATAAATAGATATTTTCATCAAATTTGTTTATTTCTTGCAAATAAAGATTTCCTTTTTCACAACCAGATAAAAAATAATCGACAATCTCCTTCATTGTGTTGTGAAAAAGATTGACTTCATTTTTCCTATAGAATGAATCTAAAATTGAACGAGATTGCAATTCATTAGCATAATGAGATATTATTTTTTCGCACGATAGATAAATTTCTTGTAGCCCATAGTTTATTATCAAAAAATTGATTGTCCTAGAGAAGACAAAGTAAAGCCCTGAAAAACATGACACAAGGAAATCCATTCGGTTATACTTTCTTCGCACTTCTGTAGCAAAATCGTAGAAACACAAAAAGCTATCCGGATCCTTTTGAAGTAAATCGACCACTTCGCTTGTTAAAACTTGATAATTAAATGCAATCGATAAATCACACTTTTCGAGGTCTAAATCCAGACTTCCCTTAACTTTTTCGCCTTCAACCGTATTAGTTAAAGGAAAATACTTATGTAGCTGTATTGTGTTAACTTTCATGATGAAACATTGTTCAATTAAGTTAATCGTCTCTAAAAAATCTTTTTCGGTTTCATCATAGAAGCCATAGATGAACGAAGTTGTTAACACAATACCCTCATCAATAATTTTTTTGATCTTATCTGACAACCCTGAGACATTCAAATTTTTTCTCAAAACATATTGCATTGATTGAGAGCCCGTTTCAATACCCACATATATACCATAACAATTTGCTTTTTTCATTAGTTTAATCAAGTCTAAATCAATGGTGTCAATTCTTGACGAGCATTTCCATTTCCAGTTGCACCCTTTCCTTATAATTAAATCACAAAAATCAACAATATACTTTCGATTTGTAGTAAACATGTCGTGATCGAGCGAATAGTATTCATAACTATACGTTCTTTGAAATTCACTTATTTCTTCTACTAAAACTCTCTGCTCCTTTAATCTGCACTTTCTCTCCCAAAAAATGCTTGTGGAGCAAAAGGTACAATTAAAAGGACATCCTCTTCCAGCTTCAATTTGTAAATCTATCGAGTACTCATTTTCTGTTGAATGTGAATGGAAATAGCTAAACTCACGACCATAATCATGCCGCATATAGTCAGCGGAGTAGTCTTTTGTGAAATCAAAGCCTATCGGATTCTCATTGACTATTATCTTGCCTAGCTTGTTTCTATAAGCAATGCCAGGTATTTTTGAAATGTCTTCAGAAGCAAGTAATGCTTTTATTAAGGAATTAAAGTAGGGTTCTCCTTCGCCGATTCCAACAACATCGAGGAAGTCATATTTTTCTAGACTGTCATATGGAGCAGCAGATACTTGAGGGCCTCCAAAAATTATGATTACATCTTTCATTGTTTTTTTTAGGCGTTTCGCTACCAGTATAGAAAAAGGATATGTTAAGCAAACGGTATAAAACTGGACAATCCTAGGAGTGAACCTCTCTATGTAATTTGCATACATATCCCATATCTCATCACAACTATCGGGTAGCTTTAGCTTATCCTCTCGAATAAGTCTATCAAAATTAATAATTATTGATTCGATATCCTTATCTAATCTGTTTTGAAGAATTATTGAACCAAGGTCAGTTGTATGTAATTCCTGAAAGTACATTGAATTTACAAAAACAATATCCATATTATCCTCCTAAAACAAGATTTTGAATAAATTTTCAGAACCAAGACACCCCTTAACTAAACAAAGCTCCTCGGCGTAGCATGCACCTATCTTGCTACCGTTTATACGATCCGTCGATTCAATTAATGAAAGTAATCCCCGATTGATTTCGGTCTTAGAATTCTCTTCTGTCCTATAAATTTGGCTTTTGTATGTTTTGATTAGTTTCATTTTTTCTTCGTACACTTCGGATACATCCATGTATATTTTAGTTCCACAATCTGCTACTGGAGAGGTCTTTCCCGGAAAACGGTAGCTCAAAATATATTTACAGTTATGAGGAGCACCATAACTATCTGCACAGAAATTGCTCGCCGCCATCTCGACGCCTTTTTTCACAAGCAAGGAGGTTTGAATGTGGTCTGGGTGAATATCATTTTCAGAAGGAAGAACAATAATACTGGGCTTTAGCCTTCGTACTACTCTTATTATTGAAGCCATTTGCTCCTCATTATAACTGCTTATACCCATATCAGCAAAACCTAAGTGCGTATAACGAATGTTTGGGTATAGGGCAGCAACCTTATCAGTTTCACATCGCCTAATTTCCTTTGTTCCATTTGCTGCAGCGCCCCCATCAGTCATAACTACTATCTTCGTAGCATACCGATTGCAATGCAAAAGAACAGTTCCTCCCAAGACAAATTCAACATCATCCGGGTGGGGGGAGAAAAATACTATTCCTGACATTTTGCCCTCCATAAAAGCTCTTATTCTAACGCTCTTTCAATCTTCTCACATAATTCTCATCGCTTTTTTCGCAAGCACATTCGTTTTGTTGCTATGACCATTTGCCGCTCTCTTTCGAGCTTAAGAAACGCTTCATATTCAGACCGGGTAATTGTTCCATCTTCAAGAGCTTTTTTTATTCTACAGCCAGGCTCTTGTATGTGTGAACAATTTGAAAAGCGGCATTCTTTAGCCAACTCATAGATGTGTTGAAATAATTCTGGCGTTTTTTCAACATTCCACAAAGCTAGTTCTTTAATGCCGGGTGTGTCTATTGCCCACGCACCCAGTTTAGAACAATAGTGCAATGTTCTGGATGTCGTTGTATGACGGCCCTTATTTGATTTTATGCTATAGGTTGATGTTATCTGCTTTTCATACCCAAGAAGTGAGTTAATTATTGTAGACTTCCCAACTCCAGAGGGACCAACTAAAGCCATTGTTTCACCACTTCTTAGAAAAGGACCTAAAACCGATGATAAATCATCCCTTATAGCACAAACATCTTGAATTACAACGCCCGGCAGATCCCTTTTTATTAGCGCAACTTCATTGGTTGGATCTTCACACAAATCCGATTGTGTTAATAATAGCATTTGACGAAAATTACCTGAAAAACCAAAAAGCAATCTATTAACAACACTTAATCGGATGCCTTCGCGAATTGAAAGGCAGACACAAACAAGGTCGATGTTTGCTGCAATAATCTGCTCTCTCATTTGATTCCCAGAAACTTTTCTCGATAAAGTACTTTTCCGCGGCAGGATTTCATAGATTAATGCACCGCCATTTTTTTCAAATATGCACCAATCCCCAATAGCTGGAGCCGTATCCCTCATTGCTTTTTTTGAGCAAGAAGCATAGACGGTCCCGTCAATACTTTCCAGAGAACATCGGTCCCGTTGGACACAAGTTATTCTTCCAACATTATATGGGAGCTTGCTGGAGTCGCTATAAAGCTTGTATGCAGTTTCAATATCCATTTTTTTGCTTTTCCCTCTTTATTTTTTTGTAGGTTCTTTTCATTATTACATAGGTCGCGAGCAAACCTAAGGATGAGCATGCAAATGAAAGAAAAATCGGAAACCGATCCGCAAAATAGCCATATAACAATTGTCCTAAAGGCGTTGAAACAATTGCACAAAGTTGGATAATAGAGGCAATCCTCCCAAGGACTTGTTCTGGAATGCTTGTTTTGACTGTAATCGTTGTGGCTATACTCATGAGCGTAATAATAATTACGGCCAACACCATTGCTCCAGCAATAATGCATAGCAATGTTGCTGGCTGTATGCCTGAAAAGCTTTGTGTTACAAATGACAATATAAGCATTAAAAATGCATAAATAATCGTTCCCCTCAAATTGGCTTTGTGCTCTGCTTTGTCCCTTATCAACCACATTGCAATGAATGGAGCTACTACACTCGCAATTCCAAGCGCTAAATTATATGCTGTATATATCTCAATGCTTGATTTCGTGGTAATGCGAATAAAGTGAGGAACTGTAACAGAAAAAAGCGGGCTAACAAAAAAGTTAAAAAGAGGCGCAAACAATATAACCCCAAGCACGTAATTGTATTCCTGCAAGGATACAATGGCTTCTTTGTAAGATGTCATCGCTTCATGGAACAGAGATTGTTTGTTCATTACACCGGGATTTTCCGTCATGTTTTTAGCTCTATCCCGCAGCATTAATGTCAACAAAAATGCTACAAGTTCAGAAACTAAAGTCGCCAGTAATACCGCTTGTATTCCGAATAATCCATAAGCAAATCCTGCAATAACTGGAGACAATATCTCAACAATCCCATCATCCAAAGAAGATAGCTTGCTTGCAGCAGCAATCTGATTCTCATCCACAATATAGATAACGGCTTTCATCTCTGATGCAGAAATAAGCGTTTCACAGAGTTCAAGGCAAATAACTAACACATAGATAAGAGAAATATTGAGTGGAGTAATGAGGGTATGTATTAAAAAGAAGCTTAACATCAAAGCCGTAAGTCCAAGTGCACCTAACTTTAAAATGCGAAGGCAGTCCTTATAATCAGCCAAATAACCAGCTATTGGTGTTCCAATGATTCTTGGGAAAATAATCGCCGAAAGAACGGTAGAAAAAATCAGTGCCGATCCAGTTAAATCTAACACAAAAATCGCTAGTGCAAATTGCAGCATGTTGGAGGCTAGTCGCATAAGAGTCGTTGAGCCCCAGTATCCCAAGAATGACTTGTTTTTTAATATACTCTTGTACATGCTTCCTCCAGACTAATTGTTCAAGCTTTTATATCTCTTTTTCTGACCAAGAATCGAATCGATATATTCAGAAAAGGAGTTATTTAAATATCGTCGCTCGTAGGCTATCGCATTTTCCAATGCTTTTTGACAATGTATAGCGAAGATTGTTGGATCAAATAATTTTTCAAGTGCATTTCTCCAACTCGCATAGTTTGAATAATCAAAGATCAAAAAATCATTGATTTTTACTGCTTCGGGAATTCCTCCATTATTGCTAGCTAAAATCGGGACAGAATTCAAAGATGCTTCAACGCTTCCACGACCAAGTCCCTCTGCTTCCTGCGATGGCAACAACAGCAATTTGCAGTTGCAATAAATCTTAGAAAAATCACTTTCTATTTTCTCAATTGTAACGTTATGTCTGGCTTCTATCTCTTTTTGAGTGCATGGCAGAGCATTCCCCCATGTCTCCTTTATAACGAATTTCTCATGTTGGAAATCTTTTGAAAGTTGTAAAACAATATCTATTCCCTTAGATTTTATTGGATTAAAAAACATTATATCCCTGCGGTTTAAGCTCTGCGCCTTAAATCTTTTGCTAGGAACATGAGGATAAATCACTTTAGCTTTGTAATTCAACGTTGGATGTATTGAATCCAGAAGAAATTGTGACATGCAAACAATACCTTTTACTGCTGGACTTCTCAAGCATTCAATATCATTATCAGAGTTGAGACCTGAGGCGTGAACTCCGTGGATCAAATATAATAAAGGTTTATCTGCTATTGTGCAGTATCTTGCTAGCGGGCGTAGAAAGTTCAACTGAGAAATAATCAAATCTGGATTAATCTCGCTAATCAAATTCAAGGCTCTTTCTTCAAAATTGTCTTTTGAATTATAGAACACCTTGCAAAACGGATCATGAATAATTGTCATTCCGTTTTTCTTGACTTCATCATATTTTTGCATACGAAGCAACGCACCCTCATTACTGTTTATGCTATAAACTATATAACCTTTATTAAACAACTCTTCCAAGAACTCATCAATCGTTATCTCGGCGCCGGACTGATGATAGGGCGGAAGGCTATTCATATTACAATAAAGAATCTTCATTCAAGGATCCTCCATTTTTCATTATACCTCTTGAAGCACAAAATTCTATAAGCCTCCCAACATACTCATAAACTGGTAATATATCAATGCCAGGTAACAAATATTGGATATGCATGCATAGATCCAAAACCTTTTTTCCAGCATTTGAGTGGGAATTAAATATTTGTGCAAAGTACTCTAACGGTATATGCTGCATGATTCTTTCGATTTCGTTCGAATGCATGAGATTCTCTATTCCAAAGAGATCAAATTGAAGCCTTAATCCACTCTCACTAATCGTATAGCCCCTTAGATCACTTTCTAAAAAGCTATTCGGCATATAATTCAGAAAAATCGCATATCTATGCTCGTTTCCGGGGTATAAATCTATACCACTTTCCATAGCGCTATTATAATATGGTGTTCCTTTGAAAGGCGTTGCAAAGTATCTTGAGGAAACAAACAATGCCTTTTGTTTTTTATATTGACGCAACGCCTCATTTGTTCGAAAGAGGGATTGCAGTGTTTCGCCAACATAAAAAGACATGACTAAGAATTCAACCATCTCAAAATTAACGCCGCAAAGGTATTCATACGCTTTTCTGAAAGTGCTCTTTATATTCTTTTTATTCATCGCTAGGTAGAGACCGTCATCGTCAGTTTCAAACCCAAGCTCAAATCCCTTACATCCAGCACTCTTCATTTTGGGAAGCAGTTCCTTGTGTTTCAGTATTATCTCTGGACGTGATAGACAAATCCAATTAATTTTTAATCCCGTTGAAATTATCAGTTCTGTAAATTGGTCAACCCATTCAGGATTGATCATTAAGTTATCATCGTAAAAGTGATAGTCTGAGATCCCCCACTTAATTTGATTATTTTTAATTTCATTAAACACATCTATGGGTTTTCTATATCTGACCTTCGTTGTCCATGTAAGATGTGTAGAACAAAAGTCGCACTTAAATGGGCAACCTCTTGATGCCATAACCGGCAACGCCTGTCTGCTTTTGTTTATATGGATATTCTCGTTGTATTTTGTTAAATCAAAAATAGACCAGTCTGGCGCGGGGATATCGCTTCCGTGAACACATACTTTGGGTTCAAAGCCGCTCCGTTCCACATTATTCTTTGTGCATATATTTACACAATCATCCAAAGATTCTTCATAGTGGCCAAATTCATGCTGTATAATTTTCTCTATTGCCTCTTCTCCTTCTCCAACAATGGCATAGTCTGCGCCACAGCGTACAAACTCTTGCGGAGAGACAGACACATGGTTTCCTCCACATATTATCAGTGGATTATAAATATCTTTTACCCTTTCTATTATTTCTTTCGCTTGCTTTACCTGCATTGTCTTGATTGTAATCGCAAGAATGTCAGGGCGAGAATAGTTTATGGCTTTGACGATCTGCTCTTCATCTAAAGCGTCTGCCAAAGCATCAACTAAAGAGAACTCTATCCAATCAAATTTGCCATGTAAATAATTGTATAACGTTGCAATTCCCAAATGAGGTGGAACGTATCTCCCCATACCTTTAAAGGGCGGCCTAATAAACATCATTTTTGTCATATCGAAAGCTGGCCTCCTATCTGGTCTAATATTGCATCTAATTTCTTTTTAAACCCTGTTTCCTCTAGCAGATATAAATCACAAATGCCAAAGGTTTCACATAGTACTAGTAAGTATTCAAAGATAACATACTGGATCTTTACAAGGAATAGTAATTCTTCGTTCTCTTCTGTTGTTCTATTTGTGCTACTTAACACGTAAACTGCCTGCGAGATTCTATCTTCATATAAGTCCCTAAAATCACAAACAGCATCATATAGGTTTTGTACTTTGTTATCTACGAATATTGGCTTCGTCCTCTCGTGAATAGAACCTATATAGTAGTCATGATAATCATCATAGTAGTGTGAACCATAAAAAGGAACCAGTGTTTGATAAATATTCCCTACAGTCGCATAATCTAGTAAATCATTATTTTTCAAAAAATCAAAGGACGCACGTATATCATCAAGCGACTCTAGGGCTTCAAACATTATCATATAAACAAGGGTTTGGCTCTGCGTTTGTTTTAAGAAATCTATTGCATCTTGGTTGATGTCGGGAGTCGTTTCTTTCCTATATCTTTTAAGCACTTGCGCGCTATTGGATTCAATTCCAAGCGTAATACTACAATCGCCAGCTGAGAGTAGTTTTTCGAGCTGACCTTTATTATTCGCGACTTGATCGCTTCTTGTTTGAAACGAGAATTTTACTCCAGGATACTCTTTTCGGATTCTTGCAATGAGACTTTCTGCACGGGAGGGATTTACATAAAAGTTGCAGTCAACAAAATTAATATATTTATAACCTTTTCCGCGAAACTCCCGATTCAACTCTTCTAAAACATTAAGCTCACTTCGCGCAAGCCAATAATTGTTTTTACAATTTACACAATATGTGCAATGATATGGGCATCCTCTACTGGTCGAAATATGGAAAACTCTCTTTGTGGCATCAAATTCATAATTAGACGCGTCAACTATAATGTCTCCGCGATCTGGCACTGGAAACTCGTTAATATCTATTCCTTCATAGTTGACTGGGTTGTCTATGAATTCATCACCTTTCCTATAGCATAATCCAGAAACCGAATAAACATTTTCTGTATCTATATTGCTAATAAAATCATAAAAACTCTTTTCGCCAAAACCTTTTAGGCAAAAGTCTATTACCGGAAAATCTCGCAGAATTTTCGATCCGCATAGTGTGGCATGATGACCACCCACAACAATAATGTTTCGATCCTTTTTCAGTAGTTCAATCAGTACGACTGTATCAGAAAAAAACAACGAGTAGCTCGAAACACCGATTACATCATAATCGGATAGGCAGTACTTTTCCTCCAAAGCTTGATCGCTAAGTAATGAGCAAGAAAAATCATAAAGATCGCAAACAACCCCTTTACTTTCGCAATATGCTTTTATATATCCCAACCCCAAGGGATAAGCATCCTTTATTCTATGTATCACCCCTCTAAATGGAGGATTTATTAATGCTATCTTTTTCATAATCCTTCCCCTTATAGACGCAAGTAACTCATCTTCTTCAACCAAAGAGTAAAGCCGAGTGGAACCGTCAGAGTTATATCCTCCAATCAAATAATTAGAGCAATAATCCAACGGTTCCACTCTAATCCGTCAACTGACAGTAAAGGTTTTACTTGCAGCTAAAAACAAGTTTTCCCCGATGTCTTCGATCTGAGCAACGTCTTGCGTGCTTGAAAGAGAAGTCAAGACAAGTTCATCACTCACTAAACCCATTTTTTCAGCGATTATCGCCTTTTGCTCGCTTGTTAAAGCAATCGTCGCACTATTCATAACAAACCTTTCCTTTCTTGCATAATGCATTTTGTCATAAAAACAAATGCGCACAAGTCAGCTTTCAATAGCATGACTTATGCGCATGAGGAAACACGTTTGATTCGACATCGCCATAATCGGGAGCCGCACCAATATCGCATTTCAACAAAGTCACCCATTGGAGCTTGACTACGATACATGATGTTACCTCCTTTCTATTTTTTTGCAATTATACCTATTGCGTTTTTATTATACCACAGCCTTTTGTGAAAATCAAGCCCTTAAGAGTTTTTTCTCAAATTTGGCAAGCAAGGTCTTTTGGAGCCAAAAGACAGCAGGCGGAGACTCTGACGAG